>Ga0208405_1000006_pt1 | contig 55783 bp, 75 predicted proteins | sample ETNtaG_32_FD_185766 | JGI IMG/M metagenome (GOLD analysis project Ga0208405, IMG submission 185766) | Marine microbial and viral communities from oxygen minimum zone, Eastern Pacific Ocean - ETNP201302PF84A (SPAdes) (version 2) | ecosystem: Environmental > Aquatic > Marine > Oceanic ... | reverse complement strand
ATTACCTTTAGGAAAAGGTAAAACACTATATGCTAACTTGGATCTCATTGTATGTTTTTCTTTGCGAGTTCCCAGCAAATAAAAATATCTATGTTTTCTAGGTCTATCTGCTAAATATAATTTATCTCCATATATTTCTCTTAGTTTGTGTATCTTTCCCTTTGCAAGTCCTCGTCCAGCATGATCCATTAAAGATGCAGAATGCAAGTGTTCTAAACCTTTTACCTTATAGTCTGTTCTCTTTGCAGATAAACCAGTGTATATAAAATTACAAGCTTGATAGATATAACCATGATGCCCCAAACTAGTATCAGCATAACTAACAACTACTGAAGGATTAGGTAATAGCTTTAATGTATTAGAAACAAAATAACTAAGAACATTTTTTTCTAATCCATCATCAACAACTAATCTATTTAACTCTAAAAAAATATCCTGATAAAATCCATTAAATGCAAATTTAACAAGAGTATGAGCTACAGGTCTTCCGTAACTACATACTCCTATTAAAAAATTGTCCTTATATAAACCAAAGCAATGCGACACGCTTGGTATACGTTTAGCATAATGCTTTTGTTTAAACCACTCCTTATACTCGCAAGTCTCAATAGACCTAATCAGATACTGGTTTTTGTCCATATACCAAATCTAATAAATCAGATTCTTTCTTATACAATTCCGCAGATATTTCATCTTTAAGGAACTTATCATCTAATGCACCTTTTTTTACTTGATACCAATAGTCATCACTTCTCATGAGTTTTGCTCCTTAAGTTGGAATTTTATTATGACATTAGAATTATTTTTTGCCACAGCTTAATAACTCCTTTGTAACTTTATCTTGAATAGATTGAAATAATTTTCTCTCTGAATAACTCATGTTTCTAACTTCACAGTAGAACCATCCATCACGCATAAATATTCTAAGAAAAGCTAATTCTTCTTTGGTTAAATCCATTACTTAACCCTCTTAATTGCTTTTTGTACGTCAAACATAACGTGATATGCAAAATCATTGAGTACATCAGGATCATGAATACAATCCATCATGTCTTGTCTTTCATCAATCCAGATGTTTACAAATTTTTTAAACAATTCAAAATTTTTATTGCTTAATTTAATGGTTTTCATCCTTCCCAATCCTCCATAGTTTCTGAAATAGTTTTACAACCATCTTTTTCTTCTAAAAGATCAAGAAACTCACCTATGATTTCATCTCTAAACCAAACGTCTTTTTCAACACGTTTAATAACGTATTGGTAAAGAGTAAGACCTTCTTTACCAAATTTTTTTTCATTACGATTCATGTTTTCCTCCTTGGTTTGTATTCAGAAATTTCGTAATCAAGATTTGGTTCTACATTATTTGTAGGAATTTCTATAGATGCTAATTTCTCGTATAGAGGAATTAGATCTTGATTATATTGAAGTTTGTTTCCTAGCATTTCTACTAATTCAAACAATTCTTCTGTAGTAACTTTGATATTGTGCATTATTCTTTCTCCTGTTTACCAAGAATATTCCAAACACGAATCCAGTTTTCTAACCATTCTCTTTCTGTTTCTGACAAATCATGACAGCAAGTCAAAAGATCATCTGGACAAAAGTTTTTTGCTAACTTATGACGTTTAGCATAGTCATCAAAGACATGAACAAACCAAAGCATTTCTTGTGACATAATTACACCTCATACAAATCTTGATCAGGTGTAGTTCTCATCTTTGCTTTAATTTGTGAGCATTGACTGAGAGCAGAGAAGATTTGTGATTCGTCTTCTTCGAATAAAGGTCTGACTCTGACTCTATGTCTTGTGCCAGTACCGAATTCAACTTGACTAGCAGACTTAAGAAGTTCTGAAACTAGGTCGAATTGTTCTGCGTTTAGTGTGAGTTTGATTTTCACGATAATAAATAAAAATAATTTTGTGGACAATTTAAATATAACAGATAATAATACTAATAAAGTATTTTGTTACAATCTGTAATAATTAGGATTTACCGCCAAAGGAAGCTTTGTCAAATTTATCCAGTATTGCAGCTTCTAATAATTGGCTGGCTAGAACACTATGCGGTACAGGTTCTCCCAACACTGGCAAGTCCCAAGTCTTTCCGCAAGTAGGACAGCACTTGTGCTTATAGCCGTTTGCGAGTGCTTTGAGTTTTTGATATACCTCTTGGTTAACTCTGCAATTAATTTGTTGTTTTTGTGTATGTTCCATAGATAAAGATAATAGATACAAGAATAGACTACTGCATACTTATTCAGTAGTCAACTACCAGTTATTTTTTATTGCAATCTTCCAATCATATGCCTTGTTCTCTCTCTCTGCTCTCTCTTGCCTTGACCTATCTGCAAGTCTTACAACAATGCCATCAGTAGGATATTTAGTAAACAATAAAGATTTCTTCCATGAATTGTGGCAAGTCTTGACTCTACTTTCTACATCCTTAGAAATCCTAATGTGACCACAAGCTTCAAAACCATTATTAATTAATTTCTTTTGTTGATTCTCAGGATGCAAGTTAGTATTACAAATTTCAAAAGCAGCAAAAGCTAAACCTAAATTTACATCTCTAGGATCTTTCTTTCTTAGATGACCAGCAGCAACTCTTTGTGACTTAGCAGCCTCCATATCTCGACCATATAATTCTCCTCTTACTAATAAAGTATTTGCCTGTTTTATCTTTGTAGGTAACGATGTAGGTATCTTGGTTGCAACCCATAACATTGCAGCTAACTTATCTTTACCTTTACGAGTCCATGCATTTGCAAGAAGACCTTTTTTATACTGTAACAGAATCGCACAACCATCAATCTTGGGTTGCACTATTACTGCTGGTTTATCTTTATATTGCGAGTACCACTCGGTAAATATTGGTGTATCTAAACCAGATAGCTGTACATTTTGTTTAATTTTTTCGAATACAGGATGATTTGGTTCTTGAAGCTTTAACTGTCTGTATATACAGTCATACTGATTATCAGTAATAGTTGCTCTGCCATCACGGTAGAGACTTTCATGATGTAGCAGCGTGGCTGCAAGTTCTTTGGTAGTAGACATAGATAGGCTAAAAAGCTACTACTATTATAGTACTATCTATTTTCTTTTGCAAACTGTTTAATCTGTTGTAACCATAATTTTGGAAGTCTTTTTCTTGCTGGATCTGCAACGAAATCATCAAAGAAACCTCTTTTAGGAACTGTAGGCAAGTCTCCATACATAAATAGAGGTGCAAGAAATACTTTATTTTTTTTACCTCTACCTTGAGTTATTTGACGATAAATACCAGCCCTATACGTTTTTCCTTTCCCAATTTTTTTATCTTCCTTAAAAGCAATTACTCTTGCATCTTGAATTTTTGCATTACCTCTATCTTTATAAGATATTTCCCCAGCTTTAGTTTTTCCAAGTCCTATTAATGTATTTTGATAAACAGTATTTGTAACTCTTCCATTAGAAGCTTTTCTTTTCATGAATCTTTTAGCAAGTCCATCAAAAACAGCATAAGGATATTGTCCATCTTTCATATAATTACCTCTTTTTAAATGCTGACTAAATAAAGTTTCATAAACTAAATTTGATCCTCTACCGATAACTGGAAATAAATATTTAGAAGCTGGGTTACCTCTTTTTCTCATCGCACTTTCATCTTTAACTCCAACTGTTAATCTCAATCCATTTTGTTGTGTAAAAGTAGAATTTAAAGTAAACCTAACTGGATTTTTAAATTTCGATTTATAAGTTTCGGGTATTATTTTTTGCTTTAATTCTTTACCAAATTTTGTTAACGCAACCTTACCAGCAAACTTTGCTTTAGTTTGTTCAAAAATTGATAATGTTTTACCTAAATCTTTAAAAGAAAGTACAACATTATTTGCCATATTAAATATAAGAATTACCCTATTTTAGCATCAAAAATTTTGGTGATGGTGTCCTATGTGTCCCTGTGTACTGTCACTGCTATAAGAGTTTCCTAATTTATTTTTATTTTGGTGCTATAGTGCCGTATTTGCTATTATAACGTCCTTTTTTACTATAAATATATAATATAGTATTTTAGGTATAGACTATAGACACTGCTAGTTATATCAGCGAGTTTCGATGTACCCTACCTATAGCGTAGTTAGTACACAGGTTGGACATCTATAGAGTCTCGAATGTAGACCCATTTGCGATTATTGCGACTCCCTCTTCTCTTTTTTTCATATCCCAAGTCTTTTAAAATTGATGCAATTTGCATCTGATCAAATCTAGTTTGTCTCTCTACAGGTTTTTCAATTGCTTCGGTAAGTACGATCTCTGTTGTTAACTCACGATTGTAATTTTGTGGACTTTCGATAAAACTTTCTACGACAGTTTTCCAAGGAGATTCAGTTACATATTGTTCATTTTCAATGTTAAGAACTCTCTGATATTTATCACTTAATAAAAGTGATTCTTGGTTTTCCCAACTATTAAAACAAGCACACCATATTTGATCCCTAATTGTTATTAATGTTCCTATATCTATGGGGTCTAATTGTGTTTTAGTGACAGGAATTACAAAGAATCTTCTGTTTCCAGTATCGTCTTGAAGCAAGTTATGCATACGGTTTGAAGTGCCTACAATAATAGATCTTCTTTTAAATCTTTCTGCAACTTTTCCATAAGGAACTCTATAAAGATCAGTTGATTGTGAAAGAAAAGATTTTATATCTCCAGCCATTCTTTTAGAAGTGATTGATTCTAATTCCGACCATTCGTGAATCCATGCGGATGAAAGTACTTGATAGGAATCTTTGCTATGAATATCACGCAAGCTATCGCTAAAAAATTCCCCTGCGAGTGTTGCCCAGAAGGTACTCTTACGACAGCCTTGCTCCCCGATTAGGATACAAGCATTGTCCCATTTACAACCTGGTTTCATTGCTCTGTAAACCGCTGCTATGAGAGTCTTTTTAAGCATCTCATCATAGATTGTTGGTTCATCATATCTTTCATCTTCGGGTCTTAAGAATCTAGTAGCTAATCTATCTATATCAATAGGAGTTGTTTTACGTCCTAATCCTTTTAAATAATCTGTTACTGGATTATATGGTCTTTCTTTTGCAATCTCTACAATGCAATCCATAGCAAGTTCCTTGCTAATCTTTTTACCTTGCTGTGCAACTTTTAAATACCACCGCTCTAAGGAATTAGCCCCTTCACAAATAACAGCATCCTTGCCAGTTCCTAATTGTATCTGTTGTGTATATTCGTTATATCTAAAAGATTCCATACTAGTGCGTGAAGTAGATCTTAATTGCTGTAAAAATTCATTTGCTTGCATTGGTTGCAAACGATCAACAGTCACAACTATTTCTTTAGATGGATCTACAGGATCGACAAATTTTACAACTCTTGGTATTTCAAATCCATGTTCTTTTGCGAAATACCAGAAAGATCCAGCATTGATTTGATGCCCTCCAGATTTAGCAACTTGTCTAATATTTTTCCATTGAGGAGAATGATTTTGCATTAGAAAAATTGCATCTTCTTCTGATCTATTTATCTCTTGACAGGCTTTAATTAAGCCCCAGAGAATATTTCGATACATATCATATGTATTTGTATTAGGAACTCTTGGTGGGATGCAATATAAAGCTTTTTGTATATCTTCAAAAGGTAAAGGATCAAACTGAGTAAAAGTTATAGCTTGTTTTACTTTTTCTGCCTGTTTTTTTGTAGGCAAACAATCTTCTATTTCTTTTACTGTATATTTTTTATCTGAGCTATGGATAATCCTAGTCATAGCATTAGGAGTGCCATCATCATTCATATGATATGTGCCAGGCAATCTCATCACTCTAGAAGGATTTTTTAAGGCTCTATCAGCATCTGCATGATCTAATAATCTCTCTTGTAAAACTCTCCAAGTTTTTGCATCTATACCTTTTTTTAAGATCCAGTAATTATGAATCGACTTACCTCCCGTATCAATCTGAAGAGAAGGCTCTACTAACCCTAATTCTTTCCAAGCATTGATCTGTTCAAATTTGTCCCGATCATCCCACTCTACAAAGACTGCCCTACAATTAGTAATTTCTTTATCAGTATCACCTCCATCATTAATAACTATGTAAACACCACGACCTTCATTTTGACATTTTTGAATCCAGCCAGAATCTGCATGATATTTTTTACCATGATCACGTTCTTTTAAATGATGACCTTTTGGGAAAAAAGATCTTAACCTTACAGCTTTAGGATCTTTGCCTAAGTATTTGCAGAAAGACCGCCATTCGTTGCGATCTAAAACAACGTCCAACATAGATAAGAGACAATAATAGTTTGATGAAGATTATTTAATCTTCAAGATGTTTAGTGCTTCGGATACTGTACGAGCAACTCCTGTAATACCACCAGCATTTTTAACAACTTGAAGCCAATTATGCTGCATATCTGATAGTTTGCCACTTTTAGTCTTAACTTCTATTGATGTAAAGACTGCAAGTTTCTGTCCAATATGAGACTCATCTATGACAACTTCTTTAAAACCAATTAAATCTGAACTACCTTTAGCTAATCCAAATTGAACCCACTTCCCAGTTCTGGGGTTAGGTAACGTGCCTGTTTCATTTCTAAAAAGACGTAAATTTTTTTCTTGTCCGACAGCAAGTCTTATCTCTTGCTGAATCTTAGTCTCAGAATTAGACAAAATAGAGATGTGTAAGTCTAGTAATAAAATAGCACTGGTTGTAAATTTTTGGTACATTAGACTAGTCCTTCCAATCTGGTAGGATAACTTTACGAGTGGTGTCGTAGAAGTTAAACGCGGAAAGCTTAGAAGTAAATCCAAGTACTTCTAGGCTTTTTTAATGTTTACCAATCCCAAGCATCATTCTTTTTCTTTTTAAGAAGTTTTTTATTATTTCTATTTTCGATAATTTTTTTTATATTTTCTGGCATTCTTCTAGTTCTTTTATTTTTCCGATGTTTTAAGGTGTTATACACCCAGCCATCAGAGTAGCCTAGTATCCTTGCAACCTTTTCTAATTCTGCTCTAGTTCTAGCAGCATTAACTAAATCTTTTCTTTGCTTATCAAACATTTCATTTTCTGATTTGTTATAAGCATTTAATTTGTTTTGTACTGGATAAATTTTACTTTTAGATGTTTTATGTAATTTTGGATTATTACCACAATCAATCCACTTAATAATTTTACTTTCTTTTATCATTCCATCCTTATCAGCTAGATGTTGTAATGCATCTCTTGTAGCTCCTATTGCATAAGTATCGTGAAATTTAAAAGGCATAAATTTTATATCATCTGAATAACAAAGAAATACATATTGTCTATTGTCTTCTATATCTAAATAAAGATCTCCCATGTCAAGATTAAATTTTCTTTGCAAAACTTCTAACTTACCTTCTGCTTCTGTAAGTTCTCTTTGTGTAGGAATTATTTCATGACCACAGGCAGGGCATATCTTAGATGGTCTAAAGGTAGCAAAACAAACCTTACAAGTTTGTACGGCTGGAGCTTTTTCAAATTTACGTTTAGATCTAGGTTTGCATTGTAATGACCATTCTCTTGGCTCATCTACAAAACCATGTTCTCTTGTATTACCAACGTGATCTAATATTATGGCTGTCTTATTCTTTTGTGGTCTAAGGATACGTCCTACTTGTTGCATATATAATCCCATCGATTTGGTTTTTCGCAGCAAGATTGCACAAGCAACTTCTGGAATATCAGTACCTTCAGAAACTATCATGCATGAACATAAGACTTGAACAGAACCATTAGCTAAACCTTGTATAGCTTCATCTCTATCTTTTTCTTTCATCTTGCCATCAACAACAGCAGCTTTATATCCAGCCTTCTTAAATTTTTCACAAGTAATTTTTGCGTGATCGATTGAAACACAAAAAGCTATAGCTGGTAAACCATCTGCGTGTGCTTTATATTGCTCTACTGCATCTCCAACAATATCTGCTTGTATTGTTTCTTCTGCTAACTGCTTAAGGTTATAGTCACCACCGATAGTTTTTATCTTAGATACGTTTAGGTTATTAGGTGGGGCATAAACAATATGAGGAGCTAAAAATCCTTTTGATACAAGATGAGGAATATTTACACCAACTACTAAATCTTCAAAATAAAACCCTAAGTTATTTCCGTCTAATCTTTCTGGAGTAGCTGTTACTCCTAAAGTAATTGCGTCTGGATATTTGTTAAGAACTTTAGTCCAAGTATTATTAGGTGCTACATGATGAGCTTCATCAACAATAATTAGATCAGGTTGAAAATGACTCATAAAGTTAAGTCTATTTATTAAAGTCTGAACAGAAGCAACTTGGATACTGCATTGTTTCCAAGGTTTCCCAGATTGAATTACACCATGCTCTACATCAAAAGATGTAAGTTTATCGCTGGCTTGTTGTACAAGTTCTTTTTTATGAACAAGAATTAAGACGTTTTTATCGTTTTCAAAGCAATTTTTAGTAATTTTAGAGAAAATAACAGTTTTTCCAGCACCTGTAGGTAATACAAGCATTAACTTCTTCTTACCTTGATTTATTTTCTTTTTTAAAGCATTAAGACAATCTTCTTGATACTTTCTTTTTTCTAGCATTTTATCCTAAAAGGTTGCATTTTATATTAATAGCATATATGATATAGCAAGATATGTCAATTCTATGTACAAACCAGTAGTCATGACAAATGACGACTATCACAAACACAAGAATTACTCCAGCACAAATGTTAGAGCTTTTCTTGATAACGATGAAAAAGGATTGGCTAGTTTAGTTCCGAGTACTAAACCGCCATCCAAAGCAATGATTGAAGGTACTGCTGTTCATGCATATATAGGAGAACCTCATTTATTTAAAAGAGATTTTGTTTGCAAACCTGTGGATCTATCTCTTAGAACAAAAGAAGGAAAACAATGGGCTGCTGATAACGCAGATAAGATTGTTCTTGATACTGAGTTCTACAACAACTTACCTCATATCGCTGAGTCTTTTTATAGGAGTCCAGCTAAAGATATTTATTTAAAAGATGGTTTAGTTGAAAGAAGTTTTTTCTGGGAAGATGATTACGGAGTTTCTTGCAAGTGCCGACCTGATTGGATTAGTAAAGACTTTCGTAGAATCATCGATCTTAAAACAACAGCCGATGCACATCCAAGAAAATTTAAAAGATCAATCGTAGATTACCGTTACGATATCCAAGCTGCTTTTTATATGAGAGGTGTAGAAGTTTGTACTAAGGTTACTCCAGAAGTTTTTTATTTTATAGCAATAGAAAAGGTAGCACCTTTCTGTGTTGCTGTTTATCAGATTACTGATGATTGGTTATTAATAGGCCAAAAAGATGTTCATGAAGCTTTATACCGAATAGATCGTGTTATTCAGTCAGGAGAACCGCAAGGCTATACCCCAGAAATTATGGCACTATCTCCTCCAGAGTGGATAAATAGTCCATCAAAGAAAAAGGTTACACCTTTAAATTATCATGAAATCCCTTTGTTCTAATGTCTTTTGAAATTAAACGCATACAGCAAAGACTGGACGAATTAGAAAAAGATTCTAAGGGCATCGAGATTATGAGGCTTGTTTTACTTGAAGTAAACGAAACCTTAATTGACATCAAACAAAGATTATTACAATTGGAGATCAATCAAAAATGACATCAGAAATCACACCAACAACAAATGACGAGTCTTCTATCTATTTACAGGATTCTGCATTTGAAATGGCACAAAGACAAGCTAGAAGTTTAGCTGCTTCTACTTTAGTTCCAACAGAATATAGAGGAGAACAAGGTTTAGGTAATTGCATTGTTGCATTAGACATTGCAAAACGTATGAACATAAGTCCTCTTACTGTTATGCAAAATCTAATCATTGTACATAACAGACCATCTTGGAGTAGTGCTTGGATCATTGCACAAATACAAGGTTGTGGACGCTATGAAAATTTTAATTATGAATTATCTGGCGAAGGAGAAAAGATGAAATGTTATTGCACTGCTATTAGAGTTAGTGATGGTAAAAACATTAAAGGATCTACTGTATCTATTGCAATGGCAAAAGCAGAAGGCTGGACTAGAAATAGTAAATGGAGAACAATGCCAGAGCAAATGCTTAAATATCGAGCAGCAACATTCTTTGGCAGACAATACATACCTGATCTACTATTAGGTGTACAAACAAGTGAAGAAGTTGTGGACATCACACCTCTTGATGTAACTCCTGTAGAGATTAATCCAAGTCTCAAGAAAGCAAAAGCAAGTGCTGAAGGTGCTAAAAACATTACGGAGAAACAAGATGACTTCGACTTCTAATAATCCTGTTTACCTTACATCTAATGAACTCGCCGAAAGATGGCGAGTTTCTATTAGTTCCGTTATCAGATGGAGAGAACAGGGTAAACCCCCTGCTTTCTATAAAATCAACGGCAACATCCTTTATAAGCTGGCCGATATAGAGGATTTAGAGAAGGCCAATCGTAAATCTACTACCTCTAACTAATGACTTTTAAGATCAAATTAGCAGTCTTTTCTAACACAGATGAAGACCATAAAAGAGTTTATGGTGACAACTATGACTCAAGTAAAAACTATCCTAAATACTCAGGACAAATGCAAATCCCTGAGTCTGAGTTACCTAAATTTATCGAATACTTACAAAAATGTAAGCCTGATCACAATGAATACTTAGGTGAACCAGCAATACCTGTTAAAGTTAATGGATGGTTATCTACATCTAATAAAGGTGTAAAGTATCAAGGTCTTACTTTCGAACCTGTTTTTAAAAAACAGAAAGAAATTGAAGAAGGAACTAATCAAGCAGATCCTAAAGACTTCAAACTTACGGAGAAAAAGCAAGACGAGGAGTTTCCTTTTTAACTATAGGGGCATTGTTCTGGAAGAGTTCATGTAAGCCCCCGACTTATTTACTATGAAAATTGATTTAACAGAACGAGAATGGAGAAACATCAAAATAGGTTTACTTCAATCAATTTCTAATGCTGATAAATGTTCTAAATGTAATTTTGACGATAATCCTTTAATAAAAGAACTTTTAAAATTACATGACAAAATTTCTGTAGCAATGGAAAACGAAAAAAACAAACCAGAAAGCGACCCTTTTGACCCTTATAAAAGAAAATATTATGCAAAATTAGGTTACTATCAGCAATTAACTGCTGCCGATATGATGGGTTTAAAATCTGAGAGTTCTTTAGTTAGTTATAGAAAAAAAGGTGTATTAAAAGAAAATATACATTGGATAAAAACTGTTGGTAGGGGGATTTCATATAATCCAGAAAAATGTAAACTAGCCATAAGAAAAGCAAAATTAGGTTACTAATGACAAAAGTTGAAAAAATTGCAGCAGCAAAAAAACGTATTGCTGAACTAGAACTTCTTATTAAATTATGGACAAAATGACAAAATGGGAATTAATTCTGTCTAAATTAGAATTACCATCAACAAGGATGTTGTTTTCACAACAAACAAACATTTTAAAGATTGATGAAAATGAAGTTGTTATTGCAGTTTCTCAGAATTGGTCACCAATGATAAAAAGCAGAAAGGATCATATTGAAAATGCTGTAAAAAAAGTTTTTGGTGATAATGTAGCTACAAAATTAATAACTAAAGAAAAAAATATTAAAAATGTTATTCCTTATGTATTACCAAAACAACCAAAACAACTTAAAAAAATTAATGAATATAATATAACTCCAATTCCTACTAAATATAATGGAGTACAATTTAAGTCAAGATTAGAGGCTAGATGGGCTGTATTTTTTGATTATTTAAATATACATTGGGAATATGAACCAGAAGGATTTAAGTTAGATAATAAAAATAATGCTGACTCATATTATTGCCCTGATTTTTTAATTCGTACACCACAAGACGAAGATATGTGGATAGAAATAAAGCCACATAATATAAAGCAAAGCGATAAATTCGATAAATTTAAAAAATTTTCAAAATTTAAACGAGTTTATTTATTATCTGGACAACCAAGTGATGTCCTAAAAAATACTTCTTTCTGTCCTCGATGTGGATCTTTTGAAGTAGATACTATTTTAAAACGCATGGTGATAAATGAAGAGAATTACCAAATAATGCAAGACGTATATTGTTGGCCTTGTGATACGGAAACTCCATCTGGAGGTGGACATTCTCCTGATTTTCAAAATATTTGTAAAATTCCTATAACACCTCATAAAGGTTTTCTGCAAATAGAAAAAGAAGATTATTTAAATTTTGCATTTACCGTTTCTGATGCTTGTGACTTTGCAAGAACATTTGACTTTTATCCACGTAAAGGAAAAAGAATAAGGAGAGAATTTTGTGACTGATGCTAAATTAAGTTAAAATAGAATGAAAACTATCTCTATCTTTATGGCTTTAAATTTTTATAGTAAACAATTAGGAAAAGAAATATGTCTCGATGCTTTATCTAAGATTAAAGGTGCTGAGTTAATTATTTTAAAAGATGAAATAGAATATGCTATTGAATCTATGAATAAAAGTCTTATAGAAATAAAAGCACAAAAAGAAAGAGATAATGAACCATATGATAATGAATGGCATCAAAGAGTTAGAAGAAAACAAAAAGTATGTGAGGCTTTTCTACTAGAAATTGCAAAACAAGACGATTTGTTTGAAATTATTTATAAAAACTGCTTTGCTGAATTATTATTAGAAGTAATTAGCCATGAAGAATATAGAAAAATAGAGCAAAGTGCAAAAGTTAAAACAGAATTTATTTTACTTGAAATGAAACAAAAATTATGAAATCAAACAACTTTCCAGACAAAGAAATATTAGCTATGACACCTGATATGGAAGGTGTTACCAGACCAGAAAAAAGTAAAAAAACAAAAAAATTTACTTTTATAGTAAAAGGAAATGGTATCGGATCTTCTCCTATGAAAATATCTACATATGCAGAGTCAATAACTAAAGCAATTAAATATGTAAAAGCACGATGGAAAAATTGTAATTGCGAACTTATCGATTAGTCTTTTTAGTATTCTTTGTTCTTGTTTTATCTATATGTTGTCCAGCTTGGCTTACAAGTTTTAATAAACGTAAATTATCGTTTGCGAGTTTTGATATTAAATCAGGCATCTCATCTGGATCTAATACGTCATACATATCTCTTAAAAACATTTCCACAGCAAACTCTTCTTCTAAACTAATTTCCACTATCATCCAATCGTCTGGTTTACGTCTACTTTTTTTAGTAAACCAACTCGACCAAGGAATTTGTATATCCATGATGTCAGGAAACTGTAACTTATTATCAATTTATCTTAAATTTTTATTAAGTAAAGCTTATAAATTGTTATTAATATGAATAGATACACAACAAAATCATGCCAGGACACTACGGAACAGGAAAAAAGAAAAAGAAAAAAGGGACTAAGAAAAAATAGTTAGTCTGGTAAAGAAGAAACTTTTCTACTAGGGAACAATTGTCTTTCTAAAAAATCAACAGCTTGATCATCTAAATTATTTGAAGTTTGCTTACAAATTGATCTAAGCAAATCAATGACCAATTGTTTACAAGCTGACGTAGAAAGAAACCTTATTAATAAAGGTTTTAAGATCTTTAACATTTGTTTTACTTATAACATTTATTAGTCTAGCTTATTTAGCTATATTTAACATAAGGGTAAGATCTGATCTGCTCTTACTCCTCACACACACTAAGCTCTAGTATTTTTTAAGTTTTTTACTAGAGCTTTTTTATCGTTTTGGCCTAATTTCTGCAACAGCTATATCTAACGAATTTAGTCTTCCATAAATATCTCTCATATCAGCGTGCATATCATCCATCTTTTCTGATATTAATTCTACTTTGGTTAGTAAGCTAACTACATCTTCTCTATTTTTTTTGCCTCTATAGCTAAGTGAACCAGCAGAAACAAATACTGCTGTTAACACCGCGCCACCTGTTGCTGCAAGAAGTTCTACCACTTTTCTGGTTTGTGTCTATAGTTATAGTATATATCATGTTACTTGTATGGAAGAACAACAAGAAAGCAAGATCGAAACTATTGTAAAAGTTTCAATTCTTATTTGGAGTGCTACGCTTCTGACATTAAGCTATATGGAACTTCCTAGTGGCAAAAAAATTGTAGATTTTGATCCAACTTTTATTGCTTCAATTTTTTCGGCATCTACAGCATCCCTGGGCTTAAGTATTGGCAAAAAAAGTAATAATGGCAATACTCCCAAAATTGTGGATAATAAAGATAACAAAAACGTAACACAATGAAAAAATTTTTACCGCTTTTACTTTTACTGCCAACTGCAAGTTTTGCAGATATCACTTCATCAATCAGTTCAAGTATCCAACTAGAAGTTGCTGCACCCGGTACTACAGCAGATCGAATTGGAAATTCTTACTCTGTTTCTGGTACAGGTGTTACTACTACTGACGGAACAACGGCAGGGTCAGTGGGAGGTCTAGGAGCAGTGACTTCGGGGGTCAATGCTTATACAGCAATTACTGCATCACAATTAACTGATGGCGAAAGTTTCACATATAACGTTTCTCACACTACTGGGGACACGATTGAAACATCTTTGACGGTAGGCGAGGTTAGCCCATTTGGAGATTTAACAAGTACTTCTGGAGGTACAGTAGGGGATTTAGATGGTACTGTTGACAATCATGTTATTTCAGTCACCGCTGGAGGGGCTGGTACTACAGCAACAGCTTCTTATGTAACTTCTGTCACTTTGGATTAAAAATGAGCTATGCGGAAGCTTTTATTACTGTTTTTTATATATGCTTTACCAGCTAACGCAAATATTGTCCCTAATTTTACAACCGGGACTATGTCGAGTACCACAAATACACAGACAACAATTACAGAATCAATTACTAGTAAAGATTATAAAACAGGATATGAATATACCGTTACAGGTGTTGGTATTAGTGCAGATGGCGATATCTCGCCAGATGCAACTAACGTTACAGGAACAGTAGGAGGTCAAAGTTATACATGGAAAGGAGCAGATATGACAACAAAACCAGACTGGACACTAACAGATCCTACGTCAGGAGATGCCTTTCAATTCACAGAAAGTTATTCTGCGCCCGGTCTTCAGAACGTCACGACTATAAATCGCACCATAGAAACAGAATCGGTAGTAACCTCTACATCTGTCTTTCAATAGCTCTAATGCCTACAGGTGTTTTAGCTAATTCTGTAAGTCAATCAAATAGTGGAAGTGTAACTAATCAAAACTGGAATGTTAATAATGGAGGATTTCATACCAATCAATATGGAGGCGGTGTTGTTTGCCAAGGAGCAATGATGACCATAACTCCGTTCACTACATTCAATACAAATTATCGCAAGCCATATCGAGATTTTTATTACACCCCGGTGTACGATGAGACAGATATTGTTGGTGACTTTGATGATGACGGTAACCCTATAGGAGACGGAACGCCCGATAATCCTGGAGATATTCTTTTCTATCAACAAAACTATTCTGGTACTAATAAAGATAGTTTTGCACTTGGAACAGGTATCACATTAAATTTTAGTATTCCGTTAGATCGTCAATATACAAAACAATGCAAAGAAGCAGCGCAAGTACAAAACGACTTAAACAAACAAAAGCTTAAGAACCTTGAGTTGGATTGGCATATGGCACGTTTACGTCATTGCGGAGAGAAAAAAATTGCCGGGATAGAATTTACAGCCGACTCTCCTTACTACAACTTATGTAAAGATATAAAAATCGTACCTAAAAAAGGTCAAGTTATTCCGCATCAACATTCTTTGACTTCCGAGAAGTAACTTTTTTTATAGCAGTCTTGATAAGGTTTTTGAGTAAATTAGCTATTATGGGACTTGTAGCAGCCGTAATTGCAATAAGGCTAGTGCTGATAATAAGAGGAGGAGATGGAATCCAACGGTCAATAAATCGACTTTCTTCGAATAAGGTAATACAGGTTTTGCCATCTTCTGAAATTTTATGACCTACAACCTTTTCTAACCTATCTTCTGATGCAAACATACCTACTCTTAAATCTTTGTCACCTGGGCATTTTATAAAAAACTCTTCTTCTTTTTTTTCTGGTAACTTAGGTGTTTCTTGGTTGTATTGAACTTGTTCTTCGTTATTAGTTTTTTTCTCTTCTTTTTTAGCTTCAGTAATTGTTATTCTCGTCCTGTCATACAATAATGGTTTAAATGTTGGCATTGAACCACTAGGACAAGAAATAACTGTACCTGTAGGATCATCTTCATATAATGCAGTATTTTTAGGCGAAGCATCTCTGTGATACCTTACACAACCAGGTAATACAATAGACGGTAGTGGTATGTTTAAAACTTGGTATGGATTATGAGTTGGTATATTAATTTTTGGTATTTCTACCTTTGGTATATATATCTCAGGTATCTTTATCATCTACATCTCCAATAGAAATAGACCAGCCATCTTCTCCAAATGTACCTTTTTCTATTACTTTAGGCTTTTTTATTTTTTTATCTAACTCTTCATGATACTTTTTTATATCATTATCAAGTTCTAAATTAAACTTTTGCATTCGCATCCAATGAATAATTTTATCAATGTAATATTTCACAAGTTTTTTTAAAAATCCAAATATCATTTATTGCTCCCACTTACCTTTTGTTTCCCATTCTATATATTGCCTGTTGCGTTGTTCTACAAGTTTCCAGAACCACGCATTTGGGTCATCTGGATTAATTTTTGGCAAAGGTTGTAGTTTTTTTATCTGCTTTTCTAACTCATCAGCCACTAACCAATCCATATGTTTCATAACTTGTCCAAGTAACTGATTTTCAAAAGCTGGACTTTTCATGTATAAAAACACCATGAACCCCGATCCAAATGTAATTCCAGATGTAATTAATGCAAGAACAGCAATAAAACGAGTCCTTATACGACTTGATGTACGCTGTGATTCTGTCATAAGGGTAAAGATTTGCCTGTAAATTTAGGTATTTTATTTTCTATTAATTTTGGAATTTTTTTCTCTATCTCTCCCATTAATTTATTTTTTACATTACGTTCAAATTCTGGACTTGTTACATATTTATATGTAAAGAATCCACCGCCTAAAATTCCTAAAACAAGAATTGTAGATAAGATTGTTAAAACGTCTAAAATTTTTCTATACATATGTTTAGAGAAGCATTTTTAAAAGCATTAGTGCCAATGACTTTAATTACATTTACAGCAATAATGGCATTATGTCCACTATATCTAACTATGAGTTTATTAACTAGACAACTCACAGAAAAAACTACCCCATAGGAATAAATCTTGGGGGATTAGGTCTGTAATATTTTGGAGGAACACAAGGTCTTTTTAAACTGCATTTTTTGGGCTTTCTTGGCATACGGCATACAGTTACACCGCCACTCCCTTTGCATCTTTTCTTTTTCTTTGGTCTACCCTCTGGAAAATGATTTTTTGGTCTATTTGGATTACCTTCTGGAGATACACCAGCTTCAATGATTGTTGGGAATAATAACCCGATCAAAAGGAACGTTGAAAATACTTTTTTTACCACAAAAATAATTAGTAAATATTTTTAATTATAATAATTAACTAATTTGCGTCAAATTATGTTTCATTATTTTTATCTCCTATTATTACTTGACGCATACCTGAGAAAGGAGTAAACCATCCTGTCAGTATATATTTATCATTTTTTAAGGGAGGATTTCCCCTGTGTATATGTGTCCAAGATCCCGGCCAAAGTAAAGCTGTATTTCTTTTTGGTTTCACTCTTTCTCTTTGATATAAAAACTCTGTTTCTCCACCTTCTTCTACATCATTTAAATATATCATCCACACAACAGCCCTAGAAGTTTCGTAATACGATAAATTCTCACAATGCCATTCATGATATCCTTGTGAAGGAGAAGTTTTTTGTAATAAAGTACATGAACTTGTCCATTTCGGAAGTGAACTTAAATAAGGATATTTCTTTATATAACTAATTAAAGTTTTATGAATTAATTGTTCATTAATCCATCTTGCTAAATCAGGAAAAAAAGGTTCAAGAACTACTTGTAAATCTTGTCTGTAATGTTCAGTATTAAAATTATTATCAGTATAGTTTTTACTGCTATCAGCAATTTTTATAAGTTTATCAATATGTTCATCCTCTAAGACATTCTCAAACCGACAAAGAAAATTTTCCAACATAATTTAACTTTATTCTGGTTTTGTAGGCCAAGTAACTGATGATAAATCTAACTCAAAATTTTCATCTAGTTTTGGTGTAGAATTAGCTGGTAAATCTCTTAATGCTTGTCTATAAGTTTTCCATTCATTAGATATTGCAACTCCAGTTTCTTGTGATACGACAACCATCCAATCACTTTCAGAAATCAATTGATTTCTTTCATCACGCAATAATTTCATTGGTTCTGCATTATCTAGTTCAGCAATTTTGTCGTTAACTTGTTTTTCTGTTGGCGGTGTTTGAGAACTATCTAACCATACAATGTCAGAATACTCTGTGCCATCTATATTATATTGATAATCTGTCTCAAGTTGTTCTAATGCGTCAGCTATAGTGTATTTCATAATTAAGTAATAATTTCAATAGCCATAAGAGATGCGCCTTGTTCAACGGTTACACTTGTATTGTTACCGCCCCCAGATCTCTTTAATTTTAAACGATATGTAACATTATTACCACTATGATTTGTAGTATCTATATACGCTTGACCTAATGGAGTAGTAAAAGTAGGGTTACCTTTGTTATGGAATTGTTCTTTTCCAACAGCACTATTTCCTCTAAAAATATTTGTGTAAGCGGAAGCTTGTTGCCCAGAACTGTTACCAGAACGTCTACCTAATGCAGCACCTACAGCAATCACTAGTATGTCTGAATTTGTTGTTACAGGGTTAATAGTAACCTCTATTGCGGTCTGAAATGATGTTGAAGTTGTTGTAAAATCACTATTTCTACGAGTTTTTTCTGCTTTTACTAAAGCATCTTGATCACTAAAAGTAGGTAATGTTGCAATTGATGTACCATCACCAAAATGTATAGTCATAATGATTTTTCTTTTCTTTAATTATATCTTAAACAGGAATCATGGCTATTTTAAATTTTTTACCAGATCTGTTATTAATCATAAATATATCATTTTCTCCTTCTTGTAAAGTCCAATCCCCCCAAGTGCCATCAACTTTGTTTGGATTTTCTTCTCCATTATGAAAGTGCATATCTTGAACATATAAATTCTTCCATCTCAATGATGTAGAACCTAAGTTATAAGCGTTATTTGTCCAAGGATATAAATGTTTAACTTTACAAGAGTTTGTTGTATCGGTTCTAAATACTTCTGTATTATCGCTAAATAATCTTACATCAGCATCATCTTCACAAATAATTGAATTTTCACCATCTCTTGCCTGTATATAAATATTTGCGTTGTCGTTAGATCCAGCATTTCTTATGTAAAGATGACTAGTATGATTATCAATGTAAGATTGACTCCCATTATGATACAATCTCATATCTGCACCAGCCCCTAGACGGACTTCATAACTGTCTTGCCACTCTGTATGCCCAGTAACATTATCATTAGCATCTGACCTGATGAAACTAGAAGCTTGTAAACCGTCAACTGTATCAGCGTCTGTAGCACTAGCAACCGTACCTGATACTCTTGCTCCAATAACATTTGCAGAACCATCAATAACAGTAATAGCGTCTACTTGAAAACCACCATCAGCCCTGAATAATCTAGGGGTGTAAATATTCTTAGCTGTTTCTTGGTTGATTCTTAGCCATGTACCATCTTCGCAACCTATCTCTCCCATTCTTGTAGTTCCGTTATAGAACTGAAGATGATCTGAAACATTATTATCAGCTTTTTTAATATGTAATTCAGTTTGTGCAGAACCATCTCCAATTGTGAGAGTTCCTGTCATTGTGTCATTAGCATCTGACCTTACAAATTGGCTTGCTTGTAAACCGTCTACTTTATCAGCATCAAGATTAGAACCAGAACCATCATTTTGATCGTTCCAAATTTTAGCCCACGCACGATTTGAACCACTACCACCAAATGTTGAGCTATTACCACCTCTTATAAAATAATTATCACTATTGTAGTTAGCATATATTTGAAATCCTGTATCACTACCATTATTGCAATTTAATAATGTTCCATAACTATTTATTCCACTTGTGCCATTTGTAATACCTGTATTAAGTCTATAGACTCCAGCTGATTGAGCAGTATTTAAATTTGCATTAGAAGTTGCATTTGACTTCATAAAATTACTACTAATTCTGGCATCAGGTATTGTTCCAGAGGTTAAAAGTGCTGCTGAATGATTAGGTAGTCTTGCTGCATTAAGTGTTCCAGCGTTTATATTTCCAGCATTTCTGTAGTAAGAACCTTCTTGACCATCTAGTTTGTCTGAATCTAGACCACTTGCAGAACCATCATTTCCAGCGTGCCAAACCTTGCTATTATTAACCCTTAGTTCTGCTGCTCCATCAAAATTGCATATATTGTCATTGTCATCATCAATTAAGATTAAAGTTAAACCACTTTTAAAAATAATCCCCTCACCCGGATCGTTAAAAGCTAATGAATTTACACCAGTAATATCATAATTATTACCTGTAATTCCTCCATTAGCTAAATCCCCTACATTTATTCCATTACTAAATGTAGCAGCAGGGAAGTTCCATGTACTTGTATTAACATTTATACTTCCTAAATCTTTATTTCTTGCACCATCAACACTTGTGTTCCAAAATCCATCAAATTCAATAGACTGACTAGAATCCCATCTTATTTTCATTCCGTATAAACTTTGCTCACCAATCCCTAAAAATGGTTGAGAATTTGTTGTACCACCCATCAGTTTTACACTTCTTGAGTCTCCAGAATCAACTATATGACCAGCTAAACTAAGTGTTCCTGTATAAGTATCATTAGCATCAGACCTTAATAAACTAGCTCCCTGTATTCCATCTACTTTGTCAGCGTCCAAACCACTTCCACTTCCGTCATTACCTTGATGAAATACGGTATTTCCGTCAATTGTTATCGCTGTACCTGTTATAAGTGTCTGATCTGATGCTGTACCACCTTGCCAGTTTGCGTTAGCAGAATCAGGTGTATTAACACTTAGACCAGCTTCAGCATTTACATAAACATATTCTCCTGTTTGACCTGAGACTTTTCCGTTAGACTCACCAGCATTTAAAATTAACTGTTGTCCATTACCTGTTCTTACTTCACTAGTTTGTACACGTGTAGCTGGTGTAATAATGTCAGGAATCCTTGCATCTGCTATTGTTCCTGTCAATTGACCAGCAGGGATATTTGTTAGTGAAGCACCAGAACCGCTAAAAGTTGTGGCTTTGGCAGTTCCAAATACTTCAAATTTTTCTGTATTGTCGGTATAACCACCAAAACGTGCAATTGCGGTATATGAATTAGCTGTACCATCAGAGGAATCTATATATAAAGGAATACCTCCACCTTTATCATCTTTTCTTATTCTTGTTCGATATCGACCATCTTCATAACCAGCATCAAACATTAAACCTTTAGTAGTATTAGTATTATCAATATCTCCAGTAACTATGCGAACATGACCTGTAAATTCAATATCTCCAGTAGCAGTATCATTTGCATCAGACCTTAAGAAACTAGCACCTTCAATTCCATCAACAGTATCTGAGTCCAGCCCAGAGCCAGCACCATCAGAAGATGATGTCCAAATTTTTGACCATGCCCTAGTTCCACTATTATGTGTACTTCTTATATAAAATTTTTGATTGAAGAAACCACCAGCTATTTGCATTGAATAGTAATTAGCTGTATTACTATGTGTCTTTGCAATTAAGTGATACCAACCATTAGTAGTCTCAGGCCAACCTTCACCAGTTGTAGCTGTAGAAGTTTCATAAAAACCAGAATCAAATCTTGTGGTTATATCGTTTTGAGTTTGTATTTCTCTAACATAATTGCCTTCTATAGCATCAAGTTTTGTACCGTCAGCAGCTACGTCACGACCATCTACTGTTCCTGTTACTGTTATGTTTCCTGTTACGTCAAGTCCACCACTTGTTATATCAAGTCCAGCAGTAATATCAATGTGACCATCTGTATTTATTTTTAATCTAACTGCATTGCTATTGGTAATATCTTCAATATGAAATGCACCGCCTTCTACATATTGTCTATAATCTGGATTTCCGTCTGATTCTTGAAAACTTAATATTGGTGTTGTGCTGTTGATTGTAAGAGCATTAACACTTGTATTCCCATTAGAATCAAGAGTCATTGCTGTAGTATTCATATTTACTTGAAATACTAAAGCTTTGCCTGTTAAGGCTCTAACAATAGGATTGCCGTCTGTGGCTGTGAAACTTAAATGACCAAGTGCAGACGTATCACCCCAAGCAACAGAAGCATTACCATCTCCTAGTAATGTTGTAGCTCCTGTTACGTCAATACCACTTGCAAAATCTACGTTGGTTAAAAAGTCAACGTGACCATCAGTATTTATTTGAAGTCTAGTTGCATTATTAGTTGTATCTTGAAATCTTAGAACACCATTTATATTCCCAAGCTGATAATCAGGATTATTATTATCATCAGAAAATGTAATAACAGGATTATTCTTATTAATAGTTAGATCGCCAGTTAACGTGCCACCTGCCAACGGGAGTTTGGTTGCTATTGAGTTGGTGACAGTTGTTGAGAAATTAGCGTCCGCACCTAAAGCATCACTAAGTTCTTTTAATGTATCTAATGTTGATGGTGCTGAATTAACTAGATTTGATACTGCTGTCCTTACATAAGCTGTTGTACTAACTTTAGTTGAGTTATCAGATTGAGCTTGGGTTGTAGCTGTAACCCCATTGGTCAATACACCAGAACTAGAAGTTAAGCCACCAAATAAAGTATTTCTTGCTGCAATATCAACTCCGTCAACTGTTCCTGTAACGCTTATATTTCCTGTTACTACTACACCATTAGTATTAACTTTAAATCGTTCTGTTGGAGTGATTACATCATTACTTCCACCAGTTACTTGATCATCAGCAAAAATTTGTGTAGCACCATTATTAAACCTAATCATACTGCTACCGCCCCAATTGCCTTGAGTATATTGATAGGCTGATCCAGTTGAACCTGATGTAAGGTTCATGTTTATACTAAAAAATCTACCACCACCTTGCCTGTATTCATAAATTGAGAAATGTCTATCATTTGTAGCACCATTATCATCAATCCTTAAAGCTTCTTGTAGTCCAAAACTTGTATTCGGAGAATCGGGAGTAGTATCTATAATTAACGTGCCATCTGTTATGTCAATATTGCCTGTCACATCAATACCAGCACCAACATCTAAATTGCCAGCTATATCAACGTGTCCATCTGTATTTATAAGTATTCTATCTGTAGTATTGGTTGTGTCTCTAAATCTTAAAGCACCATTTATATTACATATTTGATAATCTGGGTTGTTATTATTATCAACTAAATTTATTGCTGGATTAGCATTTGTAATAGTTAAATGACCAGTTGAAGTTATAGCTCCTGTTACGTCAATACCAGCCCCAACGTCTAAATTGCCAAGTACATCAACATGACCATCTGTGTTTATTTTTAATCTTTCAGCGTTATTAGTGGTGTCTTTAAATGTTAAAGCACCACCATTTCCTGATATTTGAAAATCAGGGTTATCATTTGTCTCGGTAAAAGTCAGAACAGGAGCAACACCTTCTATAGTTATTTGATTGCCAGTAGTTTTTATTGTTCCGCTTGTAACTATATTTTGACTACCAAAATCAGGAGAGATTTTTGAACCAGCTATAGCTGCATCTGAAGCTACTTTTGCATTATTAATAACCCCACTATCAATCGTAAAAGTTGTACCGCCATTACTTATTGTTAGATCTCCTTTATCTCCATCAGATAATCCAGTGCCTATTTCAGCTATATTACCGTCATCTTTTTTAGTAAATAGTTTACCGTTATCAGTCCTTAAAGCTACTTCTCCTACAACTAAGTCACTGGTACTTGGATTGCTGCCAGTTCCTCTCTTAAGTTTAATTCTGTTAGACATTGGTTCACCTCCTTAAATACTGGTCAGCTATCAATAAACCCCTCCATCTATATCAAAACCAGAAACTGTGCCATTTTCTAAAAATGTTATTAAATCAGACAAAGCAACTTGAACCATAGTTCCATTATCATTAATAACCATACGATCTGCTAAAGCTAAAGTTGTAGCAGTTGCTGATGTGCCACCGTCAATAATATTTAACTCTGATGTAGTGACTGTTGCACCGTCAAGAATTCCAACTTCCACACTTGTTAAATCGGCAAGAGCAGATGCTGTAGCTGATGCCATTGTTGCAAGTTCTGTAAGCTCAGAATCTAATGGCTGTTTATTATCTAACTGTGTTTGCAAGTTAGAAGTAACACCATCTATATAATTTAACTCGGTAGTTGTAGCTGTAAGACCATCTAATTTGTTTATTTCTGCTGTAGAAGCAGTAACCCCATCAAGAATATTAATTTCTGCCGTTGTCGAAGTTACACCATCAAGAATATTTAATTCTGCTGTAGTTACAGTAGCGTCATCTAAAATTTGTACCTCATCTTGTGATAAATCTGCTAAAGCACTAGCAGTATTAGCAGCCATTGTTGCAAGTTCATCTAATTGAGGGTCATAAGCCTGTACGTCAGAACCTATAGCAACTCCAAGATTTGTTCTGGCAGAGCTTGCGTTTGACGCTCCTGTACCCCCATGTGCCACTCCTATATCTGTACCACTCCAAACACCTGATGTGATAGTGCCAACTGAAGTTAAACTTGACGCTAAAACTGTTGAGCCAAGTCCTGTCTTTGATAAAACAACAGCACCATCAATACGGAAATTTTTAGATGCAACAAGTTCTATATGCTCTGAAGATGTCCAAGAATCAGTAGCGTTTAACCAATTAAATGTGTGATCCTGAGTTCCTTTTAAAGTAAGCCCACCACCGTTTGCAGTTGTATCAGTAGGCGAACTTACTTTACCTAATTCAATATTTTTGTCTGCGACATCAATTGTACTACTGGAAATAGTAGTGGTAGTACCTTGAACTGTTAAGTTTCCAACAATTGTCAGGTTTTGATCTATAGAAAAACTTGGAATTGTAGCACTACTTAAATCAACAGTTCCTGTAAAAGTTTTGTTACCTGATACTGTTTGATTTCCAGTTTTATCAACAAAAGCTCCAGAACCAGCTATAGCTTTAATAGATGAAGCTGAACCTCCAGCACCGCCTGACCCGATACCAAGATAAAGAGTGTCATCAACTGCGTTATATGCTGGTTCTGTTTCCATCAAAGAAGATGGTGCGCCAGCAGCACCTGATGCTCTTCTTTTAAATCTTAGAATGTTTGCCATGAGCTTAGTTTAGGTAAAGGCTAGTGGTAGCAATGGATTTCAAAAATTTCCTCCATCCGTTAATTCAGTTGGAGTTACATCTGCGTCTGCCCTGTAAGATTGAGCCGAAGCATCAAACCTAATGATACTCCCATCTACCCTATTATTATCAATTAAATCTAATCCAGCAGCACCTTGACTACCTTGTGTTACTACAGAAACAACTTTTGCTTTTGATGAGCTTCCATTAATGTTAACTTGAGTTTCATTTACATGAATTTTATTTTTTACAGTAGTGACTTCAATTTTGCTCATCTTGTATAGCCTTGACTTACAGTTATTCTACCCTCTATATAATGTTCTTTCAAACCATTACTATTTGTTAATAAAACATCATAATACAATTCATCTGGAAAGTTTTCAGTTTGTGAATCTGTTAAAACAAGTGTTATTTTTCCATTTTGTTTATCATCATAAACAACTCCAAATGTTGCATATTTACAATCTCTATCCTTATCCCAAGCTTCTGAAGCAACAGTAAAACCAGTAAGATCCATAGCTACTTCAGATCCATCAGCTTGTGTAGATTTAAAAATATACTGCTCACTCCAATCCATACCTCTTTGAAGTGTAAAATTTCTTAAGGCTGGACTGATTGCCATAATTATCCTTCAGTATCAGGTGCTGCGTTTGGAACGTCTTCTATAGGAGGTTCAATCTTATTATAAGCATTAATCTCACCATTCAAAGCATCAACTTGTTTTTCTATTTGTCTTTGTTTTGTTAAAATTTGATTTTTTTGAGTTTCAAGTTCTTGAAATTGTTTTACAAGTTCTTGACCTTCTGATTGAGCAGTAGCTCTTAGTTCTTGAATAGTTGACATAAATAAAAATAAATATATGTAATCTTATTATATATTGTATTAACTACATTTCCACTTCTATTAGATTAAATTTATAAGTTTTCCCATTTCTATGATTTTTTAAAAATAAATCATTTTCTCCCTCTTGAATTGTGTAATCACCCCATGTTCCATCAACATCGTTTGATTGACCTTTATTTGATAATTGCAAGTCATTAACATACAAATTATTCCATCTAGCTGATGTTGAACCTAAATTTTTAGAACCATCTGGTATAACATCAGTATCAAAACTTAAAGCACTTCCTGTCCATTGTATCCTTGCATCATGGTTATCGGTAGAACCATCAGTTGCATGAAAATCAAGCGTTTTTCCTATTTCTATAACCCCTGAACTATCAACATATGGCACTACACCCCATCTATTACCACTTATTGATAATATTTTATTACCTAATCTTGTTGAATCACTAGCTGTTAAAGATACAGTTCCAGAGGCTGTTAAATCTTCACAACTTATATGCAATCCAGATAATGTCTTGCTTAACGGATTGTAATTTAAATGTGAATTATCAGTATCAATATATTGTCTGTTATAGCCTGTATTATTTTTTGTTGAGAAAGTTACTTGATATTCAACAGAATCATTTTTTTCATCAATATCAATATTATTAGCATTAGTAGCCGTTCCTGTGACATTACCAGTAATTTGACCATCAACTTGCAATGTAGATGTAATTCTTGCAGTACCAGCAACGTGTAATTTATGAGAAAAAGATGTAGCACCAATTCCTAAACCTGTTGTATTTAACCTCATAAGGTCGCTTGAACCATCTCTAGTTCTATACCTTTGAACATCAGCATCTATAAATGAATCATTTGAATCAGTACCAAACCTTGCGTAACCATCATTATTTTGAACTCTCATATATACAGCACTATTTGTTGCTTGCTTAATATGTAATCTATCGTCTGGACTTGTATCATCTCCAATACATACAGCACCACCAGAATCAATAATCATTCTAGCTGTGTTATCTGTTAAAAACTTTATATCTGCTGGCTCGTTAGCCTCAAATATCAAACTTCCTGTTCCTCTGTGAATTAAGCTTGTAGCTGTATTAGCACCACTATTGCCTCTAATAATTCTAAAACCATAATCTGTATAAGTTTCATCACCAACTAAATCTATATAAGCATTTCTATTACCAGAACCTCCAGCACCTACCTCTAAATAGCTACTTGATGACCCATTTTGTATACGAAAAGTTCCTGTAATATCGAGACTATAGCCTGGATTTACTGTGCCTATCCCAACTTGGCCGTTTGACTCGATCGTAAATCTATCTCCACTATTAGTTGTAAATCTAAGTTCATTTGAAGCACCTAAATACATACCATTTGCTGGTTTTGTAGAGCCTGTTACATTAACTCTTGCTGCTTGAAGCTGACCAGATACTGTATTATTTCCTGTCGTAGAAACATTACTTGTAGTTGTTAAAGCTCCTGTTTCTAAATTTACAAACTTGTGAGTTCCACTTGCACCTTCTAATCTTTCAAATGCATTATTAGCTGCATTACGTCTTTCAAAATAACCAGCAGTATTCCACCTAACAGCCCTTACAGGATAACTTCCACTATGAGTAGTTCCATCAGAAAATAAAGATGATATTGTATTATCCCTTGCTTTAAGCTCAGTAATAAAATTTGTATATGTGCTATTTAAAGCTGGTTTTGTAAAGTCAGACATTTAAACTCCTCTTACAGTAAAGTCTACAGTGACGGCAGAAGTAGCACCACTATTTGGAACAGGATTGCCACTATTATCAAACAAGTATATTCTAAATCCTTGTGAAGGATTCGCAGTATCTTCAAAATCATAAATCGCATATTTAGCAGCAGAACTTGATCCTCTTATTTGTAAAGTTATTGAATCTACGTCAATAAAAGTTTTATTGAAAGTAACTAACTTACCATCGCTAACATCACTTAATGTAACGCTTGTATTTCCTTGATCTGTAAATTGTTTTAAAAATGTTTTTGTTCTAACAACATTTACTTTTGCTAGATCATCATTATCAGCACCATCAAATCTATGAGTAACTCGTATAAATCTAAAATTAGTTGCTATAACTTTATTTTTATTTTGACCAAAAGAAGTAAACGTACCAGCAGAACCACTACCATTATCTGGTGCGATTTCAATCTCTGTATTAAGTGATAATCCATTTCCAACAGTAAAACTATCTTCAAATCCAACTGTCGCTTCTATTTTTGTTTTTGCAATAGTAGCTCCTGTATCTATTGTTTCTCTATATAATCCTGAGTTTAAAGTAGGTAAAGCATAAGGAGTCGAACTACCATATACTCCAAAAGTCCTAGATGTATCATTATTATTTGGATCAAAATGTTGTTTCCAAGTTCTAGAGGTATCTATACAATAAAATATTCCGCCACCTTCAAAAAAACCATTTGTTTTCGTTCCACTCAAATCACTAACATGATCTTGTTTTAAGATAAAATCAGGAGGTTCATCTACTTCAGCAATTACTGATTTTGATAAACCTTGATGACCAGCAGTATTGATAGGAAATATTTTATATTCAAAAGTACCACCAACTTGTTCAAAAACTGTTGTAAAAGTTCCTAGTTTTTGTCCAACTAAAGTAGTTAAACCACCTGCAATTTTATATATATTATAAAAAGCTATAGGAAGTTGCCCTACACCTACAGAACTTTCCGTCCAGCGTAATAAAACATTATTGTCAATAACTTCATCATTAAAACTTGTAACTTGTGATGGTGCTACTACTTCAAACATCACATCAGCCAAATCTCCCTCATTACCATTAATATCAACAGCACGAACAAAATATTTTTGTTTTACCTGTGACCATGTTACTTCTTCAGTTACAGATGTACCATTTTGCATAAATTTAGCTGCTCCCATATTTGATTGATTTGCATTTTCATTCGCACGATATATTTTATAAAAAGCAATTGGTAGTCCATTAATTTTAGTAGCATCAGAAGGGTTTTTTGCTTTTGGCACTTCATCCCAATCTACAAAAGCACTAACGCCAACTACTGTTGCTGAAAGGTTTTGTGGTGCTGGAGGAGGAGTAACAGTTACATCTGGATAATCTGGATCTGCCCCAGTACGACCCACATCTCCAACAGTATTATTAATATCTCTTGCTGCAACAAAAAACCTTCTTGCAGTAGATGTATTTAAAATTGCATGATCAACTTCAAATAAATAACTTTCAGAATTAATTACATCTAAGTTAGATGCAGCATTAAAGTTTGTATTGTTAGTAGCACTTGATCTTATAATATAATCTTTTATTTTAGTAGCTCCTTCTGCTGGTTTTGCCCAAGATAACCTTATTTTTGAACCTTCATATGTATATGAAATATTAGGTGCAGCAGCTTTAGCAAAGGGTACAGCTAAAGATTTTTTACCGCTAAGTTTGCCAATAATATCTCTAGCTTCTACTTTAAATGTTTGCGCTGATGACCAAGTTACTGGAACAGTAAGAGTTGTTGAATTTGTAGTTGCTATAAGTGTACTTCCTTGAAATATATCATAATCTTGTATGGCAAATCTATTGCCATCAACTACTGATGCAGACCAATTTAAAACAAGATTATCATTTGAATATGCACTTGTAAAAGTTGCTGGTTGTCGAGGAATACTTATAGCTAAACTTGCGGATCTAGCTAAATTGCTTTCGTTACCGTCTTGGTCAATTGCTTTTATTGAATAAGTTTTTGTTGTATCTCCACTACTTGGTAAAGTAGGCACGACTACAGATGTTGCATTAAATTCTCCTAGTAAAGATCCAGTACCATAAGAACCTTCGTAAATCTTATATCCTCTTATATCAAGGTCAGAAAATGTTGGAAATTCTCCTTCTAATGGAGTCCATGACAAGACAATACCAAGATGCGGATCTAAAGATGCTGAAAAGTCATCCCTTACTCTTGAAGGTAATGAATTTTTACCTCTTACTTTTTTGTTATTAAGAGATAATGGTTTTTTTGATTTCTTACCAGATGCACTTATACTTTTAACTCTTATGTCATATTCGACAAAACCTATTTGTGGTTGATTTTTTTTAGTTTTAGGAACATTAATATCATCTATTGAATAGGTTGGATCTTGTAATTCAACAGTTCTCCATCCTGTATTATTTTTTCTATATCGTAATTCATATCGATTTACTCCAATAACTGGTTTCCATGCAATTAAAAGTCTTACTTTGACTTGATTTTTTTCTTTATATAATTGCTCAATTGGATAGGTAACTGGGTCTGATGGATCTGTAGTACTATCAACTGCAAAACCTGTTGGGCTTGTTGGTACTAAATCTAAATTAGTAACATCTCTATGTTCAAGAGTTTCGTTTTCTTCAACTACTGCATATTTACTTTCATTATGTAATACAGCAGTAACTGTATAAGTAAAATCATCTTCTTCTTCTACTGAAATTACTTTATAAAGTTGAGATTGAATTGCAGCATTAGTGCCAGTAGTTTCAATAACCCAAAAAGAACCAATATTAGGATCTTGATTTTGAAATTTATTTGTATAAACAGGATTTTCTTGTAATGTGTTCTCTAAAAAAGGATCATGACCATCATCATCAGTTACTTTTTTTCTAAATCTCCCTGCTACTGTTATTTTTTTTGTTGTTGTGTTTATATTAGAAATTGCTCTTTCAGATAATTGACCATCAGGCAAAATAACAGTTAATGTCCCACCTAAATTTCCTGATAGTGTTGGTAAATCTGTAATACTATCTATTGTAATACGACTATTACCGTTAACTGTTTCAACATTAGTAATTTGACCGCCTCTTCTAACTCCAGACTTTAATTTATCTTGTATCTCAATAATTTGACCTGGGGTTATTAAAGCTCCAGCAGATATTGTAGTAGTGAATGAAACAATATCAGTTTCAGTAGCAAGTGTTGTTAGTAACCATTTTGCAAGTCTTCTTGCTTGACTCCTCGAAGTTACACCAAAACTATTTATGTTTTTAACAATTGCACCGTACTTCAACATCCCTTCAGTATCAAGAACTTGCTCGTATGCTGCATCTCTTAGCTCATTATCAAAATATTTAACAACGACTACGGTAGCTCTTGTTTTAGATGCACTTCCTGAGTATGTAAAACCATCTTGAGTTACATTTGCATATGTAAACAAATAAGAAGGAGTTATACCTTCTCTATCTTGTATAAGACTAATACTGCCAGCCATATATAAAGGCATAGCTCTAAAAACAGAACATAAACTATTAACAACTTTGAAAACATCTTGTCTTGATTGTATGTTTACATTAAGGCTAAATCTTGGTTCAGTAATTGTTTCAACAACACCTGTATTTAACCTGTCTTCAAAAGATACAAGCTCTGATGAATATACAGATGCAGCATAAAAACTATAAACATCTAATTGATTTGTTTTTATAAAATCTCCACATCCGTACCTCTCAGAAGTGAGCAAATTATATAAGCACCAGGCTGGATCTGTTGTCCATTGCGCTGCTCCAAGTGTTCCGTTAAAAACGTAATTTGATGGATATATTATTCTGCCGTTGTCTGGGTCAACTGTGACACCATTTGGAATTTTTACTTTTATACCTTTTATTAAATAAGTTCTTTTTGGAACTGCATTAAATTGTTCAGCGTTAATTCTAAGTCCTACTAATGCACTGTCAGGATAGTTAAATCTTCTCCCAAATTTAACAGTTCCAGAATTATCTTTAGTTTGATTATGTTCACAAGTAAATTTTTTACGATTGATCACAGAAGCAACTAGCATTATTCTGTTTTTAGTTTGATTTGGATTAGAACTTGCATTGTAAGGAGGAACAAATTCGCATCCAATACTATCCCCAACTTCTAAGTTATGATTGTGTGCAGTTGTGATTGTTATAATTTTTCCGCTTCCACCACTTCCATCATCATGTATAAACGTACCATTGAAATTTTTTCCTTGTTCTTTAACAAGAGTTGTTGAAGATACAAAAAAACCACTTGTATGACTTATATAAGTTTCAGAATTTGGTTCACCGTCATCATCATCAGCATTCATAAATGCTTGATCGTCAGCAAGATTTGTATCTCCAGCAGTGCCAGTTCTTACTACTTTAAATGCAATAGGAAAATTTGCATCTGAAAAATTACTAATATTAAATTCATATTGTTTTTGATACAAATCAGGAGTTCTACCAGTTATTTCTTGATTAATACTTCCATTAATTCCAATATCAGAAAAAGCTCCATTTGCTAATGAACGTTGAAATTTAAATGTAAATTTTGTTCCTAAAGTATCACCATTATTTTTTATTTTTTGTAATTGTGGAACACTTATTAAAAAAATAATAGAATCTACACTTTCATCGGTAATACTAAAAGTTTGTCCAGTTGCATCTACTTGAACATTACTTTGTGGATTAGGAATTACATTTGCAGCTTGAACAAACCCACCTATTACAGATTGAGTTGAAGTACCAGATCTTCTTCTAACAATTACATCATCAAAATTAAAACTACCATCAGAATTTTGCAACGGTGTATTATCTAAAAATATTGATTGCATAAATGAATCTTTTGCACCATCTATTGGATTAACAAACCCTGGTTCTACTAAACCTTGAATTTGTCCTTCACTTATCAAATCAACAATACGACCATAAGACCTACTATTTAAAGAGTCTTCATCCGTTGATGGTGTGCGTGACCCACCGCCACCGCCTTTACCACCGCCACCAGAACCAGCAATAAATTTATTAGTCATTCGTCAACCTCTACATCAACAGTATCAATTTTTGTTGATATTGGAATAGATCCAACCAAAGTTTTTCCATATACTACAGGTACTGCTGTACCAGATCTAGTTGTCTGCTGCACTCCGCTAAATGAAAATGACTTAATAGGATCTGATTCATCATCTGGAAGTTCTGGTGTTGGAGTTAATAAACCAGCAACACCGCTTAAAACTAACAACATTCCAATCTTACCAGCCAAAGCACTGATGTTAATACCTGTTATAGCACCAGCATTAATTAAAGGAACTTGTGCGTAATTAAATACACTTGCACTTAATATACCTGACCCACCTGTCATAAACGCAAAACCGATTAAAGCAACACCAGCTAAAATTTTTCCAATATTTCCAGAACCAGCTACAACAGGTATTATCTTTATATCTAATCCACCACTAGGAAAGTCTAATAAGTCTTCATCAATATTATATTTGCCCATATATACTTGATAGTTTTGATTAGACATATGTTTGTCTAAACCAGCAAAGTTAACCCTTAAAAAACGAACTGCATCTATAGGTGTATTGACAACAGCTTCAAATTCATTATTACCGCCACAAAATTCTGCCAATTCTCCGTAGATTTTTATCTTACTTAACATAACGCAACCTCTTTCCTGTGCATTTTACAAGCCATTCACCATAAAAATCCTTTGAACTAAGTCTACCTTCAATATGATGTAATACCATCTGCTGTGGCAATAAAAATACACCAACATGATTTAATCCTGTACTATTTATAGCCATTAACAGACTATCTCCATGCTCCAGTCCCTCTTCTTCGCTCAGTTCTCTGAACCCTGTTTCTTTAAAACATTTATCAAAATATGGATGCATTCTAAAACTTTCTGAATCTATAGGTCTTTCCCAGTCTCTTAAAATAATACCTACAGATTCATAATAATCTTTTACTAAAGTCCAACAATCGTGAACTCCGAAAGAATAATGTCTACCTATTAAAGGAGCTTTATATCCTGATGGTTCAAATTCATGCCATTGACCTAATGCAACTGCATATATGTACCAAACTTTTTTTGAATTTTCACAAGCAGTTAAATCAGCAGAACTGGGAAACGGAGTTTGATATGGATGTGAATGAAAAATTCCTACAATAGTGCCAGAGTCTTCTGCTTCTGCATAATCTATAGGATCAATAATAAAATGATCATATGTATTTGCAGCTATATTTCTACATTTTTTATATCTTTTACGGCCTTTTATTACAACAACTAAACCACAAACTTCAGAAGGAAACATATCTTCTGCGTGTTTTTGTGCTTCTATCCTCCAGTTACTCATGAAAAGCTCCAACACCAGGAAATTGTCTTGGTAACACCTGTCTTTTAGGAATTTTTACATTAGGTAAATCCCAAATTGCACTTAATTCAAATTCAACCATTTGACGATTTTCTGTGGATTTACGACTAATTATATAAATCTGATCTCTACTAGTTGCATTTGTATTAGCAGTTGTTTCTCCATCTAAAAACATGGCTAGAGTTTGTATCCTAGTGACCTTTGCATTTAATAAATCATTACCTGGTGTTACTTGATTAACTTCTATAAGAATAGATGAAACAGTTGACAATAGATTACTTACACGAAGTATAGGTCTAGGTATACCATCATTTTGACCAGCTTTCTGATCAAATCCTTCTGCTTGAATTGGCATAGGAGTATAATTTTGGCCTCTAAAACGCACAAGTCCTACAGCATTAGCTTTCATGCCAGAATGCCAATAATATTTTGTAGTTACATTAGATGGATTACCAGTCTCATAATGTGTTCCTTCTACAAGTTCTAATTGAAATAATTCAATAACTGCACTTGGATCTGGTTTTTGTAATTCAGTTATATAAGAAGATGTCATGCCTCAAACACCTCTACAAATTCAAGTTGAATATCATTTAAATTAAAAGCAGTTATTGTAACTTGTGGATTTTCGCAAGTCCATTTCCCAGCAGAACCATAAGGAGGAGTCCAATCAAAGGATGATGCTCCATTGTTACCTTTTAAGGGATCTGATAAAAAATTTAAAATATTTGTTGTGGTTGTATTATCACGATTATTAAAACTTAGAGAATATATTCTTCTAGATGGATTAATTCCTCTTTGAATCCGTTGCTCATATCCATCCCCCAGTTCTGTTCGTAAAATATTATTTTGAATAGATAATGTTGGGGAATAACTTGGTGATACGTCAGAACCAACACTAGATGAATCAAATGTAGCCATTATGTATAAAGAATACCTCCAGGTCGTTTTTGTTTGATAAGTTCTGCTTCTATAGCAGCACCAATCATTTTACCTAGTTGTGTTGCTTTCATATTACTGCCTTGAGCAGATGTGCCATTAGCATTTACAGAAACGTTAACAACATTACCACCTCCTCCAGAGGCTTCAACCCCTAGCCGTCCTTGTCGTGTACGTTTGAGCGGCATGACCGCTTCTGGCCCAGCCTCGCCCATTAAGCCCATTCCGTCTCGCATGGGAAATAGGGTTGGTTTATTCACTACACCCCCATAGGCGAAAGGTACGACTTTATTCTTAGCAAATACATTTCCTTTGGCACTTTCAAGTAACTCACCACCACTAACAACTCCACCATTAGCAAGATTTGGGAATAAAAAGCTAAATAAAGGCTTGGTAATTGCTGCTCTAACAAACATTCTTGTTAAATCAGATATTATAGAATTTGCTAAATCACGAAAATTTAATTTTCCTGTCATAACAAAACTTACAAGTGCATCTTCCATTTTTCTAAATCCATTAACAACCATATTTTCCATAGCTGTACCAACATTTTCTAATTCTTCTTTAAAACTCTCAAGAACTCCAGCTTTTCCAAATTTTGTACCATCAATAGCTTCTTTATTTGCTTGCTTAAGTAACTCAATTAAATCTTTCATCTTGACTTTATTATCTTCTGTCACTAATCCATGCAATTTTAAGATATCTCTATGATCTCTCGCTATCTGTGTTGCTCTTAACTTAAGATCTATATCTTGTTTTTGTTCATCTGTTATCAGCCCAAGTTCATGTTTAATTGAAGCAGTTATTGATTTTTCTTTTTCTAAAAGAGTTAAACTATCTGATCTAAATTTAAAAAGTAATTGAGCTTTTTTATTATCAAAATCTTGTTGATCTGCTTCACTGAGTTTTTTATCATCACCAGTACCTTTCTTTTTCTTTTCAAATTGTATATTTAGCTTTTCTAAATCTACTCTTAATTTTGTCTCTAACTGTAATTCCTTATTTTTATCTTTCATTGCTTGAATTAAATCAGCTTCGAAATCTAATAGCTTTTCTGTTTTGGTGTTAGCACCCACCGCAGGGTCAAACTCTGACTTACCTTCATATTTTCCTGTTATTTCAAAAATTCTTGTTTGTAAAGCTATTAATTGATTAGTCAATTTTTTTAACATTCCTGATGCCGTTCTTGCTTGTGCTTCTGCTGATAAGCCAATTTCGGGAATGCCTATTGGGTTTTTTAGAATTTCTTGATTTCTTTTTATTTGTTCTTTAACTTCTTTTAAAGCAGCTTTTGTTTCTTCAAGATTTAATGATTCAAAACCTACAAATATTTCATCATCATTTAAAGAATCAGCAGCCCTTTTCACATTAAATAAAGCAGTTGCTATTCCAGCAATTGCAGTAGCAGCTATAACATACTTATTTGCTGAAACAGTAGCATTAAAAGCTGCCTGAGAAATTGTTGCAGCTTTTATTGCCCTACGCAGTTTTATCAACCCTGCTAAAGCATTTCTAGCCATTAAGACTATACCTGTTCTATTTGCTATTTGCGCTTGAATATTCAATCCAACAAGTGCAACAGTAGCACTTACAATTACTGGAGATAATTTATCAAAATTATTAACAACAAACTTAATTGATTTAATTAAAATTCCCAATGCATCTACAGCTATTTTCGCAAGTTCTCCTATAGCTGGAGATAATTCAGTCATCAATTCAGCTTGTATTATTTGAAACTCTGCACCAATATTTTTAAAGTTTTTACCAATTGCAATTCTCATTTTATTGGTGGCAATCACCAACCTAGCTCCAGCCTCTTCATTAGAACGAGCTATTTCTTTTGCAAGAGGAACATACTCAGCCCCTAAACTTTCAATAAATTTAGAGAGCATATCTAAGCCAACAGTACCAGCTTTAAGACTTGCTTGTAATGCTTCCGTATTCATGTTATTAGCTTTTGCAAACTGCGTTACGGCTGCTGGGAATCTTTCGCCCAATTGACCCGAAAGCTCTTCTGCCGACACACGACCCTTCGAGAAGATCTGCACCATCGCTGTTATCGCAGACTTAACATCATCCGCTGTTCCACCTGTAGCTTTAATAGCTGCAACAGTATTTAAAAACGCTTCTTGTGCATTATTTACATTACCCCCAGCACCTATAACCGCAGCACTTAATCTTTGCATACCTCTTATAGCTACTTCTTGAGGTACGTTAAATTGCTCAGTAGCTTTATTTGCAGCATTTAACGCTATTTCAAAATCTTGTTGATTTCCTATAAGTCCTCTTAGTGCTATTTTTGCTTTATCTAAAGAAGCCGTATACTCAGCAGACTGACTAATAAATCCAGAAACAGGACTAATTAATTGACTTCCAATCAAACCTCCTGTTATAGCACCTTGCTGTAAATTACCACCTGGTCTTAAAGCCTCGATCCCCATACCAGCTAAACCACCAGCCAATCCAGCCCCACCACCAACAAATGTTGCACCTAACAACCCCTGACCAGCACCTAAAAGACTCTTACCACTAAACTTAGTTAATTTATTGAGTTGACGATCAACTGCTTGTATATCTCTGGTAAGTTGCTTAAATTTCTGACTGCCAAGTTCTACGCCATTTCTAAGAGTTTCTAATGCTGCTCTTTGTGCATTTAATGCATTAACATTATTACCACCAGCTTTAGCAGCAGCTAATATATCTTTTCTTACCTTAGAAACAGATTGACCAAGTCTTTGAAACTGTGCATCTACTTGAGCTAAACCTATCTGCTGAATTTGTTGAGCTAAACCACTTATAGGTCTTAATTGTGCATCAGCACTATCTAAAAACGCACGACCACTTGCAGCTAAATTTGCTCTTCTTGTTATATCAGTTGCATCTTGAGAAAAAGCTTTAAAGCCAGAGTCTATTCTTCCAGCACGTTGTGCTTGAATATTTAGACGCATTCTTTCTATACCTTTTCCTTGCAGACGAGATATAGCTGTTCCAAGTTCTTTATAAGCAACAGTAGCTTTTCCTACACGAGATTGTATTTCTTTAAGTGCAGTTATTTGACCTTTTATTGCTTTAGTACTTAGTTTGGTATTGCCATGTACTTTGGTTATTTCTTTTATAACCTTTTCAAGCTGTGGTCTTGTAAGTTTTAATGTACTTTTAAAATCTTTAAAAGCTGCTTGTACAGCTTTAATATCTGCTAAACCTTTTACGTTTAACTCAATATTTACATTTTCAATGTTTCCAGCCATTATTTCTTGGCCTCTTTATTCAATTCTTTAAGAGCAGCAAACTCCATGATTCTTAATCCGTCTAACATTTCTTTTTTGTCCTCAACTTGATAAAGATCAAAGAGTCCTCCTTGTAATAATAATACCTCATATTTTAATCCTACATAGCCTCCAAAAGAAGTAGACCATTGTGTACTCATTCTAAGAAACATTTCTACAATATTCCAATTACTATCCCATACTTCATAATCATTATTATTTTCTTTTTTCTTAGGCAATTTTGATTCTTCTACTCCTAATTTTCTTAAAAGATCAGGAGATGTATCAATTACTTCTTTGCTACCGCCAGCCCAATGAACAGCAGCACCTTCTAGTTTTTTGCTGCTCCTCCACTATAAAACTCTTTATAAGCTGATATTACACCAGTAACAAAATCAACATCATCTGCTAAATCATGCAAGTTTTTTTTATTAAATGGAATTTCAGTACCATCTTCTTCGGTAAAGCCTTCCCAACCTTTGACAATTGTTTCTAAAGCTAAATCTTCTGGTAATTCATCAAAAGCTGTAAGTTCTTTCCTTCCTAACCTTTTAAACTTAACAACAAATTGTTGTTCCTCCATTACACTTGGTTTAGTTTCTGAAGGACTAAGAATAGTAACATTCCAAGGGAAAACCTTAGTTTTCTTTCTAATAAATGCCATAAAAATAATAAACAAATATATACCTTCTTATTCTAACTACTTAGTCAAGAAAAATCTAAGTGTAGATTAACGAAAATTCGTCATTCCCAGCAGCACTAGGTACTAATGTGTAAGGAATCTCCATTGTTAGGATTCCATCAGAATCTCCATAACTAATATCACCAAGATCTGCTTTAGTAGAAGTAAGTTGTACTTTATTACCAGCAGCAGTTCCATGTAAGAACGCTAAGTTTCCTAATGTGCCATCTGTTTGTGCAGCAGTAAAGAAATCCTTAGTTCCTGGTTTTACAGCATCAATAACAACTGAACCATTACTTGCTCTATCAGTAAGTAGAACTTCTTTGGTGCTTGAACTGCCGATTACTTCTCTATAAACAATACTGTTACCTATATCCATTGTTAATGAATTTAAGCCAGCCTGATGTCCATGAATATTAAAACCAGAAGTATTGCCAGCTTTAAATAATAATGGTGTTGGTTGATGGTTGTAAGTAGGTGTACTTAATGAACCCAAATCAATTGGAGTTTCGTAAATCCCGGTAAAGGAAAAATTTAGCTTCGGGATTTCACCAACCGCAGCTTCTAATGAAACATTTCCTCGACACCCTCTGATTTTATGAAGGACGTTCTCGTTAGTTGCACTACCACCTATTTCTACAAACATAGCGATAGAACTAAATGCTGCACTAACTGGGGTATATGTAACAGATGTACCTGATGAAACCGTTTCAGACAAACCACACGCAAGTAACGCTTTGGAATAGCCAGGAGCAGTACCTGCTGCGCCCGAACCTACCATTTCGACCGAGAAAGAAACTTCTACTCTTGAGTTTGCTAATAATTGTTCTGATGCACCTAGGTATGGTCTTACATAGTCTCTAGAAACAACATCACTAGCTATTGGAGTAACATTCAGTTCAGTCACCAATACAGCATCTGCTCCAGTAGGAGTAGTACTATCGTTGTAACTACTTTCTGTCTCAATCAGAATCGACTGTTTCCTTGTCTGTAGTGCCATCAGTTGTTACCTCTGTTTTAGTTTTGAATGGAAGTGTTTGTTTGATAAGCTTGCGTTTACCAGTTTTTGGATCTAGTAGGTAACTCCCACCTTCTCCAGGGTTTTCATTACTCATTGTAATAAAAAAGTTGTATATAGGTATATCTTATATGGTAATTCATCAAGTTAAATTATTGTAAGCACTTCTGTAATCAATTTCATATTCACAAGTTACAATTCCAGCTGGTGTATCAGCTTCTACAGCCTCAAAAGATACTGTTGATGGTCTTACGTCTATAGATAACCCACCCAAAGTAGGATCAGCAACTATCTTAGAATGCAAACTTTGTATAGTTGCATCTGCTTTAGTATCTGGAGTTTTATGTCTAACAATAACTATAACTCTAATCCTTAAAGTCCAACTTAAAATATCTATAGTTCCATTTCTAACAGTTGGATCATCCGTAACAAACTCTAAAACAATGCTTGGAGTTTCAGACTTAGCTAAAGCTGACACTCTGTTTCTATATATGCGAGTTCCTACTCCTGTAGTACCAGCTAACTCTGTTTTTATTTTTGCTAATATCTGTTCTCTTTTAGTTGTCATTCATCTTCATCCTTGCTCAACATAATTTTAGAAAACTTACCATCATCTATTTTCATCATAGTTCTTACTGAATATTCTTCATTATTTACTTGTATAGTCTTATCAAAAACGACTGTAGAGAAATCACTTGTTTTAACTAATAATTCATATTCAGTAGTTAATATTCTTCCATCAACAATAACTTCATCAGGTTGATCTAATTGTCCTTTATAAATTGCATTATCATATATAACCTCATCAACGAAGTCAGAAAAAAATACATCTAACTCTTCAACAAATGCCATAAGAAAAAGCCCCAATTAAGGGGCAATAATTTTAACCGTACTTCTTAAGACCTAATCCTGTTACAGATAGATCAAATGTAGGAGAAGAACCACCAATAGTGAACTTAACTCTTACATATCTTTTGCATTCATCAGAACTAATAGATAGTTTCTGTGAAGATGCACTTCCAGTTACTTGTGTGAAAGCTGCTCCAGACAATGCAGCAAAAGTTGAATTGTCAGCAGAATCTTCAATAGTTACGTCTAGTGTTGGAGATGATCCACCACCAGCAGCAGAATCAAGAATAAAAAGGATATCTCCTTCATAATCTTGTAAATCAATACCAGTACCTTGACCAGTAGCAGTTTTTGTAGAAGTACCAAGACCTGTTAATAGATCTAGTCTTTCTAAATTAGCTCGGTTGTAGCCCATGTCAGTCGTCCTTAACAACAGTTTTAGTTTTAGGTTTAGGCTTTGCTTTTGGTGTTGCTTTTACAACAGGGATTACAGCCTTACCGCTGCCTATAAGCGATCTAGCTAAATCTTGATCTACATCAATGGTTGTGCCAGAGTCCTTATGGACTCCAGCTATCAACACACCTCTTATGAGTTCTACTTTCATATTAAGTAGCGAAACAAAATGCCCCAGCCTGACGAATAGCGTAGTCTATGTCCTGGAGCGCGATTATCCTAACTGTCCCAGCAGTTGCACCAGCATATGGATCAACTGTTAGATCTAAACCAGACCACATACCAACGATAAACTGACTAAAGTCTCCGAAGATTGCGTCATTGTTAGCTAACTGGTTAGAAACAATAGCGTCATAACCATTAATTTGGTTGTTGTCAAATACAAACATACCTGTGTTTGAAGCTTTCTCTGTTGACTTCAAAGCACCTCTAGCAGAAGCATTAACTAGATACTTCATAGAACCGCCTTCAGCATTAGCAACAGCTACATCAGTTTCCATTCCGATGTACTCAGCAAAAGTACCGAATGATGTTAAGGACTGAGAGCCAATACCACTTGTATCTTTAAGACCTAATGGCTGGTTAGAAGAACCTGTTCCATAAATAGCTGTACGATCTAGCTCAAGAGCGATCTTCTTAGCAATGTCATCTCTAACAAATGCTTCAATATCAATTGAAGATTGTAGAAGAGTTCTTCTAGTGAAATCTGTAAATGCACCGATTGTTTTTGGTGTCATTGAGATTTGTGTGAAGCTTTGCTGTCCTTCTGTTGGCGCACCGCCTTCTCCGACCCAGTAAGCCGAAGTTGTCCCATCTTGCTTCGGAATGCTGATGTTCCCTTCTAGCCCAGTAAGCATGGTTACCCCAGCCTCCATGATAGCCATCTTATTTCTCAAAATTTCTATAAAAGAACCGCTGAGAAGCTCTGTGCTAACTAGATTTCCCCCATCAGCAGCAGTACCAACATTCAAGTCTCTTTTTAAAACTTCGTTAGGAACAATGATTCCTTTTGCTGGTCTACCGTAACGCTTTGCAGCTTCATCAGAAACTTCTCTTTCAAATGCAGCAGCTTCTTGAGCTTGCTTATCTGCTGGAGATGCTAATGCGTTAATAGCTCTTAGGAAAGAGAATTGCTTAACTTCTTTCTTGTCAAGAAATTCACTTGACTGTTTTGTTTCAATCATGTCGGTAGAACGAATTGGAGTAGCCTTTTTATTTTTAACAAGATCTAAAATAGCTGATCTTGCTTCTGTAGCAGTTTTATTACCCTTAATAAGAGTTTCTGCTAATTCTTCTGCTCCATATTCTGAGAACTCACGACAAGTTGAAGTGATCTCTGCAACACGAGCATTGTTCTCATCCAAAGCACGTTGTACTTCAGCTTGAACATCAATTTCTACTGACGGCTTTTGTTCCACCGCAGCTTCTTTAGTTGTGTCTTCCATAGATGGATTAGATTGTGCGGTGGTAACCGCTGAACGATCCTCCTTTTGAGAGGAGTTAACATTAATGATAATGTCTTCTTCATCTAAAGTAACACTTTCTGACGAAATATTCTCTACTAAAGATCTTCCGAAGCCCACCGAATTGTCCGCTGGGATGGTTGCCAAGCTAACTTCGTGCGGAGTCCAACGGGTAGCTCTAAGCCCAGTGTCCGTTTCTTCCACTTCGTCCAGACTGTATCCAAACGAGATTCCACGGAAAATACCGTCTTTAACGTCTTCTAAGACTTCTGTAGCAAATTTAGAGCGAGAAAAGCGGATTTTAGCGTAACCACGCTTATCGTCATCTGAAATGTAAGCAGACTCCACTACCCCTAGAACCCGATTCGGATCATGATTGAAGAGAAACGGTGCTGCTCCATTTAATCTGGATAAGTCAGCACTTCCTCTTTCGTGGCTTAACACTTCGTCACCAAAAAACCTACGAACTGGTGCTTCCGATGAAAAAGGAAACTCGAAAGTTCTTGCTTTTTTCTGGTCGAAGTCAGTGACTTCTTTTCTTTGCAGCTTATCTTCTGCTGAGATTACCCTGATTGGAGCAATCTTAGTCAAAGTAGAAAACTTATGACCAACTTTGCGATCTGTTGCTTCACCATCTCTATATAGAGTGATTAAAGCAGCAGGGTCATCAGGTGTTCCTGTGATCGTAAAAGAAGAGTCTGGCACATCGATAGAACCATCTCTAACAATACGAGTAATTTTTCCTCGTGCCGTACCTCCACTTGAAGACCAAGAAACAAAATCTCCTGTCTTCAAAGCGTCAGGTGCTGCACGTTCTTCAGTCTGTTCAGACATAGTACGCTCCCTAGCTTTTTTAATTTGGTTAGACTTGGTTCTAGACCAAGACTGCCCTGCGTCTCCGCCCCAAGCAGCCCAACTGACCCTCCCGTTGCTGGGATAGCCGTCTTCGCCCTTGCGGAAACCCTTGCCCGATTTGTCCGACTCGTGCCGGGCAAACCACGCATTCATAGTTATAACAGTATCTGGACTTAGCTGGTTACCACTTAATATTTGTGTTGCTCTTGTTCTTGCATCATCTGTACCTCCAGCTTCTCCGTCTTTTTTCCATTCTCTATATCTTCTAGCTTCTACTCTCATTCCTTCCGTGGGCATAAGGTTAATATCCACCCCATTAACATTTGCCATTTACTTTTTACTCCTTTTAGTGGGTTTCGATTTTTCTTGTTGAGGCGGTGTATTAGGTGAAAGATCAAGTTCCATCTGACCCATCTCAACTTCTAAATCAAGATCTTTATCCAATGTTACACCTAAATTACTTGCAACATCCTGTTCTCTTTTTATTTCTCTAACAATATCATCATAATCTCCACCACCACTCATTGCTATTACTTGTGACTTACTCATATACCCTGCCTGTTCTGCTTCTCTATAAGCTTTCACCTCCTTCAAAGGATCAACAAAGTGTTGGGCTGGTGGTGTCCATCTAGGCTTACAGTATCTTTTGGGATTACTTGTGTAATCTGGAAAATCAAGCTCACCAGATAAAACAGCCAAAGATAACCATTCTTTAAATATTCGATAGTGAAAATTCTGAATAATATATTTCTGACAAAATCTCCAATGTTCTCTATCTTCAAGCAAGCTTAATCTTGAACTAGAATAGTTCGTCTCCGAAAAATCTTTTGATATAGTTTCATAGCTACAACCAAATCCGCTGGCAAACCTTCTCACCTTGTTTTTGATAAACATCTCATATTGCTGACTTGGGTAGTCAATATCAGGTACAGAAACAGATTCTCCGGGAGCTAAATATTTAAATGTACCAGGCTGAAAGTCTTGCACACGTTCACTTGCTTCTACATCATCTCCAATAAGTTCTCCAGAATTATTGGTAATAAACCCGGTTACCGAAGCTCCCTGCCTAGCTCTAATTACAGCAGCTTCTTCATATCCTTGAAGTTGATGCAAATCATCCATTACTGGATGAAACCAAGGTACTCCTCTGTTTTGACCAGGTCGCTCTGGCATATATAAATGAATAATATCTTTAGCTGGTAAAAGTAAATTTTCTTTTTGTTTCCCTTGGTTAGTTAAATAATATGCATCCCCAGGATGTCTAGACATAATGCTATATCTGACGGCTTTTCCCCACATATCAACTTCAACTCCATTTCGCCATTCATTACCTTTAGCTAATGTCGCACCACTATATTCTTCGTCTAATAAATCACTTTCAATAACTTGTAAAGCTAAAGGTACTTTAGATTCTCCAAACTGTTGTCTAACTATTCTAAATATTGCTTCTCCGCTTTCTGGTAATGCGCCAGCCAAAATCCATTCAAATTCGTGAAAGCTATGCCTCCCTGCACAATCACAGTTATATGCCTGTGTCCATTCATCCCACTTTTCTTCTATAACATCATTAATTCTTTCGTCTCTTTTACCACCTCTTATCTGTTTTACTAGCGACTGAAACTTCATACCAGTTCCAACTACGTTTAACTGTGTGGTTCTTTTTGCCTGTTTTGCATATGGATTATTTCTTATAAGTTCTCTAGATCTATCTCTAAGTTTTCTAATGCTATTTCTAATTTCTGCGTCTGGACTTAACTGACTTGCTCTCCAATCAGCAGTTAATCTACTAATTAATGCACCTTGATAAGCTCTTTTACCTTTTCGTCTCATGTATTGAGGTACGAACAATCTAACAATTGCTCTTTGAAAAACATTCATTATTTGAACCTCACATACATAGTTCTAGGATTACCAAGACCATTAGCCATTGATTGTGCTTGTTTTTCTAAGTTTACCTCAGATAAGTACTGTGTCCTTAACATATACAATTCTGGTAAATCATATTTCTTAGCTGTTCTTGTTCCTATTTTATATTCCTGTACAGCACCACCCTTTAAAATATTATCTATAGCTGTATTTATTAAATCTAAAGTTTTTTGTGCTGTAGTTCTTCCATCAAATGCTTTTGGATTTGATCCAGTAAACTGCATACTTTCTAAAACTTTAAATTCTCCTTGAGCTATAGTCATTGGAGTATTTCCAGATTTAGTTGCAACTGCTTGGTAATACCAATTACCATCTAACATCGTAGATGTAACAGTGTTTGTCATGGTAAACTTAAAACTATCCCCATCAGCTGTGCTACTAACACTTACACCTTGTTTTGTTTTGTTAGTTCTTAAATAATATGTAACAGACCAATCTGGACTGCTTATAGGATTACCATAAGTGTCAGTTGTTGCGTTTAGAGTCCACTCAATAGTGTCTCCAGAACGAAATTTAGTGGGAAATAGCACGGTTTTTACCAGTTTGAGACGAAATTAGGCCGTTTAGACCTGTTTATCTTCCTTGAGTCTAGCTTAGACTTGGAATTACTATCATTGTTTGTTCTTTTTCTTTCAAATTGATCAAAAATAGTTCTTCTGTCATATTTTTGTAATAACCTCTCAAAGCTAGCCCAACTATAAACCATTTCGTCCAAAGCTTCATTTCTTGCACCACTTTTTTTTGCCCAAACACGTTCTTGGTATCCATTTTTATATTTTAATATTTGTTTCTCTGCTGTAAGTTCTTCAAAGTAATCATGTGTTACTTCTTTATAAAAATGAATATACCCTTCACCAATTTCTGCGTCTCGTAATTTGTTATGTAATAAAGTTTTGATCATATCTACACCAATTGGAAATAATTGCACTCCTCGTTTCAAAGATTTACCTACATAATTAATATCAACCATTGATGGTTTTCCTAAAGCTGGTTTTCCTTTTGTTCCTATACCTTTTATTCCTATCAAACCCCAAGCAGATCTTTCTCTCACATACTGATAACATTCCTGAGTGTAGTGTCCTCCAGTATCCAGTGCAGCACTTAAAATTTTTAATTCATGACCACTCTCTGTTTTATATACATTTAATAAAGCTTCATCTAACTGTTTCCATACATCTTTTCTTGCAGGGCTACCATATATAACTTTTCTATCAATTAAAAACATTTCAAAATTTTTACCAAAACCAAAGACAGACATTGATAAACGATCATCTTGTGTATCAATTCCAGCTACAGCAATCAATGCCTCATCTGGAGGTGCTGCTTGGCTGTATTGGGAATCAGCTGCCCTTTCCATCAAACCATCAGCATTTACTTTTGCTTGGTAGCTATCATCCCAGGTCTCTCCTAAAATGGTATTTATAAATGTCTTTAACTGTTCTGGATCATCTTTCGATGCTAAAAACTCTTCTACTAAATTTGCCCATGTTGCGTTTGGGCTATAAGAATAAGCAGCCCATATATGAAAACCTATATGTCTAGGGTTAGAGGATGGGGCAGTAGACCTCCATTCACCTCTTTCGACCATCCATCGTTTCTTAGAGTGATCAATTAATTCGCTACAGGATTCGCATTTATATTTAACTGTATCTGGATCATTGTCCATCCAAGTAAATTGTGACCATCGCAAATATTGCATATGACCACATTTGGGACAAGGACAGTAATATCTTTTTTGATTAGTCTGTAAAAACATTTTTTCAATACGACTAAAATCTTTTAATGTTGGTGTTGAACCAGCAACTATTTTTCGATTCCAATAGTATTCAGTTCTTCTAATACCAAGCTTGATCTGGTCACCTTCAGTTCCAGCACCACCAACTGGATATCCATCTACTTCATCAAAAAGTACAATACGTCTACTTACTCTACGAAATCCTCTAGGTGAGTTTGCACCAACTAAAGAAAGAGTTCCACCAGGAAAGTTTTTTTGCAAAATTGTATTCTGACCATCTTTTGCTTTTGGATCACTTATTAAACCTTGTAAACATTTGGTATCCCTAATCATGCAAGCTATTTCTTCTTTAGAATACCCGGCAGCGTCCTCAATAGTCGGCTGCACAATCATCATATTGCAAGCGTCCATATGGATATGATATCCAATCACATGATTGAGAATCTTTGAATAGCCAACCCTAGCTGACTTCATTACAACTATCTGCTCAATATTAGGATCAGTTACTGCATCCATAATTGCTTTTTGATAAGGCAAAGTTCTCCACCTCCCAGCCTCGCTTGAGGATTCTGCGGAAAGATATGCATATTTATCTGCCCAATCACTAAGTGATAGTTTTTCTGGTGGCTTGAAAGATAAGAAAAAAGCTTTTTCTAAACTTTGCGTAGATGTCATACAGTTGCTAATTCTTCTAACGCTTCACGAATAATGTCATCAATACAGGCAATAGCAGTCGTATCTAAATCAGGTAATCTTTGTTTTGCTTTGGTTGGGATGCCTAATAACTTAGTTCGTACAACTGTCACTATGTTTACCCACGCATCTTCTATCTCTTGCACATTAACTAATTCACTTTCTAATTTTTTCTTTTCTATCTCCATCATTTCTGCTTTTAAATGTTCGGTTCTAGCTTTACTTTCGTTGTAATCAGGAAAAGATTCTGTTTCTTTTATTGGTTTAGGACGATAAGAAGGTGATTTTACCCTCATAAACTGGGTGTTCTTAGTCCATTCGTTCATTAAGGTGTCTGAATTTATCCAAATCTTACCTTTCTCATCTGTTATCGGAGTGAGACGACCTTCTTTTATCGCACCATATACAGCTTGAACTGTTACCCCCATCTCTTTTGCAGCTTGTGATCTAGTAATTAATGGCATAATTGTAAACTACTTACACTTTATAGAATAGCGTAAACTAAAAATAATGGTATAATACTAGGCTATCACTAGAGCGTAAAAATAGTTGATAATATGTGGCTGCTTATTGAGAATGTAAGAACTTACACATTTTTGTGCCTAGAAAAATTTTGGGCTTCGAAGTTACCCACAGTGCGACTGCCAGAAAGAACCTAATTGTTACAAAATGTTAAGATGTGTTGACAAAAATATAGGGCTGTCTCAATTTGAGATTGAGATGAGAATTATGAGACTGCCAAGTCCAATGTGTCACTTAAGACTCATGAGTCTGAGAATGCGACTCAAAAAGCTTGCGAGTTTCCCACAATTCTCAAATGAGACTCAAAATAAGTCCCAAAATAAGACAAAAACAAGATGTATAAGATCAGCAGATTATTTCTGTGTTATTGCGAATAATTCTCAATAAAAGCTGGTCAATACGTCCGCGAGTCTCGGCAGTGTTTCAAAAGTCCTCTCAGCGTGGGCTAGAACAGCCCACAACGGACAATAAGCCCTCTAAGGTACAAACACCCTCGGACTAAAAAACAACGGCCTTACAGCCGATTTTCGCTGTAATCGCTTGCTATCACTAGGCTTAATTTTGTATCAATTGATACAAAATTAAATAGGCATAAAAAAAAGACGCTTAAAGCGTCTTTAAATCGTTTTAAATAGTGAATTAATAAATTAATTCTAGAATTTCGTCAAATTCTTTCATGCCCTCGGCAACTTCTTCAATACTGACATTTAACTCTTTAGAGCTACTCATAAAAGCATCAATGAAAGCGTCTACTTCTTCAGAGGTAGCATCTTCAAAGTGTATGCCTAAAGCTAAGTCTGCAAAGACTACCCATGCCTTATAAGCGTTCTCTCTGGTTCTATCTAGAAAGTATCTGGCAAAGTTGCCTGTGTAGCAATTAAACCAGACTTTAGCTTCAGATAGCATTTCTTCAGTTGAATAAAAATCCATGATAAAAAATAAAGATAGAATACTCTTTTAGTATTACATAAAAAAAGAGAGGTTGTAAACCTCTCTTAAATTTATTTAGTTTTGAGATCAATTAAAACTGTAATTGATAAGAGAATAAAAAAGAGACTAACCATTGATAAGCTTTAACCTCAATTCTCTTTTAATTAAGTCAAGTTCGAATGGCCTAATTTTTTCGTACAATCTACCGCCTAGACAGTTAAAGATTTTAGACTCGCTTAATATTTCCTCGCCTAATATATAGGCGGTCATATTAGCAATATCTTCAGAGTTAGAAAGATCGCTTGAGACCTCGCCAAAATTAAATAATTCATAATCTTTTATTAGATTAATCGCATTTAATAAGCTATCCCCTAACCATTGCTTGCACTTGTAATAACCTATTAAAAAGTAATCTTCATTAAATAAATAATAATGAAGTTCACCCCAGTCAATAGTTAACCAGTTAGAAGTGCAAGGAAAATTGAATAAATCTTCTTGAATTTCCTCTATTTTTTCTATTGCATGATAGATACAATCATTTTTTAAATTTTGCATTGAATTAACCTCTAAAGATAAGTTTAAAAATTTTGATAATGAATGAATAATCATTCTTGCGCTTTTGTGTTGCTATGAATTCTTCAAAAGCTATTGACTCTTTAAAGTCTGGATCTAATAGATCTAGACGGTCAGGTAAATAATCATTATTTAAAAGTGAGTGAGACATAGAATAAAAAATAAAGACACATAGTAATTAAAACATAAATATTAAATAAGTATTCAATATTATTTAACATTATGAAACAATTAAAAATATTAGTACTGCAGTACTAATGTAGTATTAAATAGTACTGTAGTACTAGTGTTAAATTCTTAAAAAAAAATTCAACTATTAAAAAAAATAATTGAATCTATTTATGTGTGTATATATGTATATGTCAAAGTTTGCGAGTACTTGCCAGTCTCTGAGTACTTGCCAGTCTCTGAGTACTTGCCAGTCTTTGCAAGTTTTTTAAGCGATACAGAATGCTAGCTTATCTTGATTATTTTTATTTTCTACAATTTTAAATCTTAATCCGATTATGTGAGTATTAGTATTAATATCTGTAAAACGTGCATCTGTAATATCCCCATCAATAACAGTTAATTCTTTGCCTTTATATGTGAATTTCTTTGGTAACTCTTGAGTCTTTTTAAGGTTAAAAGCTGCTGCATAGTTTAGACCTAACTCTAAAGACTTAGTGAAAGTATCAAATTTAGATCCATGAGATAAAGTTAAATGATAATTTAATTTCTTAGCAAGTTTAAAGTCTCTATCTATTCTCTTTGTGTAGTCATAGCACTGGATCTTCTTACTAGTAGACTGATTTAAAGTAAGATCTAAACCTGATTGAATGCATTCAATAATATTGTTATATCTGATAGGCTCAATATAGATATTAAATGCCTTAAGAATGTAGTCACTGTCTGACTTCTCAAGTTTTACTGCAATTGATTCCCACTTGTAATCGCTGATACCATTAAAACGATATCCAATAGTCTCAAAATTTCTATTTTTGGAATAATGCATAAATGAATTAATAACTAGGTATCTTAAAAACATTGAATAATCGTTCATAAATGCATTATTTCTTCTTAATCTGCACTTCATTTTATTTTCTTTATAAACTGGATTACCTGACGTAATAAGACATACCTTACGGCAAGATCCCGCTGCTGGACAAGCTTTTGCCGTATTGAGCAACATAAGAATAGCAGTAGGCACGTTAGAAATTTTAGTGTTTTTCTCTACTTTGGGATTAGTGAAAGTAAAGAAATTACTATAAGTAAGATTATGTTTCTTACTGAAATTTTTCATATCATCGGTATGCTTAGTAGCCATAGTTAAAAAATAGAGATATGTATATATATTATCTAAAATTAATACTATATCTATATTCTGTTACATTTATTAACAATTAATTTTTAATGATATTTTATTGTTTAAAATATAAATAAAAAACAATCAAAAGCTAGTCATAGCAATTGATTGTATATATGCCAATGTTAGCAAGTGCTTGCAAGTCTGTGTTAGCGAGTGCTTGCAAGTTTTTCTATGTTTGCGAGTTTTTTTGCCTATTGGCAAGTCTCTTGTATGATTGCGTGACAGTCTAATCGAATGTCATCGAGTTCTTTATCTGTAAACTTATGAGCAATCGGTTCTATAGTATTTAAAATTGCTGCTGCCTTACTAGGTTTATTGCATAGAGTAGCTATAACAATGCCTGTAATAACGGTATATCTATCGTTTACAGGTTTTGGAATATTAATAGGATGTCTCATAGCTTTATACCTTTAGCAACAAGATCATTGATAACTGCTTCAGCATCGGTAACTGTGGGATAAGAAATTTTCCCATCAATCATTACAGGTTCTCCATAAGAATTATAGATATCATATCCTTCGCCAAGGATAGCATCGATAATCTGATAACCTTTGAAATTTTTAAAAAACATTTTACTTTACCTCCTGTGGTGTATAGCATCTTGCGTGACCTATAGCCCACATAATTCCTTTAAGCTCATCATAAGTTTGCTTACTGATATACCATTCTTTATCAAGTGCTGAATGAGATCCAAGTAATACTTCGCAAGCATCATAAATTTTACATCTATGCTCCATAAGATTATTAAGCTCTAACTTAGTCATCTTTGAAGAATTAAATTTTGTTTTAGGTAGTTTCATTAGATAAAAATAGTTTGTTGGACACCCTTAATATAAATCCTAGTGAGTATTAATCAAGTATTCTGTAATATTTGTTAACAATAAAAAAAGGGAAGTTGACCAGACTTCCCCAAAGTGATCCACTCAAACAAGATGCGATTAATTACCCATAATCGCACCTCCCAAAACATAATGTCTGAGCGATTATATCTGCTACATATGCATCGATTAAACCTAAATCATCAGTGATAAAAGCTTCACGAATAATCTTACAGTAAGACTCGTGAGTCTCTGTTTCTCCAGCACATAATTTGCGTATAGCTTCGATTAAATCCTTAACAGTTTTCTTAAAAGTCTCATCCTCTAAGTAATCATGAATTTCTATTGGTGAGTCTTCTTTAATGTCATGATTCCAAGCTGCACATCCTTCTTTGCTCCATTGATCATTTTCTAGTTGAACGACCATATCATCATCTACTGGTAAATGGCCTACTGAAAAGTCATCGCACCAATTAATCGCTCCTTGACCTATTGTGCATATAAGATCGTCTAGGTTCTCTTTAGTAATATTAAGGTCAATCGACACTTTGACCTTAAATGTTTGTTCTTTAGTTGCTGTTGTCATGATTAGCCCTCCTCTGTTAAATCGTTAATAATTTTTCTTAGAATATTTCTCTTAGCAAGTTTCTGATCATCAGTGCCTTGAAAAACATTATGTTTTGAGTCTGTCTCTATAGCATCGACTAGACCTTCTTTTGGTGTTCTGCCACAACATATTGCTGCGGAACATCCATCGTCACTTACTCTTGTAAAGCAAGTTTCTGTGCCATCATCCATTACGGAAGGCGAATAATTGAATCGACAGACCATATCTTCTTGACCTGATAGAGGTACATAGATTTCGATGAGTCTACCTTTTTTGTCTGTTTTAGTTTGAAAGTTCACTGTTTAAAGCTCCTTGTAGTTTTGAGTAAATACGATCAAAAGCAAGTTTGTCTTGCGGTGACCAACATCTATCTTGCATATAGTCAATCATGTAATTTAATACATCATTTAAGACTTCTGATTCTTTTTTTGTGAGTGGTAAGTTAGTTTTCACTGTTTTAAAGTTGGTAGTTGATAGAGTTAAGTCAGGACTTAGATAAGAGTCTTTCGCATTGACCTTGACCTTGTTGCCTTAAGGTGTCTCTTAATGCCTGATGTACTTACAATAACAAATTATTAATACTAATTTGCTATTCTGTAACATAAGTTAACATATCCGATAACCTTCAGTTTGCAATTGGATTGACCAATCTTTTATAGAATCCCAAGTAAAGGTATATTCATCCATACCCAAACCTTCTGCTTCATGACATACAACAAGTATTTCATGTATGTTTTGAACATCAACTGCCCAGTGTGAAATACGATATTCAACACCATTCGGATTTGTGATTAGAGCATGATTTAAAGTTTCAAGTCTAACTTGTGAGTTTTTTAAAAGGTTCATGATTTGATTAAAAACAAGAGATACAAACATACCTAGAACTTTTTTTAAGCCCCTTCTAGGCGATTCTGAGAGGGCTAAATTAGGGAAAAATTTAATAGTGGACTTACATCTTCGAATGTGGCTCTAAAAAGAACTCAGGTATGCTAATGAATGCCACTAAGGAAAAATAGTCAGGACTTACATCTGATACAAAATTAGGTCGATTACCCTCGTCTAAACTGCGATCCAACTTTTATCTGATCAGGATAGGTGTTGTTTGGGATGAACGTCTTACTGCGATTTCTGTAACCAGTTTTCACAAACCTAATGCTCATGAATGCCTGATAAGGCTAGAAGGGTTTAATACCCTCCTAGTGCCTTATAGCCACCTCCAGCGACTTGTCTGGATAAGCCTACGGATGATCCAGCACTACGGCCAGCACTAGCTCCAGAACCGCTGCCCTGAGAAGTACCGCTGCTTGAATATAGCTTTGGATATTTCTCTTTTTTGTAGGCTTGAATGATTCCTTTTTCTGAACTGTTTTTCTTTTGAACTGCTAATGCTGATTGATTAATAGTTCTAGATTCAGTTTGAATTTCTCTACCGTTTTCTTCTTCTTCTCTTTTCATTTTCCATAATCTGGTTTTAATATCTTCTGCAAAACCTTTTCTAAAATTGTTTCTATGGGCTGATCCCATCATCGCAACTTGGAATGGATCTTCTTTGCAATGCTGAGTCCATTTATCATCTAAGGCTTGCAGAATATAATCGGTATATATCTCAATTTCGATTTGTGATTTCTTAGAACAAAACACCTCAAACTGGCGAGTAATAGTTGACTTATAAGACCAATCGTTTGAGTATTCTCTATCTTCAAAAGCATAAACAATAGAGCCGTTATAGAATCTTGCAACTGCACTTAGAATCGTTGCTGTAGCTGGATCAATGCGTTTGTAAGGCTTACCATATCTGAAGCTTATAGCTTCGATCTCCTCGTCTACAGTACTCATATCAAGAGAATTTTCTAATTGTTCTCTAGTAATTCCTCTAGCTTTAAGCTGCTGCTCTAGCTTTTCTTCTGCTGCTCTAGCCTCGTTTGGGTTAGATGATGTTGTTAGTCCTAAGATTTTAGATAGAACTGAAAGTGATCTAGTCATGATTAGTAGATAAAAATAATTGTGTGGACATTTTTAATATAGTGGATTAGGAATACTAATCCACTATTCTGTAACATTTGTTAATAATTAATTTAGAGTCCTAGCTCTGCAAGGCCGGGAATTCCTAATGAGCCATCTTCATTTTGAAGATGCCAACATTCTCCAATCGTTACAGCTTTTGGTGTTTGACCTTTACGTTTTTGAAAGATGAAATAAATCTTTCTTAGTTCTGATTCTGTTAACTGATGTTTGCGATCAAATTTATGTTGAAAGAATGCACCTTGCTTAGTTGCAAGCCAGTTGTCAAAAGTTAGCATTAGATAAAAATAATTTGGTGGACACATTAAATATATCAAATCTAAATACTAATCCTATATTCTGTAACAAAACTTAATATTAAAATAATATGCCTTGTTTATCTATTTTATAGCTACTATCATATCGTTTATTATTACCTTTAGGAAAAGGCAAAACACTATATGCTAACTTGGATCTCATTGTATGTTTTTCTTTGCGAGTTCCCAGCAAATAAAAATATCTATGCTTTCTAGGTCTATCTGCTAAATATAATTTATCTCCATATATTTCTCTTAGTTTGTGTATCTTTCCCTTTGCAAGTCCTCGTCCAGCATGATCCATTAATGAAGCAGAATGCAAGTGTTCTAAACCTTTTACCTTATA
>Ga0208405_1000003_pt1 | contig 107640 bp, 115 predicted proteins | sample ETNtaG_32_FD_185766 | JGI IMG/M metagenome (GOLD analysis project Ga0208405, IMG submission 185766) | Marine microbial and viral communities from oxygen minimum zone, Eastern Pacific Ocean - ETNP201302PF84A (SPAdes) (version 2) | ecosystem: Environmental > Aquatic > Marine > Oceanic ... | reverse complement strand
GTGTCCAATCATGTTCAAGATCAACTTCTAACTCATCTTTGAACTTTTCAAGCCATTCCACATCGACTGGTTGTATACCATTTGGAACTTCTGCTTCTCCATTGTTATTAGTCATTATGTAATAATGAGCCAACCCGTCCTTGCACGACATTTTAAGTACATCAGTGAAATTTAATAAATTTATTTTTTCACCTTTTCCAAAACAACCATCTTCTCCATGATCTTTACCGTTACCTTTTACATCACTTTGAATATGCGATGATTCCTCTAGATCAGTTGCACTCATTCCTCCTAAATTATAGAAACACATTTTAGGAGCAGTTGTATTAATTGTTTCAAAAAATTCTTTTAAGACTATGCCTTTAACCGACATTTCAACTGGTCTATCTAGTTTAAGATTGCTTGTTTGTTTTAAGTAAGACAACATGGCTTGGAACATATTGAATCCTACTTCCCTAGGCCATAGATCTTTGTATGGTACGTCACTAATCTGTTGTTTAATATTTAATTTCTGATCTGAAATTTTTAGTTTGTATCCAGTTGTTCGATACTGGGATTGTACGAGCTTTCGTACGGCGTTGTTTTCTTTTGTAGTCATTGTTTACCTTTTCTACCCTAAGACTGATTTGTGTGCTTTGGGATTACTTGTTTATATTCTTACAGTATATAATATTATACTAATAAGTCAACCTTTTTATTTTCCAACTTGTTCCGTAAGCAAATTCAGTTGTAAAACAATAGCCATTGCATATCCTACAGCATGACTTTTCTTAAAGAAGTATGTGCCGTCTGTGGGTTTTTTCCAAACATTGTCATCTATTTCATTCCAATTCTGTTTGGCTAGATGTCGCTTTGCTGGTCTTATAATTGCCAACACGGCCGCAAGTTGTTCTACTGATTTTGGCTTTAGTGTGTTTACAATATCAAAATGATTATGTATATGAAATAGTTGTTCTACTATCTCTTTGTGTTCTAACAAACTCCAATCTGGTTCTTTAGTTACTAGTTCTACAAGATGTGTTTCATCTTTTACACTTTCATACACACCAACATTCAATATATCTAATTTAAAATATCCCCTATCTTCTGCTTCTTTATAATCAATATTAGATGCTTCTATAAAAGGATTAACTGGCACATCTGTAACATATACTCCAGTGTTGTGTTTTTTAGATTCTTTTTCGTTAATGATACTTGCTGGTATATGTTTTATGAGATTAAGAATATCGTCTCTATTCTTAGTATCAATATCAATATCTGTTTTAGCTATATTGTTCATCTAATCTCTTTTTAATTTCTTTTATTGCTTCTTCATTTTCAGAAATATATTGTTCCATTCTGTTTTTCGCGGCTCCACCATATGTTTCCAATTGATGTATTCTTGCTTTAACATTTTCAACTTCAGATATTAAACCACTTATAGTATCTAAATTGTGTTTAAATAATTCTTTTTCAGTCAACTGCAATTGCATATCTAAATCTCTCCATTGTTTTTTAAGCGATTTGTTTGTGCTTTGTTGTATTGTCATTGCTTTTGCAATTGTTTTAACTAAATCTTCATTCATTACAGTTCTGCTTTCTTTGTTAAGTCTAACACAAACCTTACGTCTTCTGGGCTATTGCTAAAACGTTGTCCCCAATCATTTGGATTAATATAATCATTGATCATGATCATCTGTTCTTCGTTCAAAGATTCAAGCCACTGTAATCCGCTTTGACTGTTATATAATATCCATGGAGATATTTTACCTGCTCTAATCATTTGTATAGCACGTGGTTGTGATACTTGACTAAAGAAACTGTTCCATGGTTTGTTTGTATCTTGACTCCATTTCTGAAGTTCTAATACTGTTCTTTCAACTGCTCTATCAACACTTTCTCTAAAGTTAAACTCTTTGATATATGCTTCATAAACTTCATCACTGCTCCATTTATCAATACGTGTTCTTTGTTTTAAAAGCCATTCAATATAACTTTCAACATTGGCAATATAAACTCCCATTATGTAATTTGCAAATTTAACGAAAGCAAGATAGTATTTGCTAGTCATAAAGTCATCATATGTTTTTTCACTTTTCATATTAGTTGCTGTAACTCTCCAAAAGTGTTGAAAACATCTAAAAGCCAATTGTACATTTTTTTCATTTCTATTATTCCATCTTCTTTTTGGTTCACAAAGATGGCTTAACAGTGTTCTTTCACTGCCAAATGTTTTTTTACAAAATTTACATTCATAGCTCATTTTATTAACGTCTTAATGTCTTTATCATCCATTCCATAATCTTTTGCTAACTGCTTTATTTCTTTTTTATCTAGTATTGAGTTTAATAATTCTATTTCATCATTTTTATAGTTTGGATAACATTCATGTAAGAAGTCAAGTATCTTAGTTCTTTTTCTTTTTCCTTTTGGTGCTTTTAACCATGGGTGAAATTGTTTTTTGCCTGACCCAGACAAGCATAACAGTTTCCAAAATAGCAAACTATCATCACCATGCTTTTGTACTGTGCTAAAATGTTTGTTGCAAAACTCATTAACATTTTCAATATGATTTTCTTGTGATGTTTTATTTGACTTCACGTTCGAAGTAAATCTCATACTCACATAAGGTGAAAATGCTTTTTTAAGTTCACTATCTAAATTACTATAAAAATCATTGTTACCAACATCTATTGCTGTTAACATTTGATTTAAATTTATAGTAGGTTTCGTCATAGAATGTTTCCTGTTTCAAGTACATCTGGTATTTGGTTTATATCTTTTGCAAAGAACAAGCATTGTGGTTGTTTCTTTTCTTCAACGGGTACTGCTAGTAAATGTCCATGTTTTAACTTTGGCATATACCATCTAACATCTTGGAATACATTTACTATTTTAATTTCGTGACTATCAACTATCTTTGATGTCAAAGGATTGATAACCAATGCTTCAAAACCTCTATCATTTAGACTTGTTAATGGTACCATTTCGCATTGTCCTAATTCTCTTTCAATGACCAAAATGCTATAATCAATCGGCATCTGTACAGAATATGGGCCTACTTCCATAATCATACTCGGAGCATTAAACGTCTCCATAAAAATTAATGGAATAAAAAAGAAGTCAATGTTTTTAGTATTAGTTGTATCTAACACACAATACTGAATGTCATCACCTTGCTCTGGTACTCTATTTAGATTATAATAGTTGTTGTCTGTTGTTAATATTTTCATAATTTATAAATTTACCTTGTTAATAGTATACGGGTAATTTGCCTCTTTGTAAAACTTTTTTCTTGTTGTAAGATGTCTTTTTGAAAACTTACAAGCCGAGGTTATATCCCATATTTGCACATGATCTTTGTCTTTCGCTTTTCTAATTCCTCTACCAATACTTTGTATTACTCTTACAAAAGACTTGCCAGGTTCCATTAGAACTAAATTAAATATTCTGGGTAGGTTAATACCTACTGCCGCAACTCCGTATGTTGCAATTAAAACTTTAAACTGTTCTGTAGCTACTTCGTCATACTCTTCTTGTCTATCTTCCATTTTAGTTTTTCCTTGAATAAAAACTGAACCTGGAATCAAATCTGCTAATAGCTCGCCTGACTTAATTCTATCAACTAATATTAACGTGTTACCTCCACTTCTAATTTCTTCTACAAGATTACTTAAAAATTTTAATCTATCTATGTTAGTAGTCAAATAGGCTAACTCTTCTTGATAGCCTCTAAATGTTTGTACATCTTGTGTTTGTATAACATTAACATGACAATTTGCTAACACACCTTTTTCTTGCAGTTCACTGGCACTTAATTTGCTTATAACTGCACCTAAACTTGCTATAAGACTTGCTTGTTCATATTCTTCTTTTGGTATTGTTCCAGTCAGTCCCCATCTAATTGGCACACCTGCAAATGGTCCAGTTAATAACTGTTTTAGTACATCTGCTTTAGCCATGTGTACTTCGTCTACCATAACACATACTACATCTTTTAAAAACTCTTCTATAGGAAAGTCAGCTTCATCTTTTTTAGTTTTTTTGTTTAAGTTGTTTAAACTTTGCCAAGTGCAAATAGTATGCTGACGACCTAATTCTTTTCTTTCACCATAATATACACCAACATCTAAACCAACATTGATGTAATCTTGTTCCGTTTGTGTTACTAATGATTTGTTTGGCACAACAATAATTGTTCTTCCATATTGTTCGCACAGCTTACTTAAACTGGCAGTAATGATTGTTTTACCTGCTCCAGTGGCAATCTCTTGCAAACACTGTGGATTGTTTATAAAATCATTTATGACTTGTACTTGGTAATCTCTTAATTCTATTTTTTGTCCTTCATGTGTATGACTTTTAGGCCATACAATATCGCTGAGATAATTTTTATCAATTTTATCAAATACAAAATTGTATTCTTTACGATTATCTTGAATATCTATTTCATAACCTTGCTGTTCAATCAAAGGTAGTATTTTATCAATTAAATTTAAATATGTTCTTCCGCCAATGTCACAAAATCTAATGAATCCATCCCACCTTCCAAGTTTATATGCTGGTAGATGATAAGCATAAGGTACGAAATACTTTAGTTTGTCAGATATTTTTCTTCGTGTGCTGACGTCTAAGCCTTCAAACTTTACGTTTACTTCATCTCTTATTTGTAATATTGCTTTTTGCATTCTATTCTTTTATTTCCGTTAAAATTTTAGTTCCTAAGAAAAAACTAGGACAACCATCATCAGTGCAGTTGTTTTCTATATGTGTTTCTAAATATACAAATACAGAAAATACAACTATTACTAGTAGCCCAGCGATTATTATCACATTTCTTTTATTCATAACATTATTGTAACACAGAAACTATTTTTTTGCAAATAGTTCTGCATCATCAAGACCTGCTACACGTAATTTGACTATGTTATTGATCTGGAATTGCTTGGCATCAATGGCTTTCATTAGTCCAAGAAACTTATTTCTTAGTAATGCAAACTCATTTACAATGTTGGTCATACTGACTACTTCATCTTCTGCATCAATATAATTTTTCACATCGTTGGATGTCAAAGCTCTTTGATAGGTTTCTAAGAACTTTTTATAATGGATACTTCTAATTTTGCGTAATTGTATATTTAGAAATTCTAGAATAGCTTCAATTTCTTGTAATTGGTTGAATCTATGCTCAACTATGCCGGGTACCTTAGAAGCATTCTTTTCAATGTTTCCGGTTAACCCACATTCTACTCTAGCTTGATCTAATTCACCTTCGTAGAAAGTAATACATTCAGCAATCTTACCAAGATCAGATGTTACTTGCCCGTACCAGCCTTGTGGCATCTACCACTCCTCTGATTCATCATCATCGACATCTTCATTTTCGTCATGATAATATTCATTTAGTGCCGCTTCTAAAAGACCGTCAGCATCTTTGATCTCTTGAATTTGTTGATCATCAATACTATATTCGTCAATTAGTGACACATATGATCTTGCCGCATCTGGTTTATCTTTTGCTGGAATAAACTCTATCAACTTTTGCCAAGCTTCAAGTAGCATCTCCGCCTCCATTTGCATCGTCATTGCTTGTTGCTCCTTCGGTTTTATTTATAGTTTGTTTTTCAGAAGGTTCTTGAAATTCAGCCATAATCAAATCTAGATTTTCTCCAGTCCATTGTTTACGATAATGCAAATGTTCTTTGCCCATTCTGTCAACATACTTTAGTCTGTTTCCTTGTTTGACTAATATGCCTTTTTTCTCAAACAAATCAACAAGACCACTATATGGATCCATTCCTGATTCGTATGGAATTTTAACTTGAACAGCTTCAAATGGTTTATTAAATCTGGTTTTCATGACTTTACAACTTGCTCTAATACCACGAACATCAGATATTTTATTACCATCTTCATCTTCTTTTAATTTTAGTTTTTTCATTGCAATAACAATACTACTTGCATATACAAAACCCTGTCCGCCTGATACTTTATCATCTGGATCAAACATATCTTGTGATGCATAAGTGTGATTGGTTGCTAATAAACCAATATTCAAACTACCAATTAAATTAACAGTATTTCTAATTAATGCTGTAAGTGATTTTGCTTTTCTACCTAAATCACCTTTCATATCACCTTTTTCAAATTGATCTCTGTCTGTTGGTGTTAACAACATACCTAAAGAATCAATTATAAAAAGTACTTTTGGTCTTTCTTCTTGTGGTTTATCTTGATAATCTTTTTTGTAATTAGTAATAAAATCACTAATAATTTTTGCAACATCATCAACCATTGCTACATTAATTCTTAGTAACTTGTCATCAGAAGTATCTACTCCTAAATCTTGTAACCAAGTTTCATGCAATGCATTTTCTGAGTCAAGTGCTACACAAAAGATTCCTTGTTTTTGTGCATTTCTAATAATATTACCAGATGCTATCAAACTTTTACCTGAGCCTGATTCACCTGCTAACATAGTTACCCTACCTAACGGAATTCCTCTTTCAAAGTCTCCACTGATAAGATGATTTAAAGTATAATTTCCTGTAGAAATCCATGTATCTGGATCAGAATCAAATCCTACAGAAATACCTTGTATGCTTTTTGTTAAGCTATTTCTAAATTTACTTACATCGAACGGTCGTACCATTTTAATTCTCCTTGAGTAAGATGATGGTGCAAATAATATGCACCATCATACATTAACTTACTATTTGTTTGCTTGTCTACTTCTGATCATTGACAAAATATCGTCAGCGGATACTTTGCTTCCTGTAGCTGAAGTTGATTCAGTAGCAGTTGCCGTTACTGTCTCGGCTACTTCTACTTTTGCAGGTTCAGGAGTATTTTCTACTACTGGTGCTTGAGCTTCTACTACCGGTGTAGCTGTTACTGGCGCCTGTGCTACTGGTGTAGCTGTCGCAGTTTCAGTTACTGGTGCAGTTGCAGTCGCTGATGCTGTTGCTGGTGCACTGTTTGTAGAACCCGAAGTCTGTAATCCAGCTGGTTTATAGTATTGACCAAACCTATCTGGATCATATAGTTCTCCATCAACTGATGCTTTAAACATCTCTTGAATAATTTTTTGTTCTTCTTGAGATGGTTTCTTAGGCATATAGTCACTTAAATTATGTAAACCATATTGATCAATTGCTCCTCTTTCTGATTCACTAATTGATCTTGCTTTGAAACTCCAAGTTGATGTTGAATAGTCAGCATATCCACCTTTTTGAGTTTTCGTTAATTTGAAATCTCTTCCTGATTCTAAATCAGTTGGTAGATCTTCCATATCTGGATTCATCAATGCTGATCTGATAATATTAAAGATAGAAGGATTAATTACAAATCTTCTAATTGGATTTTCAGGAACAGTATCTTCATCTAATGTTGAATTAACTACAAAACCATTAAAAATATAAGAACGTTTCTTCCAATATTTTCTTCCCATATCTTCTAATGATTTATCTTTAAACCAAGTTCTTACTTCCGCTAGTACTTGACATGGTTCATTCCACATTTCCATACACGGTACTTGTACAATAGTTGGTTTAGTATCAGCTTGACCTTTAACACCTGGAAAAGGTAATTTGATCATTGCTCTTTCTACCCAGAAAAAAGTATTACTTTTATCTGCATCTGGTAAAAATCTAATTGTTGAAGTTGTTCCTTCCGGAATATTCCAGAACGGATAAATTGCGTTATCCGATACTGAACCTCTTGACGAGGATTTGTTTTCTTGTTCCGCCAGTTTCGCACGGATTTCTGCTAGTGTTGCCATAATTTGAGCCTCCTTGTGCCTATATGTGCCTTTATTAGCCTATGTTGTTGCCTGTTAATGTTTAATATTTTTAACATTAAACACTAGTATATTTAGTATTTAGATAAAAGTCAAGTGTTTTTTTTGGATTTTTTTATATGCCTGATAACTCTTTTAATCTAGCGATAAATTCGTTATCTTCTTCAACAGCTTCTTCTTTGCCCATTGCTTTTTTAATGGCTTTATCTCTAGAAGCCATATAATCATCTGAATCTATATCACCATCTTTATCGTGATCAGTTCCTTTTGATTCTGGCATATCAGGTTCAAAACTATCTCTTTCAATACCAGCTTGTACTTTGTCAAGACCATGCTTTTTAACACTTTCAATATAATCATTGATTATGTCATTAGCCCAATTTTCGTCAGCGTCTTTTGGACTTGGGTAAAGCATATCTGTTAATCCTTGTATTGCTTCTTGTTCACTGCCTGAGTTTTCAATTGTTTCTTTAGCTTCTGTGTCAGCTAAATCCCAAGCATTACCACCTTCAGTAATACTTTCTTTAAGACCCATTTTTTTAGCCGCATCTTCTAGTTCTGCTTTTCTACGCATAACTTCTGCTTTTAATTTATCATCCATTGGTCTCATTTGAATATCTTGTAATGCTTTTCTTTTAGCCATGTAATCTTCTCTGTCTTTAATCATTGAGTCATGACTTGATTCAACTACTACATCAACTACTACATCAGTTCCTGTTAATCTGTTTAATGCTTCTTCTAACTGATTAAACTCTGGTAGTTCTGAATTTGTTGCTTCTGCTTTTGCAACTGGTTTTGGTTCTTGAATTTTTTTAAGTATCGCATTGATTACTTTTATGTCTGTATTTCTTTCAGCTGGTGAAGACCAACCTTCTGGATCATTGCCTGAAAACTTATCACTCATTCTTGCAAGGTAAACTGAAATCTCATCGTCATGTGCTCTAGCGGCCAAGTCACTTAATCTAAATGCAATTTTGGCATCTTTATCTCTGAACTGTGTAACTTTCTCTGGATCAAATTCTGATTGAGAAGCACTTCTTTGATGCATCATTACTGGTGCTGTTAATTTTTGTGATACAACATCTCTTAGATTTGCTGTAGTGTTCATTTTATCTTGATCTTTTTCCATGTCGTTGTCCATTTCTTCTGTAACCTTATTACTATTTAACCGATAAGTGTAATTTTTGGGCTTTATTTCCCTGCCAAATTCCCTTAAATCAAAGTCTAAAAGGTTATCTTTTGCTAAATTTCTTAATGATTTAAGTAAATCAGATAAAACTGCTATGTTTTCTGGGCCTTTATGCACTTTTAACTCTTGATTTTGCTCGTCTAAATTGATCATCAAGTTTGGGTCTGCTACATAAAAAAATCTTGATTGTTGAGGATTTGATAGTTCTTTTCCATCTTGTGCATCAAACATCTGAATGTTTAATCCAGATCCTTTGAGTACTTTGAATACTTTTTCTGCAACTGATGAGTAATTTACTGCCATGCTATTATTTACCATTGATTATATAATCATTGGCATTGGTGTCATATTGTCCTGATCAGGATCACCTTCTTCTCCTAAACTTTGCTCAAATACAGGATCATATTTGGCCAGGTATGCTACTAGTCTACAACAAAGTAATGTTGCTGATACTAGGTCATCGTTCTCACCTATTTTAGCAGAGAAAGAATTACCTCTGGCTACAAACAACTTTAATTCTCTAATTAAATTTCTACTATTAAGTGTCATCTTACCTGTTTCAACATAATGTTTTAGTTTACTACAAGCTGTTATTTTTGCTTTGTGTGTTGTGTTATAACCTTTACGTTTGTGAACATCTCTTCTTTGTTGTCCTGCACGTCTTGGTTCATGTAAAAAGAATCCAGGAAATCTAGCTTCATCCATTTCTTCAATGGCTACAATGGCTCCTTCACCCAATGCATTGTTCTCAACTGTCCAATATATTTCAGGTGACTGTGATCCTTGTTCTTTTAAATTGCTATCTAACTCTTTTAATATACCTAACAACGCCCTGACCTGGCCTTGTATAGAAGTTTTATTATGTTGCCATTCGGCAACTTGTTTTAATTCAGGCACACTATAAACTTGTATTGCCGCAAAGTCTCCGCCTGTACCTAAACTTGGATCAAGTGCCGCCACGTATGTTTGACCTTTTTTAGGTCTTTCATACCAACGTACTTGTCCTGTCTTATATAAAGGATCTTTACCTGCTAATGAAACTAATTTTAATCCGTCAATTAATGTTTCATCAAACGCAATGAACTCACAATCATGTTCACGTCTAAATCTTTCTTCACCAATTCTTGCTCTTTCATCTTTTGCCCATTGTTCATCTCTATCTGGATGTTCGCTCCAATGAACACCAATTGCTTTGAAACCATTTATACCAGTACCATCTCTAGTTGGCTGACCAAACTCGTCAACACGTTTGTTTGCACCTCTCCACAGTCCTGCAAAAACATCATCATCGTTATTTGGTGTTGATGTAATAATACATTTACCACCTGTTGATAATGTAGGAGATAAGGAAGTCCAAAACTCATTAGCTTTTTGTTGTGGTTCAACAAAAGCAAACTCATCCATGTATACTAGTGATATAGACATACCTCTACCAGTTGTTTCTGTAGTTGTTTGTGCTATGATTCTCGAACCGTTGTCAAAATCCATCGATCCTTTATTATAACTTGTTACACCACATCTAATATAATCAGGTGTTTCTTCATATGCAAATCTCACACGTTGCATGATGTCTTGTGCACCTTGATATTTGTGTGCCGCAATTAATATTAAGACATCAGGATGAAACATTGCATACCATAATAGATATCCTGCCGCACAGGTTGTCTTACCTGTCTGCCTCGCACACATGGCGATTGCAAATCTATTACTATTGTAGGTATCTAATAAACTCTTTTGAAAATCATAAGGTTCAAACTTTAATCTACCTCTAGTTGGATGTTGAATCCACATAAAGTTTTCCATAAAATAAAGATATCCGTGTTGCTTATCGGCACATTTCTTTAAATCAAGTATCTTCTTATCATCATATGTAGACTTAGAATAAGCCCTTTTAGTCAGATTACCTTCTAAACTTTTTCTTACCATAACTGTATTTATATACGTATTTAATGAAGTTTAAATATTTCGTCAACTGGATTGAATTCTACTTGCTTATATTTTCCAGAATGTGCAAGAAGTACTTCTTCAATAACTGCATCAACGTTGTTGTGCCAGTGATTTAAAAACTTATGAGCTTTTTTAAACTCAGGTGGTATGTCATTAAACTGCCACATAAAAAGTTGTAGGATGTTGTTATAATCTGGCATCCAATAATATATTTTAAGTGTTGTTACTCTTTCTGGAAACAGTATCATAAAAATATTTAAACTTTTAGTAAAAAATTTATATGATGTGTTAAGTTATCTTTGAAGATGTTGGGTAGGTTGTCTTATAGCACAAGTGGCTTGCCATTTATCATTTTTGCATTTTTTTGCACACAACTGAAACGGTGTATTTTTATTAATTGCTGATGTTTCCCAACTGCCTGTTAAATCTACCCATGCTTGAGAACTAAAAATTTCTTGTAGACTTCTTGTAGCTAAATCATTAAATCCATCTTTGTAATATTTTATCAACGCTGTATCCATTTCTCGTAAGTCATCATACTTGTCGTATTTGGCCGAATGCCAACAACAAGGCCAAACTTTTCCTTTTGCATTTAAATACATTCTTTTTGTTTTTAAATTTTTACAGCTTATCATTTTTTCTTCTTTGTAATAATCAACTTCATTAAGTTTTTGTTCAACAATTTTTTCAATATCTGATTTAAGTCCAACTGTTCTTTGATCATCGCTTAATTTATCATAAAATTCTTTTTCTTTTTGTTGCTCTGCATATCTTGTAGAATGTGTTGTTATAAATTTTCTAAATCCTAAACTTTTTGCAAGTGCTTTTGCTTCTTCTATTTGATGTTCGTTGTGTTCAAACGTTAACCATTTCCAGTGAGCAGTACCACCAGCATCAATATAAGATTTAATGTTGTCTGTCAACTTATTCCAATTAACTTTCTTTCTATAAATTTCGTTAGTATCTTCTAGTCCATCAATTGAAAATGTTATTATGTTACTGTTGGTGTCATTTTTTTTGTTAGCTTGATATCCAACTTCTCCCATCTGCTTCCAAAATTCTTTTGATCGTAATCCGCCATTAGTTTCTATTTCGCAAGACTTGAAACTATTAACAGCTATTTGCCACATTGATAATATGTCTGGATTCATTATTGCATCACCTAAGTTTCCAACAAACCAGCATTCCATATTGTGTGCATGATTTCCAAGATCAGATACAGCTTTTTTAAATACGTCTAACGTTAGATGTGTTTGTGTAAATCCAGTGTCGCGAATACTAGTTCCAGGTAAGTGTCTAGCACAGTAAGGACAACCTGCATTGCAATATGAAGAACCTTCAATTTCTAGTATTTTTATATCTGTTGGCTTTAGTAAATTATACATAGTTGTATTTAAACCGTATGTGCTAACTTAAAAAGTTACTTGTATGCGTTTTTAGGTGTGTATTAGAAACTTGTAGTTAGTAAATGTATTAGTAAAATTTTTATTACGTCTGCGGTCAATTTCTTGGATAAATTTAAGACAGTCTACTCTGTTCACTGTGAAGTCTTTGTTATTAACTTCGTTGTTAACAAAATAGTTCCTTAACCGTTGTATATAATTCAGCTCGTTATTTTCTGTAAGTGGATGTTCAGACACATATTCAACTAGCTCATCGAACTTTTCTATCCAATATTTGGTTTTGGGCAAGTTCAATACATTTAAAAACTTAGGACTGTTTAATATGCTGACCCCGTACGTAACCGCCTTATAATCCTGTTTTAAGCGGTATATATCCGTCATTAACAGTTTCATACTATCAATGCTCAGAACATTTGCTGTCACCATTATATGCAAGGATATACCGCGTTTAAGCACCTTTTTACAGTTGTTTAACCATGTTTCGTATTCCATACCTTCTCTGATATACTCTGCTTGTTCTCCATGTGCATCACAGCTGGTAAAAATTTTTGCATCTTTTATAAGTTGCTCTTCTTTTAATTTGGATATGTCATTCAGATAACTGTTTAGTTTCCAAAAAGGTATTTGTAGATTACTGTTGATGTGCAAGTCCAATTGTTCACACCCTCCTGTTTTGATGTCACTTATCAGCTTGGCTGTGTCCTTGCTTAAAAAAGGTTCACCACCGGTCACACGTAAAACATGAAGTTTATCTTTGATAGTGGGCCACCACTTCCACCATGCTTCTATGTATGGGTTGTGTTCTCTTTTCAAATACGGTGTTCTACTTGTTTCCATGATCCAGTCTAAATTGTTAAACTGATCGCTGGTAGGATATCCACCATGTTGATTTATTTCACTCCACCATTCACTACTAAACACAGGACTACAATAAATGCATTTCATATTACACACATTTGAAAAACTGACTTCAACGTGTGTTGGTACTGTGTTGTAGTTCCAATCTTGTTTAGCTATTGTCTGTATATTTTTTCTAGCCCACGAGCTACTGCTTTTTTTAATCCTGTCACTGAAGTGAGCACCTTCGGTATCTTCTACTTTCCAACAGTAACTACATTCTTCAGGACGTTTGCCTTCTAACATTAATTTACGTTGTTGTTTCTTGTACTCAGTATTATGCAATGCTGAAGGATCTTTTTCTATTTCCTCCAAAGGTATTTTATGAGTTTGTGGATGGTGACAACTATGAGTATGACCATTTTGTAAATGTAAAGTTACCTGTTGCCATTTGGCCGCACAAAAACTTGGCGATATTTCGTCTAACTCATTTTTAATGTGTGAAATATTTTTCACGATAGAATCTTTTAATTATCCAGTTACTGAACGTTCAAAATCATCAAAGGCATTAGGTAAGTCTGCCAATCCTCTCAGTTTTCTCTCTGTACTGATTGTGTTTAAAATGTCAAGGCTTAAATCTCTAATCTTCATAAACTTCTCAGCATCTTCTGGTGTATTAATCATGTCTTCTAACCCTGCGAAAGGTTCACCTGATGGTAATCTGCCTAATACTTTTTTAATTAGGCCAACATCTTGTTTGCCTGTTCTTATAGGACCTATTCCTGATTTAGTTTGTCTGATACTTCTAGCAACATCATCAACGTCACCTACTGTGATAATTTTGCCTTTGTTTCTTTGTCCTGTGCCAATTGAAAAAATTTGTCCAATTGCTTTTTGGAACATAGGATCATTTTTAGCTATACCTCTTTTCTTTATGAGGTCATTATAGTCTCTGGAAATAACGTTTGTTATTGCGTCTTGTGATCTAGATCTTGCCTGCTTTTTTTCTTCATCGCCAATGGCGTTTGATGTAGGAGTCGGTGCAGGTGTATTCGCCGCACTGCCTGTTGGCTGGGTAAATGGAGCTTCGCTTATTTCAGTCTTTTTTTTTGATCTGATGACTCAGCTATAAACTCTTGGTATTCTACCATCAGCTTATCAAAGCGTTCTTCCATCTCTTTGACTTTTTCTTTGGTTAGCTCATCTTCATTTGCTAAACCATTGTCACCATGTTTTGCTGGAACGTATTTAAATTTCTTTGATTTTTTAACTGAAGTAGTAAAGTCATCTTGTTTAAAATGACCTGGACCAGTTTTTACATATTGCTCGTTGTCTTCCATAATTGATACCTCTGCATCTATTTCATCTCTTTGTAGAGCTGTTTCAACTTCGCCTGCTGTAGCTGTTGTACTAACTTCTACACCAGAACTATTAAATTCGTTTTGATCAACTGTTGCTTCAATGCCTGCCTGTTTAAGAGCAAACTCAATTGATGGTGCAATTGATCTATCTTCGTCTAAATCAAAGTCTCCAAGATCGTTCACGTGTACTGAATACTTCTGAACTTTAGGCTCCATTATCTGTTGTCCTTTGTTAAAGGAGATGCTGATGCTTCGCTTTCTTTAGGCTGACTATTGTCAGCTGGTGCATCTGCTTTCTTTTGACTTAATGGTCCTTCAACTGTAACCTCAGCTCTATCTGGATCTTTCTCTTTATTATCTTGTAAAGTCTTTAAAAAATTCTCTTTGTGCTTTTCACCAAAGTGTTCGCCTTCAACTTTACCTTCTTCGTCAGTATATTCTTGGCCTATCTTTGGTTCATAGTCTTCTGCGTTAGCTGTGTTTCTTTTAATCTCAGCTTCGTTTTCTGCTTCTAACGGATCGTTCTCACCTTTGACTACAACGTAATCATATGGTATACCCGTTTTATCAGATAAATTTCTTCTAAACGTTTCAAAACTCATTGGCATTCTTATAACAGCGTCAATTATAAACACTTCTGCATTTCTAATTTTAGTTCCAAAATCTAATGGATGCTCTTGCATAATAGTTTTTTGTGGAGAGCCTACTGTAACTACATCATATCTTTGTAATTCAGACTCAATAGTATTCATCATATCATCTGTTACTTCAGATGCTACTTTTATTCTAACTGGAATTTCTTTGACTGCTTCCGCTAGGTATTGCTTAAACGTTTTCATACAATTATTTATCTCCTTTGTCAGTATCTTTGTCGTTTTCGTTAACTCTATCAATGATTTGATCTAATAATTTGTTGCGATCTCCTACAATATAGCCCTCTCCTTCAATGATTTCTTCGTCTTTTCCGCCTTTATTATCCCATTGATCTACCCTTTGTTTCTTAAGTTGTAGCTCAATCATACGCAATTTTTTGTCAGCTTTGGCGTTTTTAGCCTCTATGGCGTTCTTCATCATTGTTTGTGCTACTTCAAAAAACTTACCTGCGTGTCTGGCTTCTGACGCCATACCTAAATCCATAAGCTCTTTGTAGCTCTTTATAGCTTCCGTAGAATATTGGTCCATATCAGAATCATGTGATTCTAAGTCTTTAACTTGTGGTAATGCTTTGTCGATCTTTTCAGCAGTTGATAATGCTTTTTTAACTTGTTGTTCTTCAAGTTCTTTGCTAGTTTCTTTTTCTTCTGTAGCTTCTTCTATTGCTTCATATTCTGACAAAGGTGTTGACAGTGTGTTTTCTTCAATATGGTTTTCTATCTCTTCTTTTTCTTTTTCCATAGCTTCTTCCATGCTTGGTAAGTTAAATGTTTCTTCTAATTTTTTATTCATATTACTTTATAGCATATATTGAGTCTTCATTCAAGACCCTAAATCGCATTCCTTTTCTCTTTGCCCACTCGCCTGCCGCTTTCCATTTTGCTTTATTTAATATTATTCTAGCTTTATCGTACTTATTTTTAGCTCTTTCCAAAATAGTTTGGCTACTAGGTTTTATTTCAACTAACTCGGCTACTTTACGTCCTGTCTTATTTTTATATATCATTACAAAATCAGGAACGTAATATGTATAGTCTCCAGTAAATGGATTTCTATATGGTATTCTTACTGGCTCACTTTGCCAACTTAAAACAGCTGGGTGGTTATCACACATTCGCATGAAGGTTAATTCCCAACCTGATCTATATCTGGGATTCTTTTTCCCAGCATATTTTTGAGGATTCTTTGGCTCATATGTACCCGAGTGAAACTTTCTCATACAAGTATTTACTTCGTTTTATTATTGTATAATATGTCTTGCAACATTTGGTGTTGCAGTTATTGGCTGTTTATTACCAAGTTGACTTGTACTTGGTCTATAATTATTAAGCACTGCAATACCTAATTCACTAAATGAAATACTGTTTTCTTTTTCTTCTAGTAATTCATCAAATCTTAAATTAAACTTTTTTAAAGCATCTAAGGCCAATAATGTATATGCATTTGACAACTGCTCGTTCTCGACGTGTTTGTCAAAAATGCCTTTTATAATATCATACTTGCCACCATTAATACTTTGTCTAGCAACTGATGGATCAATATTTTCAAGTATGGCTGTTGATGGATCTAAAGAATTAGTAGCCAATTCATTTGTAATTGTACCAAACTGTCTTATGACTTGTTTGATTGCTCCTATACCTTCAAATAATTGTGTGCTTATTCTTTTATTGCTCATTAGGCTTTTCCACCAAAGTTAAACATACTACCAATTGACTTGGCTGTATTCCTGACTTTTCCAGCTACTTCATTTTTAACATTACCAACTCCATCAACAACTTTTTGTACATTTAAATTGTTAAGTGTTTCGTTGGCAGTTTCCAGTGCTGGTTCTTTTCCTCCTGCACCTTTGTTATATTCAGGATGTCCCGGAGGTGGTCCATCTTTTTTAGTCAAAGCCGGAGATTTTTCTGTTGAAGGTGGAGCTGGAACAAAATCTTCAAAGTCTGCTGTTTCATCCATCATGGCTTTTAAATCATATTCAGCTTCTTCAAATTCTACATTTACTTCTTCAAATAATAAGTTTTCATATGTAAATGCCATTGCTAAATTAACTGGTTGACTCGAGCTATAATCAAAGTTATCCATATCTACTCTAGACAATCTAGGATGTACTACTCTTGTCTTTGTATAAACTTTACCTGCAAGTTGATAGAAGTCTATGCTTTTTAATAATCTGTGTTTGTCTGCTTCAAACTCTCTTAAACCAAAGTTATGAGTACGTTGAAACTGTTCTTCTGTTTGATAGATACTTTGAATGTAGTTGTGGTCTTCATTAACATCTCTTGTACCTGATCCTTTTTTCTTATAAAGCCTTGCTGAATTGAATTCAAATTCATACAATAGTTTTATAAATTTTATTCCCAAGCCGTCATGTGTGTCATACATTCTTAACGTCATAGGATCAAATTCTACTTTTCTATTAATAACTCTTTTTCGATTGTACTGATTAACAATATCTTGTACTACACTAAAATTAGGTGCATCAACAGTATGACAAATAAAATGTAAATTGTCTCTAAAGTTTTTTAAGAATTGTTGTTGTGGTCTCAGAAAGCTGTCAATAACATCAGGATATAAGTTGAAAACTACTACAAACTGATGTTGTTGTCTGGGTGCTGATTGAAAGTCAGAGCCGCTTGTATAAAGTTTCGCGGCTCTGTTTGCGGGTTTTAATACTGTACTCATCGAACAAGTTTATAGACTAATAATATTATGCGTTCGTACCACCAAGACCTACTGAAAGTAGAGGGAAAATTGTATCACCCGGTGCTTGATGTATTGCGTTATCATATCTTATTGTCAAAATAACTTGTACTGGTTCTGACACTGCATAGTCACCATCTGAATAATCAACGTTCTGTAAGAAGCAACCTTCTACGTCCCATTGCTCTAATTCTGTGTTATTAGTACCATCTAATATTTCTATTTTAGTACCAAACTTGTAATTAGATCCAGCTACTGCTGAAGTTTGTTCAAAGTGGTTCATTTGTTTCTGAACTTGTTGTCCAACTAGTTTAGAAATGTTATTGTTAATATCGTCCCTTAAAGTAATGTTAATCGCTTCCCATGTATGTTTACCTTGCATATATGAAATTGAGTTGTACGAGTGAACTGGTACTTCCTCATGATTTACTTTTGGTCTCGTTACTGACATAACTTGTTGTGTTAATTGCAGTGGAGAAGCACCTAGATTCCCAAAGTTAGTGAATCTTACTCTAAATCTATATTTTAATTTAGGTTGTAAAATACCACCTCTACCTGTCGATCCGTCGATTGGTACACCAAATTTTGAAAGTGTTGCCATTGTCTACTGCTCCTTATTACTGTATTTACTCTTTAATTTGTTTCTTACCATTGTAAAAAATTTGTTAAAGGGTTATTAAAGGGATAGTTGCCTATCCCCTTAACTATTCTTTAATTAACTTGTTAAATCCTCACCTGTGTTTTTGATTCGAAGTGGAATGTATATAAATTCAATTGCTTTTACTGGTTGTATTGCAATATCAATGTACAATTCATTTCTATCAATTCTTGCACCTGTGTTATTTGTTTCATCACAAACTACTAGGAAATCAAATAGTGCTCTCTTAGTCACTAAATCTTCCATGAATCTGTTAAATGTATCTGTTACTTGATCTCTTGTTACTCTATCATTTGGTTCAAACAAGAACGGTTTCGCTAATAAGTCTAACTGATATCTCATGTGTACTATTAGTCTTGCAACATTAATTCTATCCAGAGCTGATGACACTGGTGATAATGTTTTCTGACCAAACACTGTTAAACCTCTATTTGGAATAAACGCAATCGGGTTAATCTTGTTTGCGTATAACGTATCTCTTTGACCTTCTGATAAAGTTACTGGTTGAAACTCTCCTTCAGTTGTGATATAACCTACTGAAGTTGAATTGTCAACTATACCTCTTGTGTATCCTGCTGGTGCGAACCATGGAAAAGCAACCTGATCATTAAATGCAATTGTTCTCATCGCAATATGCGTTGGTGGAACAGTTACATTATTACCATCTAAGTTTGTTGTAAAACCTGATGGATAATATAAACCAGCAAAAGCTGATGCTGAAGTTAAACCTTCTTCACCATTTGTTGCGGCTTTATCTGTATTAGTTGCCCAGTTTTGTACTGAAGTTCCGTCTGGTGCTAGTCTAAATGGAGTATCACCAAGTACGAAAGCAGTTAATTTTCTGTCTGTACTTAATGTAATCATTTCGTCTAACAACTCTGGATATCCTGGTGCGGCAATCAAGTTAAAGAATCTAGATTCTGCTCTGATATCATCATTGTTTGCTAATGCGGCCTGCATTGCAGTAACAATAACTCTTCTTTGAGCGGCTCTACCCATAAATGGTGTGCCATCTACTCTATTACCTGATTCAGTTACCCAAACATTTCCGTTGTTTGTACTATCAAAAGTGTAGTTTGTTACGTATTTTTTAACATTGTAACCTGATAGTCTTGTATTGAAAAGCAAAATGCCTTCTGGATATACAGCTGGATCTGGTGCATCTGAATGGAAGTTGCTGTATGCTGAACCCCAATCTTGACCGTCTTCACCTGTACCGCCTGGATTACCAACTGCATCTGCAAAAACTATTCCTGATGCAGAGCTTTGGTCTGTATTATCAATTAATACCCATTTGCTTGTTCCTGTGTTGTATTTGTAAACTTTTGGATATGAGTCTAACTCATTTGAATCAATCCAAACATCGCCTGATTCTAAAGCAGTTCCATCTGATTGTGTAGTTGGTTCTGAAGATACAATTTGTAAATCTTTTAAACCACCTGATACAACTGAACCTGCTGTGAATCTATCTTTTGAGTTTGCGTAGGCGTGCCATTTCATTGTTCCGCCATCGTTAACTGCTATAAAGATATCAGCGTCTTGTGTTGATTTGTACCAAAGTGTTCCATTAACTGGATCACTAGTTGGTGCTGAATTAGATGCTTCATAACTTAGATCTGACCAAAGTGTTTTGTAGTATGCTTTATGTGCCGCTGAAGCTACAGCAAGATTAGGAGTAAATCCTAATGCTGTTACTTCTGATGCTTGAGTCGCCACGTTACTGTCATCATCTGATTTTTGGATGTAGACTGCATAACCACCTGCTCTAGTTAATCTTAGATATTGTTTTGTAGCACTTTGATAATCAATATCAGCTGATACGCCACCAGTTGTTGAAGCTGAATTATTAATTGCAGTTACAACGTTTGCTAGTGATACTGTTCCGCCTGCGCCAGAACCTACTGCTGTTATTGTTTGACCGTTAAGCTCAAATACCGCGTGTGTTTCAGAACCAGTTAAGTTAATTCCACTGTGTAGTGAAGTTGTACCAGTTATGACTGTTGAAGTACCTGCGCCTCTAACTCTTAAGTTAAATTCTATCTCCGGAGATGCTGTTGCACCTGCGTTTGTTAGAATATCTCTTTTAGATACGGCCGTAGTTGCTAAAGTTGATGCTGAAGAAATCAAGTTTGCTTTTATTTCTGCCGCCATAGTTTCATCTGACCAATCGTCAAATCTTACATAGACGTCATTTTCTGCAAGTCCTGATCCTAAAGAAGCAGTAGCTGAATCATCTCTTGAGTAGACGTTAGCTGTGACTGATGAAAATGCACCTGTTGAAGAACTGTATTTCTTAACAACGATGTTAGCACCTTGTCCTGCTGAAGTTGTTTTTAACCATATATCATTGAAGTTACCTGTTTTGGCTACTGTTGGTGGTGTTCCTGTACCTGGTCTAATATAAACGTTAGCACCGTTTGTACCTGAAGCACCTTTCCAAGTACCACCGCCGATTACTAACCACGCACCGCCTATTTTTTGATAAGCTCTAATTGGTGTGGCTGAACCTACGATAGCAAAGTCTCCGTTGTTACCATAACTTGATATTGGTTTAGCACCTGTACCAGCTGATGATACGTTACCACCATTTGCACCCGGTTTGTCCATTAATACTGCTGGTGTTAGTTTTTCCCATGCACCTGCGGTTGTATTCGCTTGAAATAAACCGAAGTCTGTGTTGGTAGTGTCTAACCAGTATGTTCCGTTTGCTGGTGTTAGTGCTGGAGCTGTTGATGAAGCTTTGACTTCGTCTAAGTCAATATTTGCTCTTACAACATAAGCTCTATTTGAAATTCCTAAATAAGAATAAGTTGATAGCAAACCATACTCATTTCTTTCATCGCCGTGAATTTGTGTTCCTGACAACGATTGGAAAGCTGGTTCGCCGAAGGTTGTAACTAGTTCACGTTGAGATGTAATCAAATATGGCTTACCGGCATTAGCGGCAGTTGTTCCTACTGCTATGTTACTTGAACTTGGATCTGTTTTATCCTGTTTAGTTGCAAGTACAACCAAAGGTACTGTACCTTGGCCGGCCGGGGCATACATAGATTCATCAATGACGCTTACTGATACACCTGGTGATGTTAGTGTTGGCATTTTAAATCTCCCTGTTCAAACATATATTATGTTTCCTAAATTAATATTAATATTTATAGTTTTTTCACAAATAAAGCTGAATACAACTCACCTTTAAAGGTATCGAATCTGTTAAATACACTTATGAATGTACAAGTTTCCAAGCATATTAGACCGCTTTGTCACAAGTGTAAAACAAGGCCTAGTGCGTTTAACTATAGACGTAAAGGCAAAGTATACTATCGTAGTAAATGCGATCAGTGTATAAAAGAAGATTTAGGCTTAAGAACAGGCTTAAAACACTCATGGGAAAAAAGCGGATACAAAAGAAAGTCAATATGTGAGAAGTGTGGGTTTAAAGCTAAACACCCTGCACAAATGGATGTTTATCATGTAGATGGTAATTTAAAAAATTCTAGCTGGAATAATTTAAAAACAATATGTGCTAATTGTAGTAGAGTAAAAAGTGTTGAGGAAGTAGGCTGGAAGCAGGGTGATTTAAAACCCGATGTTTAAGATAAATCTTTTATAATTTTGTCTACTTCGTTATCTAAGTGTGTAATGTCTTTATCGTTGTAAATTGTGTAATCAACCCTAGAACTTACCCAGTCCCATTCGCTTTTATGTACACCCATTTCACTTAAAGTATGCTGAGAAAATGCATCTCCTTCGGCGGCTTGAATAGCTGTTTCATACCAATGTGGCTCTGCACCACGCGAAACTCTTACAACTGCTCCGCCCATAGTTTTAATTAAACCTATCTCATTCTTAAATCGACAATCGCTCACTATAGTTTTTTTACGCCCATTACCCATGTATCTACCCTCTAAACTAGATAACCATATGTTGTCATTAAAGCTATCTCTAAATATTTCTGTACCTAGATATTGTAATGCAAAACGAGGAGTAAAATCTTTTATACCTAATTTATTACTCCACCACTGGTCTGGTGCTTCTCTAAAACTTCTACTTTGATCTGAATCTCCTTCAAGCATTTCTCTAGGCCAGCCAAATACACTTGAAGCACAGTCTTTTAATGGTGCCGCAAAGCTATCAAATTTGTAACCTTTTTTTTGAAATGACTCTGCAACCGTGTTTTTTCCAGAGCCGATAAATCCAACAAGTCCAATGATCATATGTTTATATTACTTGATAAAAACAAAGATGTCAACTGATTTTTATAGTTTATCCAATAACGAATGTAAGTGGATCTTCTCCAGTGCCGTAAGTTTCAATATCTCTTTCAAGTTTTTCTATTGATGCTTGGGCTTCATTTTTAAGAGTGTCACCATTTAATGATACCGATCCTTGAGCACCTGGCAATGCTCCAAATTTTGATCTTGCTTCACCTAACATCATTTTACATTGTGCTAATGAATAATCTCTAATCCAAGATCTGCTATATCTATCTGTAATTAATGTATCTACAGGTTTTTCCATGTAACATCTTATAAGAACATTTTCATTTGCTCTTGGTCTTCTCATAATTGTTAGTTTATTATTATTTGGATTATATTTAAAATTTATATGACCTCCAAATAATCTTCTAACAACTTCTTGATATTGAGCAAAAGCATCCCATGTTAATAAGCCACCAATTCTACCACCTTGTAAAAAGTACAAATTAGTGTAAGCTAGTTCAAAAGGATCTAAATCAATACTGCTATTAGAACCTGCTACTGATCTTCTGAATATATCTCTTACTTCTATTACTTCGCTTGATAGTGTATATTCGTTTACATCTGGTTGAAATTCTAGAAATATGTATGCTTCTTCAGTACTATTTGAGCTTTTTTGTCTAAACTTATCAACAGCTAAATCAATACCTTGTTCGTAGTGCTTTGGATCAAGCTCTACATCTACCATACCGTCGCCCAGTATAGTCTTAATATCTTCAATTAATTCTTGTCTTTTGCTTTGTTCTTTTGCCATTACATAATTATTTACCAATTTTATTACTTCAATAAATACTTTGTAAGGATAATACTATGCCAAGATTAAGTTTATGGAAACCAAATAAAGGTAACGACTACAAGTTTGCAGATCGTACAATTAAAGAACACTTCTTAGTGGGAGGTACGGGCGTATTTTTACACAAATACATAGGTCCGCATATTAATACTAACAGTGCAAGTTCTGATCAGCCTACTAACTCTATAACAAGTGTTTTAAATGTACAAGATTTACTATTTGGTGAAAACAGAGATAGAAAGTATGATTCAGACGTATTTGATTTACGTGGTGTATACAATGTAGCTGATCAAGATTTTGATTTAACACAGTTTGGTTTGTTTCAAACTGCTGATACTATTTTTATTACATTTCATACCAACGACATGATTGACAGAGTTGGTAGAAAAATTATGCCAGGTGATGTGTTTGAAATGCCTCATCTAGAAGATGATTCTAGATTAGAATCTGCAAGTATTACATTGTCAGCTAAACCGACAAAAAAATTTAGAAAAGGTGAAACTATAACAGGTGGTACTAGTGGTACTCAAGCAACTGTTATCAATTATAATCACGAAGCTAAAACAATTAGGATCACTCCTATAAGTGGAGACTTTGCACAAAACGAAACTATCACTGGAGATAAAAGTGAAACAAGTGCAACTGTATCAAGTTTTACTCCAAAAGAAAATATAAAAATTAATAAGTTTTTTGTAGTTGAAGATACAGCCAAAGGTGCTGATGGATATGATCCAGGTTGGTGGCCGCATATTTGGAGATGTAGAGCTGTTGCAATGCAAGACACACAAGAATTTAGAGATATTGTTGGTAGTGGTGAAAATGCCGACGATTTAAAAAATATTATTTCAACATATCAATCTGAAATTGATATTAATGATGCAATAATTAACGAAGCACAAAGTAACGTTCCTACTAAAGGAATGGACGTTAGTCATTTATATACTAACGAAGTAGATACACATAAGATAAATTTAAAAAACCAAGATGGTACAGCAGGCAAAGGTATTACAATATCACACACTGGTAACAGTTTTCCATCATCTATCAAAGATGGTCAGTATGTGTTAAGAACTGATTATTCGCCTAGTAGATTGTTTAGAAAAGAAGGTAACAGATTTATTAAGATTTCTGAAAACATGAGAGGAACTTATGTAAGTTCAACTAAAGAACTTGATAGCTTTATCAATAATACATCACCATCAACTGCTACAGAAGACGGCAAAGAAAGACAATTCTTAAGTAAAGTAATAAAACCTAAGGCGGATTAAAAATGCAATATTGGTATGATCAACAAATAAGAAGATACATTTTACAGTTTATAAGACTGTTTGATAATTTTTCTGTACAAACTGGTAAAAAAGATAACAGCGATAGTGAATCATTTATTAGAGTTCCAATACGTTATGCTGATATGTCAAGAATGGTCGCACACCTTTTAAGACATAACTCAGAAAATGTTATGAACTCGGCACCTTTTATGAGTGCTTATATTACTAATTTACAAATTGCTAGAGATAGATTACAAGAACCAAGATCAATTGACAAAGTTCAAGTTAATGAAAGAAAATTTGATACGTCATCAAAAAATTATATTGCTGAAATAGGTAATACGTATACTGTAGAACGTCATATGCCTGTTCCTTATAACTTAAACATGGCTGTCGATGTATGGTGTTCAAACACTGATCAAAAATTACAAATATTAGAACAAATATTAGTATTGTTTAATCCTGCTGTAGAACTACAAGCTAACGATAATCCATTAGATTGGACTAACATAACTAACGTAGAATTAATTGATATTAACTATACTTCTAGAACAGTACCGCAAGGAACAACAAGTGAACTTGATGTTGCAACATTAACATTTAGTTTGCCTGTATGGTTAAATCCTCCTGCTAAAGTTAAAAAACAATCAATCATTAAACAAATTGTTGCGAGAGTTAATAATACAGATTCAATTGACGATTTAGATTATGATCCAAGATTTATTGATTTCTTTGAAAACTTTCCAGGACAAATTGCTACACAAATTATTACACCAGAAAATGCACAGATTTCTGTTGTTGGAAATAATGTAGCATTACTAGGTGCATATGGTGTTAACGATAATGAACAATGGAAAGAATTTTTAGAACAGTACGGTGAGTTGCAAGATGGTATTAGTAAATTAATTTTAAGACAAAGCAGTGATCCAGAAGATGCTAGTTTAGACGTTTTTGGAACAATAGCTTATCATCCAAGTGATAAAAATAAATTAGTGTTTACATTAGATGTAGATTCTCTACCAACAAATACACAGGTGGCAGTTGATAAAATTGTCGACCCTGAAACATCTTACCCAGGAAACGGTTTACCAACTGCACAAAACGGACAAAGATATTTGATCATTAATCCAATACTTGCAGGTAATAAAACATTCGGTAGTACATTCTCAGCCGGTGCTAACGATATAATTCAATATACTAGTGGTGCGTGGTCAATCAGTTTTGATGCATCAGCAGAATCTTCAACTCACTATGTGACTAATACTAACACAGGTACTCAATATAGATGGACTGGTGCTGAGTGGATAGACAGTCATAGAGGGCAATATAAAAACGGTTTTTGGAAATTAGAACTTGCACCATAGACATAAATTTACTATAATAAACAAGTAATAAAAATAATAAGGTGAATATGTATAAAGCAGTAGGAACCACATTTGTCGTTAAAAGCACTAACAGAATGCTCTTAAATTTAAGAAGTGGCAAAGTTAGTTACCCATATACATGGTCTTTTTGGGGAGGTAAGATTGAAAAAGACGAACAACCAATGGATGCTTTACGAAGAGAACTACAAGAAGAAATGGGATTTGTTCCGCCTATAGAAACTTTAAATCCATTAGATACATATCATTCAAAAGATAAAAGTTTTACATATTACACGTATGCTATAATTACACCAAAAGAGTTTGTACCTACACTTAATCACGAAAGTTCAGGATATGCATGGGTAGACATAGGACAGTTTCCTAAACCCCTACACAACGGCGCTAAAATTACTTTAAGCAATAAGAAAAACATCAAGAAGCTAAAAGATTTAGTTAACTTGAAATGAGTCAAAGACAAAAGTAAATATATGTATGAGCAAAATCTATCATATAAAACACTTGCGACTTATTAATGATTTAGAAATATATCTAAATAAAAATCAAATGAGTCCTGTTTTAAAATCATATATGCACAAGAATGGTGTTAATAAGAAAAAGTTTTACGAGTTTTTTGACGGTATTGAAAGACCAGAAGTTAAAAAACTTTATAATAAATTAGTTTTAGCTTACCAACGACAAACAAAAAATGATTCAGAAATAGATTTACAATTAAGGTATGATTTAGAAGATTCATATTTTACGGTTATTGAAAACTTTTTAACAAAAGGATCTACTTACTATTTTCCAAGTATATTAAAAAAATATAGACCAAATATTAATCCTGTAAGAGCGTTATATTTTGATGTACAAGAAGTTAACATAAAATATATCAGTGAAGATGAAAATCATCAATTTATATACAATAGATTTAGAAGTGATGATTTTTATAAAAGATTAATGATTGATATAGAAAAAGATTTAAATGGTTTAAGAACAATAGAAAAAAAATACAAAGATACTAAAAAAAGACATAGCTTTTTTACTTTACCAATCAGTTATTATCATATTCAAGATATGATAAAAGATATGACTAAATGGTTAAGAGTTTTTACTGAATTTTATAATAAGGTTAACAATATCAAAGATGATTATGCTGTTTAAACTACACAATTAACTAGTCTAACAAGATTTTCTGAATCGTCATCTTCAATACATTTTCCAATAACGTAAACACAATTTGTAACACCTGGATGTGCTTTACCAACACCTGGTGTATCACTTGAAACAATTAAGTCGCCTTTGCTAACTGGACCTATAACATTAACCGGAACTTTACCTCTTAATGCAACTGCAACTGTGCAACCTTCTTGTTTGTCATTCATTAAGTATGCAGGTTTAGTAGAAACTACTCCAGCAATCTTATGATCTAAAGAGGCTGTTGATTGCGTTACTTCTTCGACACCACCAAACACGACAACTGTGCCAGGTTCATATTCTGCATCTGAAACATAAAGCTCTGCCAAGTCAGCATATTGAGCCGATGTTGCTTTTGCGTAAACCATGTTATATCCTAATGACGAACTTCCAATGTCATATGTAGCATCTGCACTAGGTAATATACCATTTGTATGTACTGTAGCCGCTTGTACGTCTGCTAATGTAATTGACGGTACAACTGTTGTTGAAGGTGTGATTCCTGTTGATGTTAAAAATTTAAATCTGTCTGTAGCTTCTTGCCAAATCATACCAGCATGAACTTCACTACTACCTCTTTCAATTAATATACCAGAGTCATATGTGTTAGTTGAATTACTACCAGCATTTCTATTTAGATAAATCATTGGATCTTCAACTTCTAACTGAGTTACATCAATTGTAGTTGTATCTCCTTCAACAGTTAAATTACCACTTACTGTAACGTTACCTGAATATGTTCCATCTTTAAATGCACCTGTTGTAGACGCTGTAATACCACCAGTTATGTTAATTGATCCAGTACCTGTAATATTTTGCGAGTTTAAATCTAATCCTCCGCCAAGTTGTGGAGTTGTATCTTCTACAACATTTAATATACCTGTATCTGTGTCTGTATCATCTGCTACTACCCAAGTAGTACCATTATATTTTATAATCTTACCATTTGAAGCACCTGATGTATCAACATCTGTAAGTTCACCTAATGTATCTTTTGATTGAACCTGTGCATCAACATAAGATTTAATACTTTGCTGTGTTGCTAAATGTTGATTACTGTCTGAAGCAAAATTGTCTTCATCTTTAATAGCTGTACCAGAAATTGTGCCATTTATAATTGGAGTAGTAATAGTTGGTGATGTTAATATTTTATTTGTTAAAGTATTTGAACCTGTTAACGTGACTAAATCTGCAGTTATAATTGATTCAGAAGCCGTTATATAATTCTCACTTGCAGTTCCTTCAGAGTGTGCCGGATTTGGTGTTAATGTACCATTAGCAGTTGAGGCATCATAGTATACTGCATACGTGTGAGCACTTGTATCACCCGGGGCATCAAATACACTAAAGTTAGTTTGAAATGTTGTAGCTGTGTTTGTAGCTTCATATACTACATCTTCTGCTAATAGTTTTTCACTGCCTGCACCTTTGTCTCTCCATAATCTGATATAAAATGCAGTGCTACCTGTTGATGATTGTACACTGTATTTTATATTAGATTGTATTAAAAGTTTTGCACTCGAATCTTGTGGTGTAATAGTTGCTGTAAGACCTGATGCCGCTTCGTTTTGAAGTGTGGCACCTGTTACAGCACTAGTGCTATTATCTTTATCTGTTACAATGTTAGAAAAAGAATTACCAATTGATGCTGGTACAAAAGCTGTGCCATTCCATTGTAGTACATGATTTGTTGCAACACCTGATGTATTAACATCTGATAAAGCATTAATTGATGATGCCGCTATTCTAACATCTGCTCTAGCATCTGCTCTAGCATTGGTAAAGTATAAGTTAGTGCCTTCTGCTAAATTCGTTGTTGACTTTGTACCAAGTCTTGTATCCCATCTTGCATCTGTGAAATATAAATTTGAAGAACCTTCTGATAAATTATCTGTTGTTTTAGTTCCTAATCTACTATCCCATCTAGTGTCAGTATAATATAGATTTGAACCTTCTGCTAGATTAGTAGTTGAATGATTAGCTATCGATGATGCTGTACCAGTAAGTGTACCAGTAATACCACCTGATGCTTGAAGTGTGGTAAAACTACCTGCACCTGGTGTTGTTCCACCAATTGTAGTGCCATCAATGGCTCCGCCACCTATATCAACATTGTTAGATACAAAATTAGTTACATTAAGATTAGTTAAGCTCGTTACGGAAAAGTTTGTCAGTGATGCACCAGTCATATCAATTGCACTTGCACCTGTAAATCTCCAAGTACCAGTTCCAGAGTCGTTATAAATTAGACTTGCTTGTATTGATCCTGCTTTATCAACTTCAAGTCCTGCATCTGATAATGAACCTTGATTCTTATTAAGTGTGATAATATTATCACCTGTTGTAAGGTCTGTAGTATTAACTTTGAGTGCTTCATTGTTAAATTCTACATCACTTGAGAATGTCAGTGTTCCTGTGGTTTTTCTAGTGGTTCTGCCCATAACTTGTTCCTTCGTAATTATTTACCATCTTAGGGAGAGCATAAAAGAAAAACGCCCGACATAAAGCCGGGCGTTTTGAATAAAGTAAAACTGTAATATATCTCTTAGATAAAAGATAAGTTACCTGAGTTTACGTTAATTTTTGATAGGTAGTCACCTGCATTACCTAATGAAGATGCTGTGTTTGATAATTCTACATAACCGTATCTTGTCATGAATGACACTGTTGGTTCAAATGTAGCTGGATCAATTACAACGCCTGAGCTCATTAGTGGAATGTAAGGACAATAGAATGCTGGAGAATCTACTTCACCTGCACCTTTGTAACCTACAAGAATTGAAGTACCGTCTGAAGCGTATGAGTTTACATATATTCTCATTGCACCGTTAAGTGTACCAACCATTTTAGTATTAGTTGGTGCTTCGAATGTACCTTCAGTTGTTCTTGCAAAAGCTGAAGTTGTCGCTGACTGAAGAACTGTTAAAGCGGCTGGTGACATAACTGCGTAGTTACCTGCACCTCTTCTTGTTCTTTGTGCGATTCTGTTAGCTTCTCTGTTGATTAAAACTGCCAAAGCGGCGTGTTTATCACCAACGAAAGTTGCTGTACCAGTTGTTGCCGATTGGTCGTAGTCTGAACCTGCGGCAGTAGCCAATGATAATAGTGAGTTGATCACTTCTTGATCGATCTCAGCTGTTATTTCTTGTGCTAAAGCGGCCATGATTTCTGCTTCTACGTCTAAACCGTGCATTGCATTGGCATCTTGAGCTGACTCAAAAGTCCATCTTGCTGATAGTTTTCTTGTCTTAGCTTCAACTGTTTGTTTTAAAATTTGAATAGATAGCTTGTTTCCTGCTTTACCTTCCATAGTAGAAGTACCTGCGGCTGTATCAGTCGTAGCACCTTCTTCTCCAGAATAACCTCTGGCAATTTTAGCTGGTGATAATGCTTCTTCGCCTGCTGTAACGCCTTGGTCTGTTTCTGCGTATCTTACTCTTAATGTGTGGATCTGACCCACTGGTCCTGTCATAGGTTGTACACCAACGATTTCGTTAGCGATAACTGTAGGCATAACCCTTCTAATTACTGGAAGAATTACTTTGTTAAGAGCGGCAACGTTACCGGCTCCTGTTGCACCTGCTGAGGCGGCCTCTGCCAAGTACGATTGAGTGTTCTCTAAGATTACACTCATAGTATCTTTTTTTTGGCCTTCTAAACCTTCTAACAGTGCTGACTTAGTATCATTCCAATTTTCAGTTAATGTTTTTTCTGACATAGTATTAACTCCTTAGTCCTGCTAGTCTTTTAATGTTCACGATATCGTCTGATTCGTTACTATTAATAGATTGATTATTTATTCTATCACCAGTGTGTTCTGTAATGATGTTAGCTGATTCTTGTACTTCAGCTGTTTCATTAAGCACTGCTGGCAAATATTTGTCGAACTGCTTTTTTAAGTTTGCAGTTTGAACTGATTCAAGTAACTCGACCATAACTTGACGCTTGTCTTTTGATAACGGAGCGACAAGTTCTGCTAAAGTTTTTTCTCTAACCATTTTGTCCTCAGCGATTTTTAGTTTAGTTTCTGTTTCTTGAATTTCAGTATCTTTTTGCTCTACTTTTCCTTCTAGTTCTGAAATTGCATTTTGCTTCTCAGTTATATCTGATTGCAATTTTTTAATTTCACCACTTTCTGAAAGGTATGAACTCATATACTCACCTGCGAAAGCTTCAAACACTTTTCTACCAAAGTTGTTTTCTTTAGCAACTTTAATATCTTCTTTAAGTGTTGTCATTTCATTTCGTAGAATTGAGTCTACTGTTTTCTCTACAAGAGAAGAGGCTCTCTTGATGAAAGCTGATTTAGTTTCTTCGATAATTTTCTTACCTTCAGCAACTAATTTTACTTTTCTTTCAACTAGATCTTTCTTATCTTGTTCGAATTCAGTTAGCTCTTTAGAGAGTTGTCTGACTACAAAATTTTCCAATTTTGTAAATTGACCTTTAAGGCTATCTCTATCTTCCCTTAGCTCACTAACTTCTTTTACTAAAGCGTCAGTGATAAATTTAGACAGCATATTTGAATGCTCACCTACTGCTTTTTTATAAGCAACTCTTTCTTTAACAACATTTGCTTTGTCTTCTGCAAATTCTGAAATTTCTTTCTTTAATGCATCTGACATCATGTTGTCCATTGCTTCAACAATCTGTGATTTATCATTCTCATATCTCTGTGCAAACTCTTCTCTAAGTTCTGCTGAGATTTCCTCTCGAGTCTCGGACAGCTTTTTCTCCCAAGCTTCTTGAACTTGTGTCGTAAGCTCTTCGCTTAAAACATCTGATCCAAAAATTTCTTTAATGTCTGCCATCTGAATCTCCTTACTTCTTGTTTAACTCACTTATTAGTTTCGTAATTTCTTTGGCCAAATACTTCTCGGCTTGTTTATCAAACAAACTTGCTTGACTCAAACCATGTAGTTGTTGACCACCCCTCATATTCCATAAGCCTTCATAAATGGCTTTTGGGTAGGCATCGGGGGCCGAAGGTTGAGCAACAATGTCAACAGTGATAATTTCAAATCCTTGAACTTCACCGGTTTCATTTACGTTACCTGACCCTCTTGAACTTACACCTAGTTTCGCACCGCTATTGAGTAAAGTTTCTATAATTTTACCCATCGGTGTCGGCATTATTTTTAGTTTTCCAATACCATTAGGTCCATCCATCCAAATCTCTTCGATCATGTGTGAGACACGATCTAAATTTACTGTTAAGTTCTCTGGATGGTCAGCTTCACCTAAAACACTGTAACCTGCATCAATACGTGATTTGATGTTGCCTACAGCAGTTGAGATTTCACTAACTGGATAAATCCTTTGGTTTTGATTTTTTACGCCACCTTGAATAAAAACACCTTTCATCTTAAGATGTTTATGGTCGTCTTTACCTTCCGATAAAACTTCAATCTTTGCTTGATCGAAAGTTAATGCTTCTGTTAATGGACGAATCATTCTAGGTTCTCGCTTTCTTTAACAATACTACTTGCCTGAAATTGTAGATTTAGCTTTTGCGTCACCGCCGTCTGCTTTAGCTACAGCTACAGTCGAAGTATTTGGAACAGTTGTAGCACCCATGTCAGCCGCTTTCGGGGCTGGAGCACCTTTCTCATCACCACCTTTTGATACGCTAGGTGCCGCACCCATGTCTTTCATGTTTGCGTTAGCTACTGGTGATTTTGATTTTTCTGATCCATCTTTGTTATCTGTTTTAACTGGTGTCAATGATGCTTCTTCTAAAGCGTCTTCCTTAGACTCTTCAGTAGCTTCAACTTCAACTGATTCCTCAGCTGGCATTTCAACTTCCATTTCGTCTTCGGCTGGAGCTTCTTCTTCAGCTTCCATATCGTCACCGGCCATAATTTTTTCGAATTTATCTTTCAGCTCTTCTAAAGCATCTTCTAAATCGTCTACTTTGTCTTCTACGTCTTCATGATCATGATCGTCTTTTTCACCGTCTTCATCACCATCGTCTTCGTTAGTTTCTTCGTATTCGATTTCTTCTGCGTTATCTTCAGCTTCTTGTTTTAATTCGTCTTTAAGATCTTGTTCAGCGTCGCCTGTTTCGCCGCCTACAGTTTCTTCAACAGCTTCTTCGTCTTTTGATTCTGTTGTTGACTCTTCTTCTTTTGATTCTTCTACTGCTTCTTCAGAATCAGTTGCTTCTTCTACTTTTTCTTCTGTAGCTTCTTCAACTTTTTCTTCTGCTGTAGAGTCTTCGTTTACAAGTTCTTCGTGAATTGATCTAGCTTTTTCAACAATGGCGTCGTGTAACATAGCTTCTGCTTTGTCTTGCTCGCCATTCACTAGAAATTCTAAAACTTGCTCTAGTTTTGAACTCATTTCTGACATATCGATATCTCCTTATAAATTAGCACGTACTACTATTTTAATTGCTTGTATTTAACAGAAATTGAAAATTTCTTCTCTCAAACGGTGGGATATTGCGGTTTTTTTTGAAAAAACCGTAATATAAGCTGTTTATAAAGATCTTTTAGGTCTTAAACAGCTTGGTTAACATTATACATACGTGATACAAATTCAGCATTTTCTTGTTGATCTTGTAAACGTATTTCTCTTACTTTTCTCAGCTTATTTAAATGTTTTAAAGTAAGTCGAGTTTTTCTTGATGAACCTATTTGAGCAGACGAATACTTGTCTTGATCTGGAAAATAGGCTTCTTTTAGTTCTTTTATACGCATGATAATATTATTTAGTAAATAACTTAAAGAAAGGTTACGAAGTAATGGAAAAAATTGTAAGTGTAAAAGAACTTTTCCAAGCTGAGCTTGATGCTATTAACAATTACATTGTTATAATGGAAGATCGTAAAGACCTTGACGAAGAAGAAAGAAATACCATTGCTGATCTAAAAGTTGTTGCCCAATACCTAATGGATCGTATTAATGATGATGTAGTAGTAGAGCCTACTAACCAAACAATACATTAATATATTAAGCTTCTTCTGTGTTATCTGATTGATCACCTGGTATAGGTGAAGTCTGTCCATCGTCATCTGGACTTACATCATCTGCTGATGTTGGCATATCACTTGCTGGCATTGGTGCTCCGCCTACTGCACCTAAATCATCTGCAACAGCTTCTTCACCTGGCATTTGAGATTTATTTTCTTCAGCCCATAATCTTTGATTCTCATAAATTTCATCTTCACTCATTTTTAAGAAACGTTTAAGAGCAAATCTCTTACTAATGTAAGGTACTTGTTGTACTTGGTTAAAGATATTAACTAGCTGTGTATCTAATTCAATTTGTCTGTACTTGCCAAAGTTTTGTGGTTCATTAAATTGTAATTCAAACATACCTGAATCAATTTCAATACCTCTGTGTTTTAAGAACATTTTAAATTCTCTATCAACACTAGGTTGTATGAAGTTTTGTATTCTTTTACAGAACTTCGTAAATCTAAATTCTTGAATGTAAGCTGTACCAACTCTACCATCTGTGAATGCAGTTTGCGGATCGTTTGGTGAACTTGGTAAGTACGCACTTGGTACTCTTAAACCTTTCATTAGCTTATCATTAAAATATCTTAAATCATCTATTTCACCTAGTTGTGTTCCACCTGGCAGTGTTTCAACTTTAGATCCTCTGCCCTCTGCCGTTTGAGCAAAGAAATAGTCTTCTATCATTGACAATGGATTGTAAGTTGCATCCATAACATTTGAACCACCACCTGTTTGGTTTGGAATTCTTCTTTGGTGTATTTCGTTTTTAACTCTTTCAATGAATGACATTGCTTTTGATGTTGGCATATTACCTACGTCAATATAGAACACACGTCTTTCAGGTGCTCTTTGTACTCTGTAAATGATTATTGAATCTTCTAAAAGTTCTTTTTGTTTGAAAGTTTTAAAAATAGGTTCTAATAAACTAATTCCAAAAGGCCAAAATCTATCCATGCCTTCTGTTAAACTTAAATGTACAACGTGTGATGCATCAATTGGATACACAGTTGCATCTCTTTGAAATCTTGTTCCGCCATATCCGCCTGCGGCTGATTGTCCTGTTGGTTGATATGCTCTGTTTGATTGTCCACCTGACATTGGTGAACCTAATGCTTGATTACCACCGCTCAACGGTGAATTAAAATGTGAATAAGCATCTGATGTGATATTTAAATTTTTAACATTAAGATCTAAATTTTTAATGAAGTATGCTTCAGGTTTTTTACCTTTACCTTCATTAACAACAATTCTTTCAACAGTAGTTGGATCTACCCAATACCATTTGTATGTTTGTGGATCTCTGACAAACATTTGATCTCCGTACTTGATAGTGTTTCGTACCATCTTGAAGCATCTTTTTTGCCATTGATTAATTTTGTTCCACTGATTTAATGTGTCAGTTAACAAACCTGATTCAGTGTCAGTTGGCTCATCTTTGTATTTGATACTAAAAGGTGAACCTGTTTCTTCGTCTATTTGAGAACAAAATTCAGCAATAGTATCCATCGCCGCATTAATTTCTGTGTCAAGATCCATCATGTCATATTGATAGTATCTTTCACGTCTGTTCGGCATACCAGCATACACTTCTGGTAACCAAGTGTTATACTTGCTGTGAGCGGTATTATTTGCTGATGTAGAAGTACTCCCTATTGGAGAGTTTGTTCCAGCTTCTGTACCGTATTCTTTAAAATATTTTCGCCAACTCATGATATATTATTTATAGTATATGTTTTCTTTGCTGTTGTCAAGTGTTTTTATCAACCTTATTAAGTTTGGGTTTCTTTGGTATTACTGTTGATTTTTATCAATTCATTATACATCTTACGTAATTCAGCAGTTTGTTCTGCAGATAATTCATTTGCTTTAATATATTCTTCTAACAATTTTTCATTTACAGTCTTACTTGGACTGCTGGCATCACCCATCATTGGCATTATTTTAATATTTGATTTAGTGACCGATGTTCCAAAATCCATTGCTTCTACACGACCAAATTTTCCTGCATATGGATTATCGTAAGTTGAACTACCTGGCACATATTCACTGTCTTTGAATCCTGTGGATGTCATTTGTTTCTTGGGTTGGTCGTCAAAGCTGTACCCGTACTGTCCTACACTATCTACAAGTGCCGCCTTGTGATCTAAATTGCTATCACCATAGCCTACACCAAAGAAGCCTTTGCCTCTCATGAATCTATCCATATTTCTTAAACTAGATGTGTCTTTACCTGTCTTTATATACTTGTCGATCTCATCCTTATCATATCCACCTTCAGCTAGATACATGGCCTTGATAGCATCTGATTGTTGTTTCTGCAATTGTGCGTATTGCGGATTTCCTGGTGACATACCTTTCATTTTACCTGTAGCATCTTTGTAACTTGCCATGTGCTGATCTAATAATTTAAATGTATCTGCATCATGACCACCTGGTGTTACCAGTGCCATTGCTTTGCTTAATATTGCAACAAACATATCTGTTAAGCCTGTGCTCATGCCACCTATTATATTGTTAAACATACTGCCATCAAACAGTTGTGATATAAAGTTTCCTATCTTGTGCATATAACCATTAAGGCTGTCAAAGAAATCACCTTTGATGTAATTTGCTAATTTGTCTAACGCACCCATCACCACTTCCATCACTGTTGCAAAACCGTTTATCACATCTGGTGTTAAAAATGAAACCAACAATGATGTAAATGCAGTTTTGACTTTGGCAATGATTTGAGCCAGCTCTGCTTGTATTTTACCTAGCTGTCCTGCTGTTTCACGTGCCTTGGTTTCTTCCATGATTGAAAAACTGTTGTCATCTATGATATCTGACATATTGGCCAATCTAGTTACAAAGTCTGCCATCGGTACTCCTGCAATCATCAAGTTACGTAAGAATGGTCTTTGTCCTTCATCTACATCTTTAATTGCATCTTTGAAATCATCTAATGCTCCAATCACATCACCATCAGCTTTAACTACTTCAGATAAATTTTGTAAACTAGCAAATAGTCCCGGTGACACTGCCTGTAAGTCTTGTCCGAATTGTGTGAACTGTAATCCACCTTTACCTATTGCATCTGATACTGCCATTGCTAATTCGCTACCTGCACCTTCTCCAAATGCGGCCAATCCTGCAAAGGCTGTTTGTGCCGCTTCCAATGTTGACAATCTGCTACCACCATCTAACATTTGTAATGCATTGGTAAATGAATTGACTTGACTTGCCTGTAAGGTTAAAGTTCTAATTAATTCGTTTGATGCGTTTGTTAATTTTGTGAATGCCTGTGTTGTTCTCAAAAGTTGTACTGTCTGTGTTGCAATAGTACCACTCTGCATTGTTTGATCGAAACCTAATTGTCTTAACACATCAGAAACTTCAGCAGTGGCTCCTGCCATTTCATTTACTGATAAACCCAAGAAGCCTTGTTCTTTGATTAAGTTCTGTGTGCTGTTGATTGCATCTGATAAAGTTTGTGTTCCAAACTCACCGGCCGCTGTTGCAAACTGCTGAGTCAATTCTGCAAACTGATCAATACTTAGATTGGCATCTAGTGCCTGCTTGGCAAAAGTGGATACTCCTGTTGCCACTTGACCATCTCTATCAGAAAATCCTGATAGTCCTGTTCTGAACAATGTATTTTCTAGTCTTCCTAATCTCATTAAAAATTTAAAGGCCGCTTGTACACCTTTTACCAAACCGGCAAAGGCCGCTGTCAGTGGACTAATAAATCTTGCAAACTTGCTTATGCCTCCCATGGCTGATCCAAACACACCACCTGAACCTGCCAAGTTGTCCATGGCTTTTTTTAATATGCCTTGATTGGCATCTAATTTTTGACCATGTTTTTTTAGTTCATCGTTTGCTTTCTCTTGAGCTTTTGTCTGTCTCTCTCTATCTTTTTCTGCTTTTTTTCTTGCCTTCTCTTCTGCGGCCGCTATTTTCTGTGATTGGGTGTTTCTTGTGCTGAGCAACTTGGCAATGGCTTTGCCATCTTTGTTACCCAAAGAGACTTTTAGCTGTTCTTTAAGGACCTTGTGAATCTGCTGAATACTCTTATCAGAAGCGAATTCTGGTATTCTTACATTTTTTCCGTCGATGTCAATATCTATAAAATCCATAATGATAAATAATTAAGTACGCAGTTAATATTCCTTATAAGTATTACTATAAAGATATTTATATAGACCTTAATATGTGTACTTTATAAATATTAGGAAATAATAAATGGAACAAAAAGATAAAAATCAAAATCCGTTAAAACAGTTTTATAGAGCTCCAAAATTATACGTGAAACTCCCGTCACGTGGAAAGTTCAATGAAGTTGTGGATTCGGCTGTAACAGGAGAGATACCTGTGTTTGCTATGACTGGTAAAGATGAAGTTATCATGCGTAATCCGGATGCACTATTAAATGGTGATGCAGTTGTACAAGTTGTAGGCAGTTGTGCACCTAATGTCAAAGATCCAATAAACTTACCAGTGTGTGATGTGGACTTGTTGCTGATTGCAATAAGAATGGCCACGTATGGTGAATTTATGGAAACAAAAATTAAATCACCACATTCAAACAAAACTACCACATATTCTATCAACCTTAACAACATTCTGGAACAGGTCACAGAAATACCTGAAACCAATTGTGTTGTACTAGATAATGGTTGTTCTGTTTATGTTAAACCTTTCAACTACTCAACACAAACAAGAATCAATCTTACAGCATACGATCAAGCCAAAGCAATTAAAAACATCGAAGACATTGATGGCGCACAGGCCAAACAGTTCAAATCCATGTTTGTAAAATTAGCTAACTTGAACGTTGACGTCACTGTTGAGAGTATACAAAAAATTGTAACGCCAGAAGGCGATGCAGTAATTGATTCAAAACACATCAAAGAGTTTTTAGAAAATTCGACCACACACGACACTAAAAAAATTGATGCAAAAATTAACGAGCTAAACACCGTAGGCACTAATACTAAACAAACTCTTATCTGTCCAGACACTGAAAAAGAATTTGAAACTGAAGTTAGGTTGGATCCTGCGGATTTTTTCGTAACTTCTTAATCACAAGCTCGCCGTCTGAGATCGCAACCTACTTTGACGAGTTGGCCACTGAATCACTAGACATTAAAAAGAACATCACTGAAATATGTTGGTACATGAGAGGATCAATCAATATCGATCAGGCCTGGCTGTTGACCTATGAAGATAAAAAAGTCATACAGGAGTTTATAAAAGATAATGTTGAAAAGTTCAAAGGATCAATGATACCAATTGTCTAAGATTGTTTCTACGTAGGAATAGAGCATAAGCTCTATTGTACAACGCTCTGCGTTAGTTTTCTAAAAGCAAAAATTTTAATTACATCGTATTAGAAAGTGATAGTTGTATGTGTTCTTTATACCTATTACCTGGATTTGGCCATACTTCACCCGTTGCCGGGCGAAGGGACCTTTGATATATTACCAGAGATCGTCATACCAACTTGAGGAACATTGCAGAGGCGGTTGGCCGATACCCCTATAATTCCTGCTTCATCCAACGGAACCTACACATACCCAAAGTTGGCTGTTTACGTGTAAGCTGACAGTTGCATATCTGTTTCTAGCAGAGCTGTCATCATTTGTGCCTGAGTTAACACTTGCCTTGCATCATGCGATTCGCCGCTGTTGTTACAGAGTAGTTCGCGCCTTGTAGAGATGCTATATTGCCTAAGTTTTGCCTGTTCTGCCTAAAGAGTGCCTATAGTGTGTAACAATACGGGACTCATATATCTAAAGTCAACCTTTTTTCCATTGCTTTTTTTAAAAAAATGTATTATATTAAGTAATAGCATTAAATCTAAAGGAAATTTTTTTTAATGAGCGACGAAATTAAGAACTACGAAGAAGTAAAAATACTAGTCAAAACAGGTACCAACCCTAACAAAGTTCAAAAAACTTACAAGGTTGGAAACAGATACAGGAAAGAATGGACTCAAGGATATAGAGTCAAACACGTCGGTTGGTTAAACTATCACGTGAGATTACTTAATGAAGTAAAGCCTGGCTATCTATTAAACTACCAAGCTGATAGTGAAACGGAAGTATGGTGCGAGTACAAAGAAATTCCCGGAGTAACTGTTTTAGAAATGTTCCAAACTGGATTTTTCAGAAGAACCGTAGATCCAATTGAATTTAGAGATATGTATAAAAAGTTTTGTTTAAAAAATTATAAAGAAACATCACCTCATGCACACATGGACTGGGAAAGAAGTAATATTATAATCGACGGTGACTGGAAAGATATTAACAACTGGGACATTTGTGATTGGGACAATCTGGGCACATACCCAGAAAAAGATGTTTTGAAAAAAATAGACGAAGACATTGAAGAAGCATTTCGACGTACCTTTCCTGGAATGGTTGCATATGATAGAAAATTCAAATCATGGAAGGATCTTCGAAGGCTAATTAAAGCTAATAGAAAAGGTAAAATATCTAAAGGCAAAAGAAAAGAAAATCAGTTTAAATAAATGAATACCTGTTTATCAATATTAATGGCAGTATCAATGCACATAGGACTAGAAGGAAATTATAATAGTATTCATCCTCATGCAAGATGTCAAATAGATAACACGATAACTGGTGCGTTTTATAATAGTGAAGAATCAATTAGTATATACGCAGGAAAAGAATTTGATATAGACAAGTATGTAAAATTAGAAATAGGTCTAGCAACTGGATACAGCGGAGGAGACGTTGTACCTTTTATGAGATACACAGATAGAGGATGGTTTATAGCACCTGCATATGAGTACGATAAAGAAAATATAGGATTAACTATTGGATATGAATGGAAATTAAAATGAGTGGAACTAAATCTAAAAACAAAGGAAAAACATACGAAAGAGATGTAGCAAACTTTCTTACTGAACTATATCAAGAATCATTTACAAGAGTTCCATACTCGGGTGCTTTTGTAGGAGGACAAAATATTGTAAGAACAGAAACATTATCTGAAAGCCAAACAAGAGGATTTAAAGGAGACATAATCCCGCCTGACAGTTTTCCTTTGCTAGTAATTGAAGCAAAGAATTACGGAGAGTTTCGTTGGCATCAATTAGCACTAGGTGGAGAAGTTAAACAGCTAGATGAATGGATCAAACAAGCATCTGAAAGTTGCGAAGCAAATGACAAATGGTTACTGTGTGTTAAAATATCTAGGCAAGGCGAATTTGTTTTATGGGATCCAGCACAGTGGCAAGAACTTAAACATTCTAAAACTTACAAAAACTATTGTTATGTAGAATATAAACAGTTCTGGGAAAATAATAAAGATGCAGTCAAGCACCAAAGCAATACTCAATAATTTTAGTTTAATTATTTTAAAGAATAAAGGACTGTTAGACAGTATACGAGATTATTTTTATCAAAACTTAATACACGATTTTGATGAAGATAAAATATTTGTCTGTGACATTGACAATATTAATCAACAGTTAGAATATTTGGAAACAAAGTATGCAATAGTAATACAAGAAGGCATTTTCTTTTTTGCACATATTGATAACAACTTTTTAAAAAGCATGATTGACGATATACCAAACTATGCATTGATTGGTCATATTTTAGATCGTAAAGAAAGATATTATCATTTACATCCACAACATTTTATTATAAATGTAGATCAATGGGTACAAGTAGGCAAGCCTGACTTTAATTCTAAATCTCATAACAACTTAACTAATATTGTTAGAGCAGAAGAAAATTGGCATCATGATTATACTCCGTTGTGGGTCAAAGCAGATCATACACGTCCACCACTTGCTGTTGATAGATTAAAATTTGGAGGTCATGTTATCAGTGAGCTACTGAAAAAAGACTATAAAATTAGACCGTTCAATGGTGATGAAAGAAATATCAAAAAATTTGTTTATTATGATATACCTGAACAAATAAGTTCTATGCTATCATATGAAAAATTGCATCCACATTCTTATTACTATCCAATGTCTACTTCACCAAGAAAATCACAGTTTGCAAAAAAACATAGTAACTATATCTCAGTTGCTAACGGTGTTGAAAGTTTAAAAAAAATATTAAATGTTTATGAAGATATTAAAACAATTACATTTTATGATGTTTCAATAACTGCATTAATTTTTACAGAATTATTAATAAAGACATATGAAGGTAATTACAAAGAGTTTGTACAAACATTTGATCAAAAATACAATGGTAGAATTTGGACCACTTTAGATCTACAAGATGGAAACTACGATATACTCGATAATTATAATACAAGTGATGTGTTAAAAGTTATAAAACATATTCGAGAAAACGTTGAAGTAAAATATTGCATAGGTGATATAACTAGAACTTCTATTCTAGAAGACATAGATCAAAATACATTAATCAATTTATCAAATGTTTTTGAATACGAACACAATTTAATCAGAAACAGCGAATGGTCATACTGGCTTAACAAAGTTAAAGATCACACTTTTGACATAGAAGCATTGCGATAATCACAGAAATACGAGGGTACTAACACCCCAGGTGGTGGCTTTGACCCCATTGTATGACGCTTAAAATAAGTCTTATTTTAGGTTAAACAGATATATTGCTTGATTTAACGATTTTACAATGTCATCTATCTGATCTTGTACGTCAATAAAATTCATTGTTTTTGAAAAATCTTCATAAGCAGATCTTAGTGATTCTGCACTTTCGATCACTGCTTGTATGTTTGTATAATCCACCAATTCAACACTACCCTGGTCCACTTTAATCTTGCCATTTCTACCAATCCATATTTCAACTAAAGTATCCAATGATGCTGTAAGTTCATCATATAGTTTACCTAGTGCTTCGTGTTGTGCAAAACTTTCAGTTTGCCAGTGAAAGTACCTTAATTGATTATTATACTCAAGGGTATATCTCACTAATTGTTCAAAATTCATCTTGTTGCTCCTGTAGTATTGAATATTTATTCCAACTGTTTTCTAACAACGGTAAAAAACGGGCTTTATCTTTCTTTCCATGTGCAATTATATGAAGCCTTGCTTCTGTGCTACGATTCCACACAGCATGGGGTTGTCCTACATCTATCAAAAATGCACTACCATTTGTAAAAGGAATTGACCCATAATTTTTATATCTAAACTCACAATCTTTAGGATTGTATATTGAAATATTAATTGGGTTTAAACATCTTTCTTGATTATCTTGATGTGGTAAGATATACCCACCAGGTTCAACCCACATAAATCTTAATCGTTTATAACTTTTATAAGGAAATATATTTTCAAAAAATTGTTTTGTAATAGGACATTGATCGGCTACCCATGTCCATTTATATTCTGGCTCTTGTTCAAATTTACCATCATAGTACATCCAGTCATTTGTATATTCTGCATCAACACCATGTATACAAATACTTTTCCAAGTACCGCCACCTTCATCTTCTCTATGCACTATACATTTGTCTTTTATGGCAAGTGCTTCAGCATAGATATCTTTCCATGGAATATGCATATCAAGTTTAACATAAGGTACAGTGGTATCTTCTGCTAACCAATCCCATATATCTTTGTTATTGTAATCAGGAGTAAAATGTTTTTTTAGATCGTCCATCTAAAATATTTAGTGGACACTAACTACTTCAAAGTCTTCGCCAAATGATGTGAAACCATTTTCTTTAACCACATTCATAATACTATTAACTCTGCCAGTAAGTTCATCTTTATGTGAAATTAAGAATACGTTTTTGTGTCTTTCTCTGGTCATCTTTTTAAGAATAGCCATACTTGATTCAACACCTTGTGTATCCATACCACTATCAATTAACTCATCAATAAACAATAAGTTGATTGGAGTATTAGTTGATTCAAATATATCTCTGAAAGCCCAACTCAAACCGAGTATTAATCTATTTCTTTCACCTCGACTTAAATTATCAAAATCAAGTTCTCTACCAAGTTCGGTTATCTCAACACTTAGATCTGATTGGAATACAACTTCGTGCGGTAGTCCTAGTTCTTCTAAATATTGATTTAGTCTTGCATTTAAGTAAGATAAATTTTGATCAATAATCTTTTTTCTAATAAATGAGTCTTTGCTTGTTAATAGTCTGTATAAAAACTCTTGGTGTTCTTTTAATTTTGTCAAACTGTTGATCATGCCGTAATCAATGTCTTCAATATTTTTAGTTTGTAATGTTTCAATCTGTTCACTGTGCGGATTGGTTTCTTCTTTAGTTTTTTGTAAATCATTTTGCAAGTTACTTAAATTTTGTTTGTGTTGATATGCATCATCAATATTTTGATATTTTGTTTCTGGACGCACACCCGGATCACCTAGTTGTTGTATGCGATTATTTGTATGTGTAATACTTTCTTGTAATGTTGTTATAGTAGTTGTATGTGTTTGTATTTGTTGTTGTGTATTAGTAATTACTTTTGTATGAGCGGTGTCATCATGTATTTGTTGTTCACACATGGGACACGTTTTGTTTTCTAAAGTTTTTAACTGTTCGTTATATTGATCAACTTGCTTTTGTGCGTTTGTTTGTTCTCTAACATCATAATCAAGTTGTTTTTGAAAGCCTTGTATTTCTTGTGATAGCTCTTTCCATTCAGCTAATTTTTTATGTTGTTCTAGCTCTTGTTCAATATCAATTTGTGTCAGTTCATCAACTGCATTCTGCAAATTTTTAATATTGTTTTCTTTTGTATCTTGCCATGCTTGGCTTTTTATTTTAAATCTTCTGATTGTTTCTTCAATCTTTTCATTAGATGTTTTAACAGCTTCAATACGTAACTCTTCAGCTTTAATATCATTTTTGCTGTTTGTAATTTGTTCTTTCAATCTATCTGCTTTATTCGATAGCTGTGTAATACCCAACAGTTCTTCAATTATAGCACGTTGCTCTGTAGGCTTCATTGCTAAAAAAGGCTGGTTATATGTGTTTAATGCAATAATGTTTTTAAACAAAGGCAAGCTCATGCCAAACACTCTGTTGATTTCATCTTGTGTTAAACGATTTTCACCTTGTGCTTCATCAGTGTCTTTTTCATTTACTTCTAAATTGTCAACTAAGAATTTAAAATAGTTAGGCTTCCTGCCTCGTTCGATTCTGTAACTGTGTCCACCGACTTCAAACTCACAACCAACACTCATGCCTTTTTGATTAGTTTTATTAATCAAATTATCACGTTTAATATTAGTTACAGCATCGCCAAACAGCACAAATGACAATGCATTTATTATAGTAGTTTTACCTGTACCATTACGTGATCCCTCGCCACCCAGATCTAAGTTGTTACCTAACACCAGAGTAAGTCCGGGTTGATCCAGTTTGACAACCTGAGTTGCGGCACCCACACTCATGAAGTTCTTAATGGTCAGCGTCTTTAATTTTATCATAGTCTGTTGTAAATCTCTATCAATACTGAGTTGTCAAATGTGTCTGATTCAATATTTGTCAACTGATCTAAAACAATCTCGTCAACACTTTGAAATTTAATTTCACCTTGGAACTCTATTTCATCTTCTACTTCTTTGTAAGGCAACAAACTGATCTCTCTCAAACTATATGTATTTTGAAAGTTTTCTTTAATAAAGTTTGCTTCTTCATATGTGACATCCATATCTATTTTTATACGAACGTGTGTTTCCGGTTCTAAATAATCAGCTGGTGATTCTAAAAGTTTGCTGAGTGTAATAGTTCTATACTTCGGTCCATCTGCCCATATCTTAAACTGAGGCTCTTTGTCCCACTCAAGGAACATACAACCTCGATCGTTATCCCATGCGTCAGCATAATTATGGGCAAACGGATTACCAATGTAACTGATGTTACCTTTGGTTTGTCTTTTGTGAAAATGTCCAGTAAACACTTTTTCAATATGACTGAAATGTGTTGCCTGTATCTCACCATGATCTGGCATTTCTACCATAGCATTCATTTTAAAGTTTGGCAGTTCAAAATGACCAAACATATATTTGCATTTAATTTTTTGTATTTTTTTCCATTCATTGCCAATCAGCCATGGCACAATAGCAACATCATCTTTTACAAGTATGTCATTGACTACTTCAATATTTGGAATTTCTTCAGCAAACACCACAGATGATATTTCACGTTTATCTCTATAAAACAAATCATGATTACCTGTAATAAAATAGGTTTTCTCAAAAGCCTCACTTAATCTTTTCAAGTTTGAGATTGAGTAGTTAAGTGTGCTAATGTTGATTGATGATCTGTGGTGATGCCAGTCGCCTAGGAAAATGCAGGTTTCTGCACCCCATTCTTTAGCTTCTTTAATAAACCATTTAACGAAGTTTTCACAGTCGTTATTGTGTTGCCTAGAATTATTCTTTAATCCAAAGTGAATGTCTGTAAAACAGGCCGCTTTTTTAAACATATTTTTCAATCTCAAACTTATAAGTTGTTTTTAGATTATACTACTTTTTGTTGTAATTGTCAATCGAAGGTCCTAGCTCTGCTTGAGCCTGTTTCATTTGGTCTTCAATTTGTCTTGTGTAAGATGGATTATATCCTGCTTCTTGTAAAATATCGTCTCTAATATTTTGGTGTTTCTTTTCTACATTTAATACTCTGGTAAATGAATTGGTTATGGCGGCAGTGTAATAGGCAAATGGGTTAGCACTCTTGGACTCATCAAATTGTAGTCCAATTTGACTTAATTGTAATAGTGCTTGTGATTGCATTTCGTCATTATAAGTGTAACCTCGCCAGTTACCTCTGCTACCATATCTTTGGCAAAGTTTCATGTACATTAAAGCTAACTTGTTTGTTATCTTACCATGTGTTAAAGAAAAGCTACCGTTTTCCATGCCGCCTTGCCAATGCGATTTACCAACTAATTTCCAATTGCCTTCATCATCTAATCGATAATGTTTAAAAGGAATAAAGTTTAATTTAACTTTAGTATCAGCAACTGTTTTAGGATTGGTTTTTCTGTCTGGATCATCTGGAACATGATCATACGTATATACTCTAATAACAACGTCTTGTTCTTTTACGTGTTGTGTTTTAATTTCTTCTGAACCCAATTTAGCCTTAGTAACACCTAATTCGTCGCATTTAAGAACAGTTAATCTTGCCGCTCTGGCTCGTCTAGCTTCCATCATTTTGGTTTTATTCATGTTCTCAATGGTGTCTTTAATGATTAAATCATAATGACAGTCCGCATCAACATCTACATAAGAGCAGAATGAATTCTTACTTTTGTGTATTTCTTTTAGAATATCCTTGTTGTTTAGATAATTAACTCTTTTCATATGTTCTACTATAAGGTTAAAATCGTTAGAAGTCAACCAATTTCCTTACTTTTTTTATAACTGTATTTAATTAGTTCTATAAATATCTATATGACAGAAGTTAAACATGATTTTAGAGCAAGGCTACAAGCAAAGCCTAATGCTACAGATGAAATTTACGGTAAACGAGGCGAAGAAGGTATCTTAAAACCGATTAGAGATACAAACGGTTTGTTAATGCCATACACACCAAGTATTCAAATAATGCATACGGCTGTTGAATATTCACAGTACAATTTACCTCAAACAAACTTTGATTACTATGCGTTTGCCAGAAGAGCTTCTCCTAGTATGAGTGTTGTAGCACCTTTTTCTGCACAAGATCAAAGTGAGGCAAGATACTTACTAGCAGTTATACATTTTTTAAGAGTGGTATCATTAAGTTATTATGGACGTGAAAACGAAGCCAAGAGAGGTATTGCTCCACCAACATTATTATTCAGTGCATATGGATCTTATATGTTTGAAAGAGTTCCAGTGCTATTACGAAGTGTTAGTTTTGGATTAGATGCAGATGTAGATTATGTATCTTGTGCGACCGGCAGAGCCGCTGACGTAACAAATTTACCACCAAGTGAAAGAGAAAGAAGATCATCTGCAAAACAAACATTATCATATGGTGATTTAGAAACATTAACATCACAAAGTTATGTTCCAGCACAAATGGCAATAATGATGGAACTAGTTTATGCACCAGTGCCAAGTCAAATTAGAGATAAATTTAATTTGAATGATTTTAGATCAGGAAAACATCTTAAAAAAGGTAATCCTGATGGTTCAGGAGGATTTATTTAATGTCGTCAAGCTCACCTTATTTTAAAACTAAAATCATCGATGATTATAGAGATATTTTACAAATGCCATCTATGCCAATGGATGACAATGATGAGTACTACACAATTGAATCAAAATTTGATCGAAGACCGGATCTGTTAGCATACAGTTTGTATGGTAACACAAGGCTATGGTGGGTTTTTGCAAGAAGAAATATGAATGAAATAAAAGACCCAATTAGAGATTTCCGTACAGGAGTTACAATTAGAATTCCTAGTGCTGATGCTCTATCAACTATAAATGCTTAATAAAGAAGTTAAACATGGCGTACGCAAACACAAATAAAGGTTTTTGGAACTGGTTCAAAGATGGAGACAATCCTAATCCTAACGTATTACACAATTACGAAAACGTAACGTATGACATTACGTTAGCAATGACTACAACCAATGTTACAAAAAATTGGTTATCTTTAGAAAGAAGTACAGAGAAACTTACAGCTAATATTAATGACTTAAACAATAAAAGTGTTTTTACTGATGACATGATCATATTGGCACAGACAGCAGGAACAGTTGCACAGATAACAAGATTAGATATGGAAGCCTATGCTTCGCCAAACCAAGTGTCTAGTTTGACATTTTCAACTAAAATGAGAATGGCAATAACACAGCCATTGGGTAGTAATCTTGTACAAAATATTTACAAGGCGGCATCAATATTAGATATTGAAAATCATTATTCACATCCTTATTTCTTACAGGTTTATTTGAAAGGTAGATCCAAAGATGGTTCTATACCTGAACAAGAGATACCAGGCACTAAAAGAGTTTACGCAATTAATATTAATAGAATGACGTATAGAATAGATAATGGTGCAACAATCTATGATGTAGAAGCAATAAGATCTAGTGATACTGCTAAATCAGATGATCATAATTTAATCCAAGATCTTTCTATCAGTGAACAAATTAATTCATTTGATGAATTTCTACAAGCATTTAAGAAAAAAGTTAACGAGCAAGAAAAACATTATCTAGGTCAAACTAAATTAATTTTAGATCAATATGAATTTAAAGTTAGAGGGCCATGGAAAGGTGGCGATAGCCAGGAGACAGATGATTCAAAAGCACAAGAATTTTTAGCAAGTCCTATACAAGACGATATTAATGCAATGAATTTGCAAAACCAAGGCACAGACGAAGGTGCAGTTAAGATCGAGATTGAAAAGAATACTAGTATACGTGAAGTACTTGAAACTTTTTGTGCGAGGAATGTATATGCACAACAACAGATAAGAGGTGCGATTAATAGTATTACTGATAGTTTTACATCTGACAAATGGGAAGATATTAAATTAACAAAAATGTTGCCTATGATAGCTTGTCATCATGAAATAATAAAATATGATCCATTAAGAAATGATTATGCAAGAAAATTTGTATGGACAATATCTTTACAAGATATGGTTACTATCAATGCCGCTGTCAGAGACGAGATTGAACCAAACGAAGAGTATTCTAAAAAACGTACTGATTACATGATGCAAAGCAAAACTATTGTAAAACGATATGACTATTATAATACTGGAATGAACATTGACGTAACAAACTTTGATATCAACTTTAACTTTCAGTATGTATTTGGGTTAGACACTGTTGTAGGATTATACAACAGATATGGTTCTGCAATGAACTCATCAATACAACAAGATTCAGACAACATAGATCATAACAAAGCCATTAAGGCACAAAATGCCGCTAACTTGGCTCATGCCTCCGGAGGCAATGCAGGTAGTAGCAATTATGATACACTAGTACTTAGATATGACACTCTTAAAAAAGTAAGACAATCATACATGGATTTAGGTGTAGAGCCTGATGCAAACTCGCTGGAAACATATAATACGTTAGCAGAACAATTTAACAAAGATGCAGAAAAATATGATCGTAGTATTTCACCAGGAAGCCCAGCCAAAGGCACATTAGGAGAACTAACAGCTATAGACAGTAACGACATTAACTTTGAAAAAGAAAGTTCAGTAGCTGGTTTTGGTAAGAACGATCGTTTTAATATTCATAGCGATCCGGAAAGTACACTAGCAGAAAAAATAAGCGATGCTCGTTATAAAGAAGGTATTAAAAAGTATGGTACAAAGTTTCCAACACAGTTCTATGAAAGATACATTCAGCCAAGCAATGAAGGAATGTTTGAGGTTGGTGCAGGTAGCGAATTTAATACAGTAATTACAAACGCCAAGACAGGTAGTAATGAAATGATACGTGCAGAGCTAGATATTATTGGTGATCCATATTGGCTAGATAAACCAGAATTCTCAGCTGATTTTTCTTCAACAGAAGCAGTTAATTTCAAAAGAGAAAATGTTATACTTTTCACAAGCAGATATCCATCAGAGACTCTTAAAGAAGCCGCATCAGGATCAGAAATACAAACATCAGCAGAAAAATTAAAAATGAATACGGATCAATTTTTAACTGCCATCTACAGAGTAGTTAGAGTTGATAACACATTTGACAATGGACAGTTCATGACAAGACTGTCAATGGTAAGAGATAGTATTACTGATTTAGGATTAGTACTACAGGAGCCATATTCAAGCTACGATAAAAAAGAAGATGCCGCCGCCAATGTGACTAGTACCAATCAATCAATGAAAGATAAAGTTGAGAAAATAGATACTGATAATAGCGGTGAACAAAATGATCAACTTCCAGTACCAAAAATTACAGTTGAGTTTGCCGGTAATCCAGAGATAGCAAACAAAATAGGTGCATCTGATGTAAACTTTGATGTAACCAATCCAATTGGAGATAAAAATGTATTAGAGAATACTAACTATGAAAAATATTTAAAAGCTTCAGGTGTTGGTGAAACTGTTGTAGGTAAAGCAAACTCATTAACAAAAGATCCTAACAGTTGGCAAATAAAAGAAAAGAAAAATAAAGTGGCAAAAGAATTAAAAGAAAAATTATCATTACCATATAATGATGGAGGAGCTTACTAATGCAAAAAGGCGAAAGTTCAACTAGAGCATTTAATAATCAACATCAGACTAAAGCAACTGGTCTTAATAGCATACAGATTGCTGAAGTGATGGATGCCACAGATGCGGCTAGAATGGGTCGTTTAAAAGTTTTTTTATACGGAAGCCAAGCAGACAAAACTGATTCAAGTAAATGGAAAACTGTTTTATGGAGTTCTCCTTTTGCAGGTACTACTTCGCAAGGTTCTTTAATTAAGGGTGAAGCAGATAGAGAAAATGCTTACGAGTCAACACAAAGAAGTTATGGTATGTGGATGACACCACCGGACGTTGGTAATATTGTTGTAGTTGCTTTTGTAAATGGTCATCAAAATAATGGTGTTTGTTTAGGTTGTTTATTTCAACCAGGAATGAATCATATGATACCAGGAATAGCCAAAGGTGCAACATTTGGTGAAGACGCCCCTGTAGTTCCTGTTGCTGAACACAATAGAGTCAGCCAAGAAGTAAGCGATGGCCTAAATATTTTTAAAACTGAAGCAGGCAAACCAGTTGATGGTGTAAGAAGAGCTAAACACGAACCATTATATAAAAGTATCACAACACAAGGTTTAGAAAATGATAACATAAGAGGATTATCTGACAGTACAGCTAGGAGAGAATCTCCTTCAAAAGTTTTTGGTATTTTAACACCGGGTGGTCATTCTTTTGTAATGGACGATGCTAGTCAGCAACACATTAGATTAAGAACAGTTGGTGGTTCACAAATACTATTAGATGACACTAACAACACAATATACGTTGTAAACAGTAAAGGTACAGGTTGGGTAGAAATATCTGACTCAGGAAAAATTGAAATGTGGGGAGCTGATTCAATTTCAGTTAGATCAGAAAAAGATATAAACTTTAGAGCTGACAGAGATATGAATATCGAAGCGGGTAGAAACATCAATATTAAAGCTCATCATACTCAACACAAACAAAACAATATATTAACACAACCTAAATCAACAACCGATCTGGGCGATGTATATGGACAAGTGCATATACAATCAGCAGGAGATCTTAACTTACAAGCTGGAACAAAAGAAACACATGGGTTACATATGAGTACTACAGGATCAACTAACATCTTTAGTGAACAAAGTCATTTTTTAACAGCTTCAAAAGGTTCGTCAAATATCACTGCTAGTACAGGACACTATGAAACAGCAACAGTAATACACATGAACGGACCAGCGGCAGGCACTGCCTCTGCAGTCAGTGGTATATCTTTACAAGTTGATAGCGATGGTAATTTATTGTACACCAATATTTTAGAAACTAGAAATGGTCCGGCATTGAATTCTCCTAGAGTTACAGAAGCTACTAGAGGTTCGATATTATCTAGGTTCCCAACTAGAGAACCATATCCTGATCACGAAAGTAAAAGTTTAGCAAACCAGTCATAAAAAAAGGCGCCATGAAGACGCCTTAATTTAAACTTTAGATTTTTATTATTCTGCGGCCGGTGTTTCACCACCAGATATCATTGGAATGTCTCCGCCGATCATAAGCCATGCGGCAACTAAAACAACTGCAATGCCAACCCATGTCCATTTATTTTTGAAAAAATTCATATTTTCTCCTTTTGTGTGAAAGTAAAAGGCCGCCGAAGCGACCTTTTTATGAGGTCTTTATTTAGATTTGTATATGTGATACAATACCCAAACTGCAACTAACCCAACTAAACCTTGTGCTGAGAAACCTGCGATAATTGATTGTACATTTCCGATTACTGAAATGTTAGGCCAGAACGGAATGCCCTGTCCTCCAAATAGCACTTCTAGAACTATACCTAGTGCTATAAGTGATACACCGACATCTGCTAAAGCTGACGCCCATGATTTAATTTTAGTAATAATATCCATAATTGGACCTCCTAACTAAATTGTGTGTTTAATATTTAAACACATTGATTTTGGTTAACACTCCTGTTAACCGATTTCACCAACAGAAATATATCTGTTAATAAGTAAAAAAAAAGGCGCCGAAGCGCCTTTTTAAGAGTTTATACTATTATTGTCTTACCTTATTATTATTATTATGCGTTAGCATTGATAACAGTTTTACCTGCATCAGACAATAATTCAAGTACAGAGCTTCTGATTTGTTTCGCAGTTTCGTACGAACCAGTACCAATTACTCTTACGTTGAAGTCATAACCTTTTGAAACTAGATCAGTTGTTGGTGTTGATCTTTTCATTTTAAGGTTTTTGAATTTGATAACACCACCGTTTACATCGCCGTTGTTATCTGTAGCATTTTTTTTGTCCTCGATGAAAACGCCAACTTTATTGTTAACTCTTCCTTTTGAGAACTCTCTAGTGTATACTACGTATTGTTTTGTTCTTGCCATATCTTTGTTACCTCCGAGATATTTGATTAACTTTATTAACATAACATCCTTATAATATATTATAATTGATTACTTGTCAACCGGTAATTGCATTTTTCTTTCCAACTATCAGTCTTTTTCAATTTTAATTCCAGCATTACGGAATATTATGTCAGGAAATCGCATGATATCGTTTTTGATTTCATACATTTTTAGAGCTACATCATGGTCATCATACCATAGTTCTTCTGAAAGCTTCTTATTATATGCTTCAGTAACTACATCTAGAAGTTGGATAGCTTGTTTTCTATCCATATACCACCAATCTTTCCCGCTGGAAAAGTTTTTGATTTGATCGCTCATATACCTATAGTATATGATCTGCCACCTTTAAGTCAACCAATTGTTTTGCCGTGAAGTACTGATCTGAAGGATTATTGAATTTTTTACGTACATCAGCTAGTGAAAATCCTGTGGCTTCTCTTAAAATTTGGAAACATCTTTGCTCAACATGAACATTTTCTTTCATTGAAGCTCTTAGATCGTGCATTTTTGATTCAAGTGCATCTGAATGTTGATGATTCATTATACCAGTATTCTTTCCAAGATATCTATGACCTTTTGCACCACTGGCTAATATGAGTAAAGCCGCACTCATTATACTACCAATACCGATAGTACTAATATGATGATAGCTATTTTTCATAATATCAATCAATGCAAACATCTGATAAACGTCTCCGCCATATGAATTTATATATAAAGTAAGAGTTCTTTTTGGCTTCTTTTTAAGATTGGAGTGCAATATCCATTTGATAGCTTGAGCTGTATTTTCCTCAGCAATATCTCCGTACAAATAATGTACGTCATTATCCAGTAAGGATACTTCTATCCTATCTTCACTGGTGAAATTTTCAAATTTTGAAGCCATAATTTCTCATTGTTTTGTATTTTAAGATATTTATGATATATAATTAAAACAGCATATAAAATCATCTATAAATATCTGTAGAGTAAAAAAGATATGGCATATACGACAACGACAAATACTGGAGTTTCAACTTCTTCCACAAACAGTAGTAATACTGGATCTTTTCCACGTGGCACATATAAAGGATTTAGTACACTAACTAGTGACAAATCTAATCAGCTATTCGATCTCGATTTAATCAAACAGGATCTAGTTAATCATTTTTATACAAGAAAAGGTGAGAGAGTTATGAATCCAAACTTTGGTTCAGTAATTTGGGATATGCTGTATGAACCATTAGATGAACACAATAAAGAATTAATAGTAGAAGATTGTCAAGCAGTAATCAATAGTGATCCTAGAGTTCAATTAATTGATACTAATGTAGTAGAATCCGAAAATGGATTAAGATTAGATATTGGGATCAATGTTTTGCCTTATAATCAACAAGCAACAATGCAACTAGAATTTGAAAGAGAAACAATATAATGAGTCAAATACAAAGACAAGACAATTTATTTTCAGCAGAAGATTGGAAAACAATATATAGAAGTTTTACACAGGCAGACTTTACGTCATACGATTACGATTCAATCAGAACAAGTATGTTGAATTATATTCAAACAAACTATCCTGAAGATTTCAATGACTATATTCAATCAAGTGAATTTATTGCTATCATAGATTTATTGTCTTACATGGGACAAAGTCTAGCATTTAGAACAGATTTAAATTCAAGAGAAAACTTTTTTGATACAGCCGAAAGAAGAGATAGCATTATCAAACTTGCTAAACTTGTAAACTACACACCAAAAAGAAATACTCCAGCAAGAGGATTATTAAAAGTTAACAAAGTTAGAACTACTGAACCTTTAGTTGATTCAGAAGGAACAAATTTATCTAACACAAATGTTACATGGAACGATGCAAACAATACAGAATGGTACGATCAGTGGTTACAAATTCTTAACAGTGCTTTCAATAGTACAAACCAATTTGGTGATCCTGTTAAAAGTGGAACAGTGAATACTATACTTTCTGAGATGTACAATATTAATAGTACTACGACTCAACCAGTTATACAAAATTTTAGTGAAAACATAGATGGTATTAATACATCCATTGACGTTGTTAAATCAGATATTCATCCGGATGGATACTTTTATGAAAAAGATCCAGACCAAGCAGAGCCATATAATTTAATTTACAAAAATGACAACCAAGGTTTTTCAAGTATCAATAATGGCTTCTTTGCATATTTTAAAGAAGGTGAAATGAACTTTGAAGATTATAATTTTGCTTCGCCTGTACCAAACAGATCAATTGACTTGCCATTATCTAATATTAATGAACTAGATGTTTATGTTCAAAAAGTTTCTAACAGCGGAGTTGTTTTAGAAAAATGGAAAAAGGTACCAAGTTTATTTGGACAAAATACAATATACAATAGTTTAGCTATTAGTGATACAAATATTTTTACAGTACAATCTCAAAACAATGATAAAGCTACTATTAACTTTAGTGATGGTAACTTTGGTGTTGCTCCTAAAGGAAATTTTAGAGTATGGTTTAGAAGAAGTTCAGGACAAGGACAAGTACTAAGAAAAAACAGAATTCAAAACAAAGAGATTAATATAAGTTATAAAAACAACGAAGGACAAGAATATATTCTTACATTATCATTGTCATTAAATTATACTGTTTCAAATTCACAAGCAACTGAATCTGATGCTAGTATTAAACAAAATGCTCCTAAGTCTTATTACTCACAGGACAGAATGATTAATGCTGAAGATTATAATATTTTTCCTTTAACACAAAGTAACTCAATTCAAAAAATTAAATCTATAAACAAAACGCACATAGGTCATTCTAGATACTTAGATATCAATGATCCTACAGGAACAGTAAAAAGTGTAAACGTATATGGAGAAGATGGAATACTTTATAAAAATCCAGACTTTACATTAAACAGTGAAGAAATAACTGGTACGGTTGTAGATTATACTAGTTACACTTATATAATTGAAAACATATTAGAACCATTAATTCAAAAGAATTTATTATCTAACTATTATTATGACACATATAAAAAAGCTGTCGAGGCAACACATGATGCAAATCAATTTGTTATGCAGTCAGCTAGTACTGAGAAAAATGAATGGGTAACATATCCTAGTGCGGGTCAAAGTCAAACAGGATATTTTGTAATTGCAGGTGCGGCCGATAAAACATTTTCACAAGCAACTGGTGTACATAATAATCCATTAAACAATAACGAAAAACTAGGTATGATTAGACCAGGAACAGTTTTAGAATTTGTAGATGATTATTCAACACCAACAAAAAGTATCTTTACCACAGTAGTAAGTGTAAGAAATAATGGTGTTGTTACAAATTCAGATACAGCAGGTTCAATACAATTAGATAAGCAAATCACAAATGGATATAAGATTAGAAAAATATTGCCAAACTTTAGAACTGCATTGTCGACAACAGAAAAAGAAACTATTAGAACACAGATGCAGGCAGGTGTAAACTTTGGAATAGGTTATCATTATAACGACCCAAGTCTTAAAAAAGAAGGCTGGTATGTTATAGCTGACGATTACCTAGATACAACTAATGAATTTAGTGTAGCATATAACAGTAAATTTCCACCAGGATATCAAGCTCTAGCTAGTGATACTTCATGGTTGGTTTATGCAAAATATGTGCCGGCGGCATCTACAGCTTCATCTCCAAAATATGAATTTACTATAAGAGGATTAGATTACGTATTTGAAAGTAAAGATGAAGTTAGATTCTTTTATGTTAGTGACTATAAAAATATTGATTCAACTACTGGTAAAGCAGTACAAGATACTATAGAACTTTTAAACATAAACAAAGATGTTAAATTGTTGACTGATCCAGGCAATGCGGCGAAACTAGTCAATCCAATTACATTTAGTATTTCAGATAGCTTTACAGAACAAGACGGCTACGTAGATATTAAAAAAATTAAAGTAACAAATATTGACTCTGACAATAGTGGTTCACCAGACAATCCAATTGCACACGATGATTTAATAAGTGATAATCATTATGTATTTTTTGAAAATTATATTGATTATGACGGATACACATATTATAAATTAAGTTCAGATGTTACGCAAGTTACTACTAAACTTGCCGCTTCAAGTGTTAACGGATTAGCATTTGTAACAGCTGATTCAACAGCGGCCAACAACTTCTTTTTCTACAGAGGTAATGGTTCAGGTGTAGAGAACACAGCAATCAAATTAGTTAATGATGTAAACAGTTCATCTTATACAAGAAGAGCCGGGTATAATAGTACTAATAAAAAAACTTACAAGGCTTTTGTAGGTAGAGCATTTAGTGACGCAGAGAAATTTTATTTTCACTACAAACACAGTGCACCAAGATCACAAAGAATTGATCCTTCAGTAAGTAATATTATTGAATTAGTTATATTAGATAAAACACATTATACTAATGTACAAAACTGGTTTAGCAGTGGAAAAGCAAGATCATTATTTCCTGCAGAACCTACTTCACAAGAAATTAAAAACAGTGTTGGTGAATTAGAAAAATATAGATCAATAAGTGATCAATTAATTTATTCATCAGCTAAATTTAAATTATTATTTGGACCAACTGCTGATGAACAGAATCAAGCTATCTTTAGAGTAGTTAAGATACCAAATACAAATTACACTGATAACGAAATTAAAACAGAAATCATTCAAGCAATCAATAGTTACTTTTCTATTTCTAATTGGGACTTTGGTGATACATTTTATTATAGTGAACTTGCCGCTTTTATTCATACTAGGTTGTCAAGTAAGATATCAAGTGTGGTTATTGTACCAAAAGATGCAGAAGCAAAATTTGGTGACCTATTTCAAATCAAAGCTGGAAGTAATGAACTATTCTTTAGTACTGCCACAGTTAATCAAGTAGAGATTGTCTCTGGTTTAACAGGAGTTAATCTAAGATCAGTTACTTCTGGTGCTGTGGGAGAGTATTAATGGCGTACGAGTCTAACGTTTCATTCACATCAACATCTAACAGTAACATTGGCGATACGTATACTTCTAATGTTAGTACTACAGATGACTTTAAGGCTTTAGACTTTTTACCTGAAGTATTTCATTCAGCAAAGTTAAAAAACTTTTTTGATGGAACAGTAGAACAACTTTTCAGTTCTCCTAATGCTATTCAAACATCAGAATTTATTGGTAGAAAAGATGACGTTTACTTTTCTCAAGAAAAAGACAACTACAAAATTGAAAAAACAAAACAACGTGGTGACTATCAATTAGAGCCATCACTTATAATTAGAAATCCAGATTCGTTAAGTACGATTGATGCAGTATTTTATACTGAAGCACTAAATCATGTAAGCAGTGAAAACGGTAAAACAAATAATCAAAATAGATTATTTGATCAAAAATATTACAGTTATGCACCGCCAATTGATTATGATAAATTCATCAACTACGAAAACTATTATTGGTATCCGAGTGTAGATCCTCTTTTACCATCTATTGTTGTTACAGGATCTGTTGAGGCTTTTACAGCTAATGCTTCACAGACGGCTTTTACTCTATCTTACCCTATCACGTCAAGCATAGACGTTGTTAGTGTCAACGGAACTGTAACAACAGACTACGAAACATTAGGATTAAACTTAGAGTTTGCAAACTCTAGTATAACTATATCAGCAAGTGATACAGTTAATATTGTACATAAAGTCAGCCCTACTGCAATAGTTGGTGCTAAAGAATATACTTCACCAAATGGTATAAAATTAAGTTCTGGTATGTTAGTTGAATTCAACAAAACATATTTGACAGAGCCAGCATACCAAGATAAAAAATATTATGTTGAAGGTGTAGGCAGTGAAACAGGTATAGAACTAGTACAAGTAAATGAAGATGTGTTAGACACAGAATCATATATTACTTTAACAAATCAGCCTTGGGATTTTACTTCAGAAACAACTTCAGGTGTTGATGTAAGTTTTAGTTGGGATGAAAAGAAATGGGATACTCAAGCAGATCTTTCTACACATGATTACATAACTATCGATCGTTCTTCGAAAGATAACAATCCGTGGTCTAGAACAAACGGCTGGGTTCATAAAAACAATATTACAAGTTATAGAAATTTACAAAAACTAGTTGAGATAGAACATCCATGGGATGTATCAACAACAGATGTCACAGGTTATGACGGTGGATATTTTGACGCTACAGATAAATTACAACAATCAGCTTTTCAACTTGATGCATCAAAAAAAGCAACTAGACCTATTATCGAATTTAAGAAAGATATTCAACTGTACAATTATGGTGCAGTACACAAATATACAGTTAACTTATTAGCAACAACACAAACTAAAGCAGACATCGAAGGACAAAGTACTTACACACTTGATGGTATAATTTTAGAAAATGGTATGTCAATACTATTCCAAAACAATGCATTTGAAACAACACCGATTGAATGGTCAGGTGATAGTTTTCCATGGGATCATGATTCAGATGGAGATGGTGCATCAGACAAGAGCTGGGATATTACTGGAGTAGACTTTGATGTGTCTAGTTCTATATGGACAGTAAGTGGAGTAGGTACAAGTATTTCATTAACTAAAGTTGCTGGATTAACTATTGTTGACAATGACAAGATTACAGTTAAATCTGGTGTAGTAAATGCTGGTAAAGAATATCATTGGACTGGTTATGCTTGGATATTATCACAAAGTAAAACAAAATTCAATCAGCCACCATTGTACAATTTATATGATAACAGTGGAGTAGTACTAGATGATTCATCAAAATATAGCAGTTCTAGTTTTAACGGTAGTCAGCTATTTGGTTACACAGTAGGTACAGGAACTGATGATGCGTCATTAGGATTTCCATTATCATACGATACATATACTAGTGTTGGTAGTATTAAATTTAAAAATTATCAGCTAGATGATACTTCTGGATTAGTTTATTATAAAAAAACTAATTACCCTAATGTTTTACAATCAACTGTTAACAAAAAAGTTATTACAAACCCAAGTATAGCAAGTACCGGAAATAAATTTTATATTGATAGCATTGAGAAACAAAATTTAATATTGATTAGAGGAAACAAATATGTGTTTGATCTTTCTGATTCAAGTTTGTCAAGTAAAGGTTACTCAGCTGGATCACATCCATTTGCATTAAGCACAACAGCCGACGGTACACATGGCAGTGGTACAAGATATTCAACTAAAGTAAAATACTTTATTAATGACATACAAGTTTCAGAAACTGTTTTTTATGGAGCAGAGTATGATAAAGCAACAGCAAGAACAGTTGAGTTTACACCAGATGTAAACACACCAGATACAGTATATTATTACTGTGGTACTCATGCAGGAATGGGTGGTAAGTTAACAGTTGTAGATAATGCGAACTCAACATTAGTTGATTCTATCTCATCTGTGTATGAAACAGAATGGGTTCAACCGAAACAAAAATCTAAACAGCTTTTAGAACAAAACTTTAATGTTGATGATTATACAAGTGCAAATACTTTTGTTTTAGAATCGTTAATTGCTGATGATTCTAAAGTTAAAGTTTATGTAAACAATGTTGAACAAGAATTCAAAGTTGATTACAACATTGAAAAAAATCAAACAATTAAAATGACAGCTGATGTTACAAAAGGATACCATGTTTTTGTAGTATGGGATAGCTTTGAAACTAAAGACTTAAAGAAAGCAAGATTCCAGTTACCAAAAAACTTATCACATAATGCATTGAACAATCCAGTTGATGAATATTCATACAGTGATTTATTATCACATATGAGTTCAGCTATTTCTAGACAGGAAGATATAACTGGAAAACCTTTAGGAAATAATACGTATAGAGATACGAAAAAAGAAAACGAACAAGGACAAGAAATATTACAACACAGTGCACCTTTAGTAAAATTCTTAACTCATGTTAACAGCAATGATAGAAATGTAATTAAGTCAACAAGACTAGCACAAGACGACTATATTAGATTTAAAAATAAATTTTTACAAAAAGTAACACAAGTATCTATAGACAATGATATTACAAGCTGGACTGATCAAAAATTAGTTGATACTGTTTTAGAATCATTGAATACAAATAAAAAAGTAAGTGAGAAATGGGCTTACAGCTTAATGGCCAATTACGGTAAGAATGCACAAATAGAAACTATTACAATCACAAGTGCAAATAAAACTTGGAACAATACACAAAGCCAAAGTCAAGCAGTACAAAACTATCAAGATATTTTAGAAATGATAGGTGAACCTGGATTAGACATAAGCTATGCATTCAACCCACGTGACGATAAAGATATAAAATCATTATACATTTATAATAACGACAAATTATTAACAATGAATAACGATTACGTTATTGAAAATTCATCAGGAACTAGAATAATATTCGTAGGAGCATCTAAGCCAGATGTAAATGATGTAATTAAAATATATCACTTCTCTGCAAAACAACCTGCATGGATACCGTCAACACCAGCCAAGCTAGGAATGACGAATGCATTTTTACCTAGAGAAGTTAGTGATGCAAGTTATTCATCAGGAACAAAAACATTTATTGAAGGACATGATGGATCATTAACACTTAAATTTAATGATGATCGTGATAGAGCATTGCTAGAAATTGAAAAAAGAATTTACAACGATATTGAAAATAGATTCATGGACCCAGATTATGTTCCTGATATTTCATACAATAGTACTGTTGACAATTACTTTAATAAAAAAGATTATTCATACAGCGAATACACAGATGTTATTACGCCACAAGTTCACAGATGGGCAGTTAACAACCAAGTAGATATATTTGAAAATAATGGCTACGATCAAAATGATTGGAAAACATGGAACTGGAGTAGTACGCAAGATTTATTTGGAGATAGATCAGCAGGACACTGGAGAGGAATTTATAAAAAGTTTTATGGTTCAGACAAACTAGATACGCATCCATGGGAAATGTTAGGCTTCTCAATTAAGCCTCATTGGTGGGATAGGAACTATAACTGGAAGCAATCTTCTGCAAGAGCATTATTAATTAATGATATCGAGAAAGGTATTATTAGAGAAGGTTCACGTGCTAACTTATTAGATTTAAGTTATACAAATCAAGAAAATATTTACAGGCACGAAGGCTTTAGCAGTTATGTACCTGTTGACACATCAGGTAAAGTTATTGATCCGCTTACTTTAGGATTAGTTGATAGAAATCCAAGTGTCGATGAAGCTAAAAAGAATTGGAAAATTGGTGACAATGCACCAAGTGAAAGAGCATACTATATTAACAGTGCTAGTTCTTTTGGTACAACAGCAGTAATGTCAATACTGAAACCTGCAGAATATTATGAAAAGTTTTTTGATACATTGAATTCTAGAGTAGCAAAAATCAATACTACAAGTGTATACGATTTCAATACAGGTAAACGACCAAACAATAATGTTTATGTTGATAGAGAAACAGTAGGAACTAATACGTTCAGTGGTACTGGTTATCAGCAATATGTTACTCAGAGATTAATTAATGAAAACAAATCTATTACAGATTTATATGGTGGTATTTTAAGAAATGTACAACCGCAGTTAGCTCATAAACAAGGAGCATTCGTTGACTTTGCAAGTTATAGAGCACAAACTGAATCATACTCACCTAATTCTACTAGAACAAGTGTTTACATTCCAGATAATAACATTTCACACGTGACTCATGCTAGTCCAAGTATACAAAATAGTGCATACAGTGGCGTTATAGTTGAAAAGACAGAAAAAGGATTTGCTGTTAGAGGTTATGATATTAGCAGAAGTCATTTTAAAACAACAGTAAGTGATCCAAACGGTGTGCAAGTTCCAATATCTGTTGGCGGAGTACCATCAAAAGTTGGTGCTTACGTGCCAAATCAAACATTAGAAAAAGATCAGTTAGTTAGATACGAAGGTAATTTTTATAGAACAGTAGTACCTCATGTTACTGACACATCATTTGTTGCAAAGAATTTTGTAACAGTAAATGAAGTACCTACCGAAGGTGGCATCAGTGCAACTTTATATAAATCAACTGAAGCCAACAGAACAGTTGTTGTTCCATATGGAACTGAATTTAAAACTTCTCAGGAAGTATTTGACTTCTTAGTAAACTATGGAAGACACCTTGAAAGCGAAGGTTGGGTATTTGATGAAATAAACAATGATGCAAGTCAAACTCTTAACTGGTTATACAGTGCAAAAGAATTTTTATTCTGGAGCATAGGCGGTTGGGGAACTGGTAGTGTTATTGCATTGTCTCCAAGTGCAAGTAAATTAAAATTTAAACCTAAGTTAGGCGTTGTTGCAAACATCGAAGATATCATAGGAAGCACATATTCAATTTTAGATAAAACTGGTACACCGATTGATCCTAATACAACAACTGTAATTAGAGAAGGTTCTACTATTTCAGTAACACAAGATAACAGAGAACCAATATACTTTGTAAACTTATATGTAAGAGAAATAGAACATATCACAATATTTGATAACGAAACAACTTTCTTAGACACAATCTATAATCCAACATTGTCAATTAGACAACCTAGAATTAAACAGACATTGTTACGTACTAATGACTGGTCGGGTAAATTAGAAGCTAATGGTTATTTGATCGACAGTACAAAAGGTCTTGTTAGTAACTTTGAAACTACTACAAATGAAATGGAAAACTATTTAGATGTTGATAAGTCAGTTAATAATGAAAATTTAAACTCAGCAGGATTACATACAATTGGTTATCAGAACAGAACATATTTAGATAATTTAGAAATTGTTGATGACAATCAAACAAAATTCTATCAAGGATTTATAAGACAAAAAGGTACTAAAAATGCAATAGATAAAATTACAAGAAGTACTAAAGTTACTCAAAACCAAAACTTTAATATGTATGAATATTATGCATTTAAAGTAGGTGAGTTTGGCGGAAGCGATGTTAATCAATCTATTGAATTTAAAATTGACAGTAACAAAGTAAAAGCTAATCCTCAATTAATTACATTCCTACCAAAGCAAGATGGAACTATAACAACTGATAATTTATTTGATAATATTATTACCATAGATGCAGACGACAATGATACTTGGGTTAAGAAACCAAAGGGCGATAAAACTACAGCAAATTTATTCACAAGTAGAACTGAAACTTTTGAAATGCCAACTGCTGGATATGTTCACGCAAATGACACTACATATCAAGTATTTGACAAAGCAAACTTATTAAGTCATTATCAAAATAATGTTAGCACATCTATTTCTTTAGGTTCAACTTATTGGGTAGCAAAAGATACAAATTTAGATTGGAACGTATATAGACTTTCTACAATTACACAAACATTAGATAGTGTTGTAAGCAATAGTCCATTGACTGTAACATTGAACGAGTCAACTGGTAAACTAGCCACCACTGCAAATGCTACTGTTGATTATGTACTACCAAATGAATTAGATGGAAGTAATGCTTCTGTAATTACAACAACACATGGTAGTAAAAAATTACAATTACAATTAAGCGATCAAAGTATTTCTAAAACTATTACATTTGGAGACTTTGGTGGTGCAAATGCAGAAATTGTTGTTGACTCATTAGCTGACCAAGTGGCAGGATTTGTTATTACTACTGCCGGCTCTGGTTATTCAGTTGGTGACACAATAACTGTAAGTGGTTCAGGAGGTACAGGTGCATCAGGAACAGTATCATCTATTGACGGTTCGGGTGGTATTACTGGAATTACTTTTGTTAAAGGCGGCGGCGGATTTTATGCCGAGCCGGCTGACATAGTAATTAACACAGGTGGTTCACCTTCATCAGGATCAGGTGCAGTTATTAATTTAAAAGGTAACAATCCTACATTTGAAATTAACTCTACTTTACAAAACACAGCAGTCAACTTCGCAGTAGGAGAAACTGTTAATTGGTCCGGTGGATCAGCTATAGTTACAAACGCATTTAAGAAAACAGGTGGCCAAGTTGTATTACATATACATAACAATACCAGCACACCATCAGTATCACACACATTCACAGGTGCCACTAGTGGTGCCGTTACAACAGGATCAACAACAGTAACAGCTAGAAGCACCTCAGCTTCAGGAGATACTACATTTGGTGGTATATTAAGTTACATAGTAAACAACGGTGGTACTGGATATGTTAGTCCAACATTCTTAGTTTCGGGTAGCGTAGGTGTAGGGTCAGGTGCAGTAGAACATTCAGCTGGTGTTATTACAAGTGCATTCTCGCAAAATCCAGGTTACGGATATAGAAAAGAATTTACGCCAAACGCAGATATTACAATTACTGTGCAAGATACAATTTCAAACGGTGATAACAAAACAGTCACGTTTGCTGACAACTTATTAAAATGTGATTCAATTAGTAATGTGTCAATTACAATTAATGAAGCATGGGATGGAACAGCACCACAACTAGATGTTGGTACTAGTGCAAATCCAGATGCATTTAAATCGAACCAAGCGTTGTCAGGTAACGTGGTAATAACTTCACTAGCAAGTAACATCACTGATAGATCAAATACTGCTGTGAAAGTCAGGTTCCATGGAACTAATGCAACAACAGGAAATGCAACAGTCACAGTTAACTATAAAAAAGCAACTTATAATGTTTTAGACACAGATGGTACTAGTACAAATGCTTCGGCTGTAAACAGTACATACCTATCAAGTAATCCACATCCTATATATGTTTACAAAGATGTGAGATTAGCGACAAGAAATAATGGCATTGATCAAGCAGATAAAAAAGCCAATCTGGGTGCTACTGTTAATCATTTTGTATCAAATGTTTGTGCGGCAATTACATTTACAGACGGAGATCAAATTTGGATAGATAACGGCGGTGATTCATATTGGTATAATTTAAAATTAACTTCGAACGCATCAGTAAAAACAGCTTATGATAATTTGGCATCAAATGCCAACGTAAATTCAGCTATAACAATTAGTGGAAAGTATTGGATTATTAATTCAGATATAGACTACACAGATACTGCTAACTTATCACAAACATTATTTGATGGAACAGTAAGAACTAACAAAGGTAAATCACAAATTGATAGTACTTTATTTTACAAATCTAAAATTTCTGATTTAGGTGACTACAATAGAGAAACAGAATTTAGCTTATATGATCCAGTTAAGAATTTAATTCCTGCAATAGCAGAGAAAGAAATAGTGTTCAAAAGATTAGTTGATCCTGCTGTTTATACTAATCATGCTGATAGTTCTTTTGTAACTAATCAAGAACCATGGGGAATAGAACAAGTAGGTCAAACTTGGTGGAACACATCAACATTAAAATACTTTGAATATGAAAACTATGATTTAGAATACAAACAAAAATATTGGAGTAAACTATTTCCTGGTTCAACAATAGACATTTACGAATGGACTGAAAGTTCAAATGCACCAGCAAGTTACGTGGGAGATGGAACACCAGTATCAACTACAAACTACACTGCAATTACAACAACAGATAAACAGAATTTTCAAACTACAAAATATTATTTCTGGGTCAAAGATAAAACAACTGTACCAGATTACGATTGGAGATTATATTCAACAACATCAATTGCAAGAATTATAAAAGATCCAACAGCATTTGGATTGAACTGGTATGCACCTGTTGATAGAAATAGTTTAATAGTTGCTAACAGTACAAGATCAATTACTGATGATAGTTTGTTTACATTAAATTATAAAATAATGAATGTTGACAAGCCATCTCACAAGCAATGGTTAATGATAAAAGAAAACGATCCAAGTACACCAGTTGATAAAAGAATATGGAATAAATTTACTGATAGTTTAAGTGGAAAAGATGCAAATAATTTATCAGTGCCAGATACAACCACATTAGGTCCATTAAACAGATATGGTAGTAGTATAAGACCTAGACAAACTTGGTTTAAAGATGTTAAAGAAGCAAGAAGACATTTTGCTTTCAAACTTAACGATTTAGTATCAACAATTAACATGGACGTAGATTATCCAGAATGGGAAAGTGGATTTAATAACAGTCCAATTTACGATAAATCAGATTATTATCTATCAGGATACAGTAATGCAATTGTTGTTAATAGAACAGTTGATACCTACTCTGAAATAGACACATCAACATTATCAGACTTTGAAGTAATCAAAGTTAATACAGATTACAATAATAAATGGGCAATTTACATTTACGGTCCTAGAAGTGAAATTGTATCAGGTAATGCTCCAGTATCTACTTCATCAACAGTATCAAGCAGTGACGCAACAGTTTCACCAGGCTCAGGATACAGCGGTGGCGAAGGTGGTGGCAGTTATTCAGTTGGTTCTCAATCAGAAGGTGGCGAAGGCAGTGGAGATAGTAGTTCAGAAAAGAAAGAACTAGTAAGAATTGCTAACCAAACAAGTACATTCAAACTTAATACAAAATTTTATACAAACGATGATGTTTCCGCAGATACAAGAAACTTAATGAAACAATTATACGATTACGTATTTGCAGGAACCAATAGAGTAAACAGTAACGAATTGTTGTTTGCAATGATCAACTATATTTTTGCAGAACAAGAAAATATTGATTGGGTAATTAAGACTTCTTACTTCGACGTTGTACAAGATGATGCATCATTGACACAGTTAGCAAGTTACACACCAGATACTTTTGACTTTGTAAAAGATTATGTAAATGAAGCCAAACCATATTCAAGTAAATTAGTAAACTATCTAAGTAAAAAACAACCAGTTCTAGAATCTGCTAATGTTGATGCCGAAGACAGCTTTACAATATCATCTTCAGTTGTGTTTGACAGAGTAAGTGAGAATGTAGAATTATTGAGCTCAGGCACAGATGGACAACAACTAGCTGAATTGAAAAAGAAGAGAACGGTCAAAGATATTGCACAAGATGGTAGACAAGGTGACTTACAAGCTAAAGATAATGCAGTTGAAAGAATTGCAAAATATTTCTTCTCAACAGAACTTGCCGCGTTAGATACTAATGATGACAACGCCGTAAAAGTTTTTATGGCTACGTTGAAAAAAGTAATTGCACCATACAAAGATTTAGAACTAGAAGGATTCCCATTTGGTTTTGATAAACTTACTGACAGTGAACTAGTTTCATTATTAGGTTTAGATATAACTGGTTTTGATCAATCACTTGATTGGGATTCAGATGTTCAACAAATATTCTACAATACTTTATTTGAAAGTGCCAAAAATTGGCAAACAGGAACAGCATATACTAAAGATATTACAATGAATAATGCATCACAAATTTCAAGTAATACTATTGTAAAAAATGATGACTTGACACACTTTACCGCTTGGAGTGTGAGTAACAATTACGATGTAGGTGCTTATGTTAAACATCAAGGATTAGTTTATAGATGTAATGTTAAACATAATGCAGTTGATGTTTCATCATTTGATTTTAGTAAATGGGATTACATAAAAGATTTAGTTTATGTGACAAGTGAAAATCATACGTCAGGAACTTTTGCAACAGACTATGCAAATAATAAATGGTCATTAATTACAACAAAATTTGATGCCGCAGGATTTGTAAGACCTCAACATGAAGACAATCCGGAAGAACTTGTTCCAACAAGTATGAAAGAAAATTTAACCTTGACCGTAACTACAGCTGAACGTACAGCTAAAGATGTTGCTGACATCGACGGTGATGGCAACGTAACTGAAACATATGGTTATGGTGATCAATACACATTTAGAATTTTCTACAGTGGCAGTGGTCATACTGAATTCAAAAGATTACCTAAAGTTGCTGAAACAACTTTATCATCAAACATTGATGCAACTGTAACTTATATAGATGTTGCTGATGCATCAACACTATACGCAGAACTTTCTGTTAAAGATCCAGATGATAACAGTCAAACAATTGGTACAATACCAGCTACTGTAACTGGTACAGTTAATGATAATAATCCAGGATACATTTGGATCAATCAAGAACTAATTGAATTTAGAAAAGTTAGTGGAAATAGATTAAGCAAACTTAGAAGAGGTGTACACAATACTCCAATTCAAAGTCATACAGCAAATGATAGAATAAACTCAGCAAACGATCAACATGATATTCCAAATGCTACACAAACAGCTAGATGGAGTGCATTTGACCCAGCTGGATCGCAGATGATTGATAAGACTGTACAGGCAACTTGGGACGCTGTAGCTTGGGATGGCACAGACGCATTATGGGATAAAGCATCGCTAGATCCTACAGAACAAGCAATATTCATCAGAGCAGGTGGAAATAGTAACTTCAAACTGTACAATACAACATATACTGAGCCTGGATATGTAGATAATCAAGCAGGTATAACCACAGGATACTTTAGTGAAGAATAAATATGTACATAATTTAAGGATTAAATATTAATATGGCAATATCGAATATAAAACTGAGAGCAACAACAACTTCCGTAAGTAATCTTAAGGCTAATGTTGACTCATCTATATCAATTAAAGCTTCTCCATTAACACATGAAGAGATAGACTTAAACTTTTTAGAATTAGCTGACGCAGTTCAAACTAGTGCATACAAAAATCCATTAGCCGCTAATCTAAATGCAAACACTTTTACAATTTCAAATTTAGGAAATGTTGCCGTAGGTACAAGTACTCCAGCAGGAGTTCTTACAGTAAATCATGCTAACCTTACTAATTCAACTATTTTAGTTAGAACTGGTTTAACTGGTGACGATATGTATTCGTCATTAAGAGTTAAATCTAAAAGACAATCATCTACTAACATGGGAGATAACTTTGGATCATCAATTAGTTTTCAAATTGAAGATGATGGTGCTACAGGAGAATTAGGATATTTAGGTTTTAAAAGAGATGGTGCCGATTCAACAGGAAAATTTAGTATTAACACTTATAGCGCCGGCTCAGCCTCTGAAACATTAACATTGACTGCCGCAGGTGTACTTACTGTTAACACCGTAGTAGCAGGGCTTACAGGTGCAGTAACAGGTACAGTATCGAGTCTTTCTAATCATAACACAGGTGCGTTATCAGAAGGTTCAAATTTATATTTTACAAATGCAAGGGCAGATGCTAGAGCAGATACTAGAATTGCCGCTTCATCAATTAATACATTATCAGATGTTAACACATCAGGAGTAGCAACTAATTCAATTTTGAAATATAATGGTAGTGCTTGGGTAGTAGCTTCAGACACCAACTCAACTGATATTAGTTCAAACACAGTTGGTCAATTAAGTGATGTAACAATTACGTCAGCGGCCGCCAATCAAGTTTTAAAATGGAACGGTAGTGCTTGGGTCAATTCAGCAACACCAATCACAGCTGGTTCAATTGGAACAACAGAACTAGCAACAACTATTCCGCTAACAACTTTTACCGACAGTACTAATGTTTTTGCCAAAAGCACTTTAGCAACTAACATAACAGGTAATGCTAAAAATATTACTGGTATAACCACATTTGGTTCTACAAACGCAACAATTGGAACACTGACAGTTGATACACAATTTGATGTAGGTGGACCAATGAAGGCAAATGTTGCAACTTATGGTTCAGTAGCAAGATTCCAAAGAACTGTTTCAAGTGCTGTCAATACTGATTACTCAGCAATAGTTCTTGAAGCTAAAAGTTCAGCCGCATCAAGTGATAACTTTGGTCCGGTAGTTGACTTTAAACTAACTGATAGTTCTAGCTCACAAAGTTTAGGTTACGTAGGTTTTGTAAGAGATGGAGCAGACAATTCAAGTAAGTTTATTGTAAAAGGAACTAACGCAGGATCAATAAACACACAACTTACTATTGACAAGTCAGGTGCAGTAGATGTTCCAGGAACTCTAAAAAGCAATGGCCTAGTTTATGGTGTGCAAAATATTAGTGGTCCAGGTGCAATAAGTTTAACAGAAACAGTCACATTATTAACAACAACGGGCACAGATGCTTATACATTGGCAGATGGTGTAGAAGGACAACTTAAAATAATTTCAATGAAAGTGAATGGTGGTAACGGTACTGTTACTCCAACTAACTTTGTAAATGGAACAAATATAGTATTCAACAATGTTGAAGATACAGTTCAACTTCTTTATCAATCTACTGGTTGGGTGCTATTAGCTCGTCAGAATGCGACTGTAACATAAGGATAAGAATTATAAAACCCATGTTTAACTTGACAATAAATATAATATAAGGTATTATAACTAAAATGACAACAAAACAAAATAACAAACCAAACGATACAGGAAACGTCCATATGGAAGGTCATGTGTTAATCACTGACAAGAAAACAGGCGAAGTACTAGTAGATAAAAAGAATGCTATACATTTTGGCAATATGGCTTTTGTCATAGCTTCTGCTTTGAGTCATCATACATTGAATGATTCAGGTATCTACCATATGGGATTTGGTAATGGGGGTTCTGATGTATTATCAACAGGTGCTATCAAGTATAAAACAACAAATACTGGATCAAGCAAAGATAATTCAGCTGATTTATATAACAGAACTTATAACAAAGTTGTAGCAAAACCAGGATCATCTAGTTCAGTTGCTCTTGGAGATGCTAATAATAACATTGAAATCGTGAGCTCAACAGGTGCTTATACTGACGTAAAAGTAACTTGTACTTTAGATTTTGGTGAACCATCAGGGCAAGATGCGAACGACAATGCTACCACTGATACTAACTATGTTTTTGACGAACTTGGTTTATATGCATATTACCAAGATACAGCGTCAGGCACATTAGATATCACAAATAGTTTATTGTTGTCGCACGTTATTTTTCACCCGGTACAGAAGAGTACAAATAGACAAATAGAAATAGTATACACTATTAGGATACAGATGCAATAATGACTGATTTTAATACCAAAATAGTAGTATATAAAGTAAAATATATAAATACGCAAGGAGCAACCACATATGAGTTACACGATTAATAACACAAGAGGATCAGTGGTCACCACAGTTACTCCTGGTACAACATCAGTTGTAGGTGGATTAACACTGATCGGAAAAAACTATACAGGTTACGGTGAGCTAATTGCTGAGGATTTCGTAAGACTACTAGAAAATCAAGCAAATACATCGAACCCATCATCACCATTAACAGGACAGTTATGGTATGATACATCAGAATCAATTTTAAAAGTATATGACAGTACAGCATGGGACAGACTAACTCCATCAGTTGGAAATAGTGCACCAAGTTCACCTACAGCAGGTACAATTTGGTTAGATACAACAAATGCTAACACTTTAAAAATATACTCAGGCAGTGCATGGGCATCAACAGCCATGTCAGCAGACAATTCAAGACAAGCAACAGTTGTTTTGAAAACTGCGGACAACAGTTGGGCCACAACAGCAAGAAAAAATGGTTACACATCTAATTCAGATACAGAAGTTACTGTAACTGCAATTATTGGTAAAAACGCCGCAGGTGCTGAACAAGTACTATGTGTTTATTCACCGGCCGCATTTAACATTTCATCTGCTACTGCCAACTTATCAAATTCAGCATCACTAGAATATGATATCTATAACAACTTTAGTGTTACAACAGCAGGTGCTGGTACACAATCAGTACAAGCAGGTGTAAACATTAGAGATGGTTTCTTAGATGCTAGTGCAACTGCACCATTATCAGAAAAAACAGATGCTATAAGAGATATTAGTTCTCCAGCAACAACTTATGATTCAAGTAAGATAATGATTTTAACAAAAACTACAGCACAATCACACGCAGGTGACTTAAAGCCTACGTCAAATGCTTCAATTAACTTAGGTTCAAGTACTTTAAGGTACGCAACAATTTACGGTCTATCAACTTCGGCTCAATACGCCGACATAGCTGAAAGATTTGCGGCTGATACGGCAATGGACTACGGTACAGTTGTTGCACTAGGTGGTGCTGAAGAAATAACAAAGACTGCCGAGAGGGCAGATGAAAAAGTATTTGGTGTTATCTCAAACAAACCGGCGTTTAGAATGAACGATGGAGCAGGAGATGATGCTACACATCCTTTTGTAGCTTTTTCTGGAAGGGTCGACTGTAAAGTCAAAGGCCCAGTGACAAAAGGAGATAGATTAGTCAGCAGTGACGTTCCAGGCGTGGCTGTTAAAGCTAATCAAAACGATGACTGGAAAGCGACTTTTGGTCGGGCTTTAGTCGATAAAACTTCACAAGAAGTCGAAAAAATAACTATTGCAATAGGAGTAAAATAACATGGCTTATACACAAGGAGATACGATTACAGCATCGGACTATAACACGTTCGCAACAAATGTCAACGCTGTCATCGGAACAGGGAGTGGTACGTCTGGTTACGGTTTAACAGAGATTACATCGATTTCCGCAGGTGATACAATATCAGCGGCACAATGGAATTCATTATTATCGGGACTACAGAAAGCGGCTACTCACCAAGGGACAAGCGTAACAAACGCATCAAACACAGTTTCAACAGGTGGTAACATATTACCATTATCAAATTTAGAAGCTGATATCACAGCAATCACAACAAACAAAGCAAACGCGGCTGGCGCCAATATGTCAACAGGACAAGCAGGTACTTCTTCATCAAGAACAAGTGCATGGACTAGTAATGTTAACCATATTTTCACAGTAACATTTGCTTCTGCAAACGCGGCTAGATTCTTTTTCAACTCAGGTGGAAAAATCAAGTTTGCTTTTAGTAGATCAGGTGGTTCATCAACAGACCAAAATACATCATGGACAAACTTATTGTCAGGTGTAGGTACAGTTACTTTTGCTAACACAGCCTCAGGTTCATCAGGGTCAGTAGGCTTTGAAAACTTGACTGGTTCAGATCAAGCAATTTTCAACTCAGCTGTTGGTTCAGGTGATTATTCAGCTAATGACGTAAACATCAATGCTAAAATGTCAGGTGCAGTGATTACAATGGAAGTTGATTTCAATGATGATCACGTTGCAGAAACTGGTACTTTTACAGGTGGTGGTTTAGGTAATGCACCAAATGAAGGTCAGGCTTACACAGGATCAGACTCAGTAGATGGTACTTTATCATCAACTATTACGTTTGATAAGGCAGATAATGCCTCAGCTGTACAAGTAGCTTCACCATCATTTGCTACTACGACAAACTTATAAGATTAATTGATTAATTAATTAATTGACAAATTAACCCTTTGATGTTATATTAACTATAACATTGGAGGGTTTTTTTATGACCGACATAAGACTAGAAAAAGCACTAGAGTTCGCTAATTACAGATCAACTCTATCTGTGCAACAAAAACAATTAAAAGAAAGATGTGAAGCAAGATTAAACTTTGCATATAATGGTGGATTATTTAGGATTGACCAAACATTAATTGCTTTTGTTGGCAACTTTTTAAAAGAGGATAAACAAGCAATGGTTATCCTAGATGCAAATCAAACACCCATTGATATTGAAAATCTACAACAGTTCTATGAAGATATTACTACTAGATGGATGGAATCAGTAAATGATTATCATAGACAATATCAAGAATTAAGCACAAAAAGAAAAGTTAGTAAACTGGTAGAATAAAAATGAGCAGAGGAAATTTAATATTTTCCCACAATAACCGTAGCATTGATTATGGTAAGATTGCTTTGGCCAATGCCTGTTTAATTAAGAAGCACATGAAAAATAATCATGTAACACTAATTACAGATACCGGAACAGTCAATTGGTTATATAAAACATTTGATAAAGATTTTGTTGATAGTAAAATTGAAAATATAAAAGTTATAAAAAGAAGAAATACAAGTAATACTAAAAGATATTACGATACCAGTTATTCAAAAACACTTGAAAAATTTTATAATATTAATAGACACGAAGCATATAATTTAAGTCCGTACGATGAAACTCTATTAATAGATGCTGATTACCTAATTGGTAATAATGATTTAGATCAATGCTGGGAACTAAAATATGATTTACAAATTAATAATGAATCACGTGATATTATGCCTAGCAGGATTGATAAACAGTTTAATAGACTCGATGATAGGTCAATTGATTTTTATTGGGCCACAGCAGTATTTTTTAGAAAAACAGAAGACAATCAAATATTCTTTGATACAATCAAACACATTTATCTGAACTGGAATTACTATGCAATGTTATATGACTTTGTTGTTCCTAATTTTAGAAACGATCATGCATTTAGTATTGCTGTACATATAATGAATGGTATGAAAAATGAGAAATTTGTAAAATCATTACCAGTACCTTTTTTACAACATTCAATTGGTGCTGATGATTTAATAGAATGTACTAATGGAAATCACTTTAAATTTTTAATAGAAAAACCAAGTCAACGTGGAAACTATGTGGCTTGTAAAATTAAAGACACAAATATTCATGTGCTTAATAAATTTGCACTAAACAGAATGGCAGAAGGAATAATAGAACAAAACAAATGAGTTACGAATTAATTGAACTAGATTGGATTGATTGTAAACAAGATCCTGTAAGACCTGAATTAGATTTAGAATTTAGAAAAACTTACGGTAGAAAAATTTATGGTTTAAAAGATAGCGAAGGAGATATTGCGGCTGTCATGTGTTTTGCATTTACAAATGAAGTACCTACTTCTGTTGAAGAACTAGATGCTTTCAGTAAAGATGCACATAGTCAAGCAATACATAGAGCAGGAGTACAAGGTACAATTGCTATTGCATATACTGTTTGGGCGAATAAAAGAGGCGGCGGAAAAGAAATAGTAAATGAAGTTTATAAAATGGTTAGTGCTTCTAAACACTTAACAAGATTAGTTACACTGTCACCATTAACTGATATGGCTAGAAAATTTCATTTAAAGAATGGTGCTAAAGAACTACAAGTAAATGAAACTACACAAAACTTTGAATATGATATTACATTAGAACAATGGGAATCATATCTAGAACGTGCAAAGTCATGGATAACAAAGAAAACTGGAAAGAATTTATTTTAATATGAAAAAAGGTTACTTGGTAATAGCACAAAACAGCAACTATGATTATGTAAGAATGGCGTATGCCTTAGCTTTGAGTATTGCACAAACACAAAAGAAAGTTAGAAGAATATCTATTGCTGTTGATAAAAATACTATAGTACCTGACAAATATAAAACAGTATTTGATAATATTATAGATATTCCTTTTAACGATGATGCAGAACTAGAAAATTGGAAAATACATAATAAATGGAAATACTATCATATGACTCCGTACGATCATACAGTTATTTTAGATACTGATATGTTGTTTACAGATGACGTGAGTCACTGGTGGGAATATTTCTCTGCAAGAGATGTAACTGCTTGTTGTGATGTTTCCAGTTTTAGAAATGAAAAAGCAGACAATAGTTATTATAGACAAACATTTGTATCAAACAATTTACCAAATGTATATACAGCATTTTTTCATTTTAATAAAAACAGTGACTTTACATTTGAATATTTTAAATTAGTTGAAAATATTTTTAGAGATTGGGAAATATACAAAGAAGATTTTTTAATACCACCTAGACAAAGTTTTCTTAGTGCAGATGTAGTATATGCTTTAGCAGGAAAAATACTTGGTGTGGAAGATGAAATATGTAATAAACATATATCGTATCCTAACTTTGTTCATATGAAATCAAGAGCACAAGGTTTCAGCAGAGAGTATTCGGAGAAATGGACAAACTTCTTACCTTACTATTATTCAAAAGATTGTAAATTGAAAGTTGGTAACTACGTACAAACGTTACCATTTCATTATCACGACAAAGAATTTTTAACTGATGAGATTATTGTTAAACTAGAAAAAAAGTTAGGATTATAATGGACAACATATTTTTATTACCAGCGGCTTTATTTCCTGCTATACCATTAATGATGATATCATTTGGTAACAGATATACCACTCTTGCTACATTGATTAGAAAAATACACGACGATGTTATTGCAAAAAAGTTAACACGTAAAGATAAAGCAACCAATAGATATCTAAAACAAATTAGTATATTAAGAAAAAGATTGGTACTTAATCGTGCTACATCGACTTTGGCCGCTTTAGCATTTATTATTAATTTAGTAGCTATATACTTTGCATTTAGAGAACAGTATTGGCACTTTGGTGCAACATTCACAACAAGTTTAGTTGCATTTGGAATTTCGTTGGCGTTATATATTATTGAATTACAAGTGGCAGTCAAGGCATTAGATACGCACCTACAAGATCTTGAGGATTTATAATGGAAGAAAATTTAGTTAGATACGTATTATTTGATTTAGAATCTCGAGACATTAATGGCATAATGAGAAACAAACCAGCATTTGGAGAAACATGGTTTGAAATTCCTTATACTGAAGCACTAGAGTTTATTGAAGGACGTAAAAACACAGCCAACTACACAGTCATAAAAGATGTTGAAAACGGTTCATGGGCTTTAAAGCTAAAAAGAACCAATATAGCATTACATTTTTTAGATGATAGACTTTATAAGGTACCGCGTAAAGACCTAGGAGAAATAAGGATAATTAATAGTATAAAAGAAAACAAAATAACATTTATGATGGAAAAGAACTTTCAAGATTATCTAATTAAGAAATACGGTATTGATAGTACAACGCCCGTTGAAAATATAGAAGTTGAAGGAGCAAAGGTATTAGACTTTGTGCTATGCTACGACAATGATCCGCACAACTTAATAAGCTATTGTAAAATACCAACACTACAATTATTGTTACAAGAGAAAGTTACTATTTCATATAGTACAGAACAAAGTGATCATTGTGTATATACAAAAAGAATTTACAACGATTACGCCTACAGTGAGATAACAGATGAATGATATAGAAGAATTATTAGAAGAATTAAAAGAGTATAGGGCCGAGCTTGTACACAAAAATTATCCTATGGGTAAGATTAATGAAATGATTATGAAATGGGAAGAAAAACTTTTAGAAAGAAAACTTTTACAAAAGAAGCAAGAGGCAGATCATGAGTAAAAATATTATTGATGTTACGGAAATAGATACTTTTTATATTAGTTTTGATGAACCTAATATGGAAGAAAACTGGGCTAATTTAAAACAAGTATGTCCATGGGCAAAACGTGTGCATGGAGTTTTAGGTTCTGATGCGGCCCATAAAGAATGTGCTAGACAAAGTGATACCGATAGATTTATTAGTATCGATGGAGATAACATTGTTAAACCAGAATTTTTTGATACAGTAATAGACTTTTCTGAAAGTGATGTTGACTTAGATAATTCTGTTATTAGCTGGTGTGGTGTTAACAGCATTAATGGACTAGTGTATGGTAATGGTGGAATTAAAAATTGGCCAGTACAGTACGTACTTGATATGAAGACACACGAGATTGCAGAAGATGAAGGTTCGAAAGTTGACTTCTGTTGGGATTTAAATTATATACAGTTTAACGAAGCATTTAGTTATGTAATAAACAATTCAACACCTTATCAGGCTTACAGAGCAGGATTTAGAGAAGGTGTTAAAATGTCATTAGACAGAGGACACAAAGTAGAAGCAGATAATTTTGAAAAGAGTTTGCATAATAAAAACTTTCAAAGATTATTAGTTTGGAGCAATATTGGTAGAGACGTTGAAAATGGTCTGTGGGCAATGTATGGAACAAGATTAGGATGTTACTTAACAAATTTAGATCCAAATTTTGATTTTGTGAACGTTGCTGATTTTAAATGGCATACTGAATATTGGACAAATGAAATTATGCCAAAGTTTGCTGGTGGCAATGAACATTGTATTAAATCAAAATACAGCTGGGACAAAGATAAACTGTTAAATGCAAGTATAGATTTAGGAGACAGTTTAAGAAAAAAACTTAATATTCCTGTAGCTGAAATTGACGAAAGTGGAAGTAAATTTTTTAAAAAAGTTTATTACAATCCACCTAGAAGTACACTAATAACTGAAAAAGATTCGCAAGGCAGAATCAAATACAGATCTATATAGAGGACAAATTAATGATTAACAATTATGAAAAATGTTTAGAAATTATTTTACACCACGAAGGTGGTTATGTAAATCACCCAAAAGATCCAGGTGGAGAAACTAACATGGGTGTTACAAAAAGAGTTTATGAAGAATGGGGCGGAACTAAAGATATGAAAGACTTAACGTTTGAAGATGTTGCTCCCATTTACAAAAAGAATTATTGGGATCGTGTCAAAGGCGATGATTTAGCAAGTGGGCTAGACTTATGTATATTTGACTTTGGTGTAAATGCTGGAACAGGCAGAGCGGCCAAGTTTATACAAGAAATGATTGGTGTTACAGCTGATGGTGGTATTGGTCCGCAAACATTGAAAGCACTAGGCTTATATGAAGAAGAAGTAGGTGGAGTCGCAGAAGTTATAAAAGAATATCAAAAAAGACGACAAGAATATTACGAATCACTATCCACTTTTAAAACATTCGGAAGGGGATGGACTAGAAGAGTTAATGAGACTACGCAGTCAGCTCTAAAACTAATCTAAATTTGTAATGACAGATGAAGTTATTAAAATTAAACAAACCAGGGATAGGTTAAACAAAGTTTCACCTAGTTTTTGTTTAGCTAAATGGTATCAATCTACAATTCATCTGCAATACGGACACACTCATAGTTGTCATCATCCAAGAACACATCAAGTACCACTTGAAGAATTAAAAAACAATCCTTCGGCCCTACACAACACAGAATATAAAAAATCACAAAGAGAATTAATGTTGAAAGGTGTACGTCCACCTGAATGTCAATACTGCTGGAACGTAGAAGACTTAGGTCCAGAACACTACAGCGATAGAAGTTCTAAGTCACATGAATCTTGGGCCGAACCTTTTCTAAAAGAAACTTCTGAAATGGTTGGCGTAGAAAATGTGAATCCAACTTATGTCGAAGTTAGTTTTTCAAATGTTTGTAATTTAAAATGTGCTTATTGTAGTCCTGCTTTTAGTAGCTCATGGATGGAAGAAATACAATCAGAAGGAGCATATCCAACTAGCGATAATTTTAATAATTTACATTGGCTTCGAAAAGAAGGCAAGTTACCGATTCCACACCGTGAACATAATCCTTATGTTGAGGCATGGTGGAAGTGGTTTCCCGACCTGTACAAAACCCTCCAAGTTTTAAGAATTACAGGCGGGGAACCTTTACTATCAAAAGATACATTTAAAGTTTTAGATTATGTCAACAACAATCCAAGACCAGAACTAGAATTAAGCATAAACTCAAATGGTTGTGTACCAGATAAACTTTTTGATCAATACATTGAAAAAATGAAACGTATTACATTAGATAATAAAATTGGAGTTACAAGACTGTATACTTCAGTTGATACTTTTGGAGAACAAGCAGAATATATAAGAGATGGGTTGAACTTTAAACAGTGGTATGATAATATATGTCGTATATTAACAGAACTACCAAGAACAAAAGTAACAATAATGTGTACGACTGGATTATTAAGTTTACCTAACTTTCATAAACTTGTGGATATAATACATCCATTAAAAAGAGAATTTTACAGCGATGAACGTAGAGTACCAATAACATTAGACACAGCAATACTAAGACATCCTAGTTATCTAAGTGGTGTTGTTGCTGATCCTAGTTATTCTAAAATGCTTGATCCTTCTGTGCAAATTATGTTAGATAATGCAGAAACACATACTAACGCATATAAGGGCTTTTTTGACTTTGAAATAGCTAAATTAAAACGATTTCAAGAGTATATTGCCGCTGGGCCTAACCCACAAGAGCAGTTAAATATAAAACAAGTAAGAAAAGATTTTGTATCATATGTTGATGAGTATGACAAAAGAAGAAACAAAAGTTTCAGTAAAACTTTTCCAGAATTGGAAGAATTTTACAATGAATGTAAAGGTAGTATATGAAAACTTATAACGTAAAAATCAGTGTCGGCGATAAGATTGCTGTTGGTAAATTTCGTAATAGTGTTAAAACAATTAAAAGCATAGAGTTAGACGAAAATAAACAACCAGTAATAGTAACTAGTGCTGGCAAAAGAAAACTTTTAAATTTTAAAGTAGTTTCTAAAGCAAAGCCAAAAGTTAAAAAAGAAAAAGAACTTGGTCCTTGGAACGGTATTGTTTAATGGCTAAATTATTTGATGGCATGGATGAAGAATCATTTGCTAAAATAAAGAAAATATTAACTGATGGTCGAAGAGAAAATAAAAAACAGAAACACCAGAAGAAACGTAAGAGAAAATTTGATTCGCGGACTGGCAAAGTTGGCAAAGCAAAGTAGTATAATAGTTTTGTTAGCTTTTAGTTTTTTAATTAATGGTTGTGGCGTGAAACAAAAATTTTCTTGTGAATTCTACAACAAAGATACAGAAATAAAAACAGAAAATATGTTAGAAACATTAGATGGTTTTAAAGAAGATTGTGTTGAGAATCCTCAAGTACAATTTTATTGGAGTTTTTAATATGGGAATTAGTAAGAAAAAAGACGAGTCATATCAACAGTGGAGAGATAGAACTATCAATAAAATATCTCCAAGTTTCTGTGGTGCCAAGTGGTACAATGCTACTGTATGGTTGAACTCAGGATCGACTGCTAGTTGTCATCATCCGCCTGCACACAAAATACCTGTAGAAGAAGTGTTAGCCAATCCAAAAGCCATACACAATACTAGCTATAAAAAAATGGTACGTAAGCAAATGCTCGATGGAGAGCGTCCTAAAGAATGTGATTATTGCTGGAAAGTAGAAGACTTAGGTCAAGATTATGTTTCAGATAGAACTTATAAAAGTGTAATATACACAGAAGATGAATTAAACGAAGCCAAAAATACATTTGGTTATACAGATGACGTGCCTTTAAAAACATTAGAAATTGCCTTTGATGCCAATTGTAATTTCGCTTGTAGTTATTGCAATGCAAGTTTTTCTACACAATGGCAAAACGATATTAAGAAAAACGGTGCATATCAAAATTTAGTTAGTGACGGTGCAAGAGCATTTCAGCAAGATGGTTCGTGGGCAATGAAGTACGGTAAAAAGAATGAAGGTAATCCATATATTGAAGCTTTCTTTAAATGGTGGGATATGGAACTAAAAGATACATTAGAAGAACTAAGAGTAACCGGTGGTGAAGCAACTATGTCACAAGACTTTTGGAGATTAATTGATTGGTGGAATAAAAATCCAGATTGTAATGTAAGGTTTAGTGTTAACTCTAATCTAGGTGCCAAGCCAGAACTAATGAAAAGACTGGTTGATGCTACGCACAGTTTTAAACAATTTGATTTGTATACTAGTAACGAAGCATACGGAGTACAAGCAGAATACGTAAGAGATGGTATGGTATGGGATACATGGTTAAAAAATATTCATATGTTTTTACAAGAAGGAAATGTACGTGAGTTTCATATGATGATGACCATTAATGCATTGTCATTGTTTAGTATGCCGGAGTTTATGGACGAAATGGTTACTTTGAAAGAAACGTATGGAAAACATTTTCCAACTATGAGCTTTAATATATTAAGATTTCCAAGTTTTCAAAGTATAGTTACATTACCAAATCATATTAGAAATGAGAGAGCAGATGCTTTAGAAAAATGGATTGCTGACAACAAAGATAATGCATTAGTGCATGACATGGAAATTGACGGCATAAGAAGATTGATAGAGTATACAAGAGTAATGGAAAGTGGTCATGCAAATACATCAAGTGAAATATCTAGATGGAGAGATTTTAAAACGTTTTACTTACAGTACGATACAAGAAGAAATAAGAATTTTTTAGAAACATTCAAACATAAAGAATTACAAAAATGGTTTGTTAGTATTCCAGAAACAGAAACCAAACAGGTAGGACTGTTTGACGGAGACGCAACCAAAGGAGCAATACATAAAGACGAGCTAGAACAGAGAGCAAAAAAAGAAGGATGGGTATTAAAACCACAAGGAGCAAATCCAGGATCACAAGAATATAAGGAGGAATAAAATGAAAAAAAGAGAAAGCAGACCTTATCCGGACCCTAAACAACTGGAACAAATAAATCAATTAATTAACAAGTATGCAGACAAGATACTTTTTTCTATGCTACGTGAAGGTATTACTAAAAAAGAGTTAATATCGTACTCTACAAGACTATGTGCTAGAAAGCATTTACAAGACCTATTAACTAATCCATGTCCAATGAGACTCATTAGTGAAATTGAAGATTTAGCCAACTTTAAACGAATGTGTATACATCAACAAAGAATGCATGATCATGAAAAATATGGTAGTTCGGATTTTGATGCTATGCCAAATAGAGGTTGGTCTGAAGGCCTAATATAGTATATAATATCAATAAAAAAGGAACTTAAATGTCAGAAGAAGATAACAGAACTGAAGATAAAAGACTAATTGAAGAATGGCTAGCCAAAGGCAATAAAATTACAATTTGTCCTCCTGGCCAAAAAAGCGACCCAGACAAAATAAAAAACGTATGGGTAAGAAGACAAGGAAGACCAAAAGCAAAGTAATGACAAATACAGACCAAATCATTGACAGTATAAAAAGTAGCAAACCAGATCATAATAATATGAGAGTATGGAATGGTTTCTTCTTTGATAGTGACTTTAAGTTGCCTGAACAAATGCCGGAAGGTATTACCAACGAGCAACGTACTCAATGGTTTTTAAAAGGAAATGTTTTTGAAAAATATGCTATTGATATAAATGCAATTGGTGAGTGTATGCAACTGATATACCCTGAACAAAAATTTGGCTCAATGACTCCGCAGATTGCTTATTCAGAACAAACACAAGGTTGGGACTTGGGTGCTCATACACACAACAACGAAGTAGCAGTTCATATGACAGTATTCTTAAACAAAGAACCAAATGAAGGAATATACGTGCATGATACAGATAAAGACTTTTATCAAAATGCAACCTATGTTGCAAATATATTTGATCAGTGTTGTGTGTTTCCTTTTACAGGTAAAGAGTGGCACGGAGTTGATGGTAGAGGAATAAAAGATACAAGAAAACTATTATATATCGATTGGATGAAATAATGAAATATATTATAACTTCAGGCTGTAGCTTTACAATAGGCTGGAGACAATATTTCGAAAGACAATTACAAGATGGTTACACTCATGTACCAACAGGACAGTCTGCATCTGGCAACGATATTATAACTAGAAGTGCAATCTATAAAATGATACAAACAAGAAAACATCATGCAAATAAAAATATAAGTTGTATTGTTATGTTTTCTGGTTTACAAAGAGCAGAACTACGTATAGAACAAGATCATCCTTTTTATAATGACATAGTTAAACATTCAGATCATGAATATTTTCTTGGTATGAATCCAGCTGAATATAATCATACTGATATAAAAGGAAACCCTAATTGGAAGCCTAAAAACGTTTGGCTAAAGTCCGGTGGATATGGCGGGCAAGGGTGTGAGTCAGATATGGCTAAAAAGATATGGGAAATATATTATAAAAATATACATTCAAAAGAAGAACGATATATTAAACTACTTGAAAATATTTTATTACTGCAAGAAACAGCAACAAAACTAAACATAAATTTAGTGTTAACTACGTTTCAAAATATATTTTATGAAACAGAAAAAGAAAGTAGCAACTTTGAAAATGCTATAGCATTAGGATTTATTCCAAAGAAGACAAAGCCATTATGGGAAATATATCCAGAACATAATTATCTTTGGTGGAATGTTGATAAAGATAACTGGTGTTTTATTAACAACGAATATGACAGTCTGGGAGAGTATCATGTACTAAACAATTTTGTATCTCCAGACAATGGTCATCCAAGTGCAGAAGCATATGACAAATGGGTAAAAGAAATATTGATACCAAATATGAAAGATAGAGAATTATTATGACGCTTGTAATCGGTGGTTGTAGCTTTACATACAACGAGGAAATGACTTGGGTAGGCAAAGTAGCAGAACAATACAATGTAGTAAATGTAGGGTCTTGTGCCGCGGGCAATGACTATATTGCACGTTCGGTACTGCATGAATTAGACAATCATATGAGACCAACTCTTATTTGTCAATGGTCTGGAATACACAGAAAAAGTTATGTTATCGATGATAACAGTGCATTCTATAATCATTTTAAAAGATATGAATGGCCAGACTGGGCAGGCGATTATCATAATATTAATACTGATGCTGTTACACAAGATTTGTTTTGGATTAAAACAGGTGGTAATAATATGTACCATCAAGGATCTTCTGAAATAATACACAAAAATTTTGTTGAGCCTTACTTAAAACATTTTTACAATGACGAACAAGCATTAGTTGAAACATTTGAAAATATTTTAAGAGTACAATATTACTGTCAAATGAATGATATTGAAAATTATATGTTTTGGTGGAAAGACGAACTAGTAAATTACAAAATGTCAAAGTACAGTAAAAAGTTATATGAACAGATTCAAAAAATGAATACAACATGGTTACCTAACTTAGGTGATTGGTGTGTGTTTAATACAGATTTAAAACAAGAAGATTTAAACAAAGGATATCATCCAACTAAAGCACAGCATGACGCTTTCGGTGAAGAAGTTTTAAGACATATAAAATGAAAAAAATAAAAGTAAAAAAACTATACGTCGATACCGGGCAGTATTTAGAAATGGAATCTGTTACTAGATTTTTAGATAATGTTGAGTATATTACTGAAGAACCAGAAAAAGAAGAGTTCTGGTATGAAGTTGCATTCTATGGAAACAACATCAAAGACTTTTGGACGTATCAAAACAAACAAACAGGTTTTAAAACCAAAGACATTTTTCCTTACTTGTTAAAAAAACAAGCTAGGTTGGCTGTTTGTTATATGAGAGAATATCCTTTTGAACACAATGACTGGGTGCAGATGCAAAGTAAAATTGGCTTAGATGCATGGAGTAAGTTTGGTGTAGACCCAGATCAAATATATTACTTTTATGGTAATGCTCCACAAGAATTAGATAGTATCAAAAAAAGAAATGTCAATGTAATTGAAGTACCATACTTTGAAATGGATTTTGTACACAGGGTCAATAAAGGTGAAATAGATTATGTTACACCATATGAAGCTGGAAGAAAAAATCCTAGCAGAACATTCCTAGATCTAAACGGCAAACCTATCAAGTTTAACAGATTAAGACACGTTGTACATTTATGGAATAGACGTCTTATAGATCAAGGTATCATTAACTTGTTTGAAACCGACGAAGACAAACGTTTATATAAAAAATACGATTATTATCAAAAAGTAAAAGATATAATTCAAGGTAAAGACTGGGATAAACTATTCGACTGGTGGCCTCAGTCACATGATAATACTGTAGGATTATACGGTAAACATCATAGTGGATATCCATATGATAAAAAACTATTTGAAGATACATTTATGAGTTTAGTAGCAGAAACACATTGTGGACATAGCAGTTGTAATCCTCAATTTTTTATTAGTGAAAAAATTGTAAAAGCTATTGGAAATGCTCATCCATTTGTTGTGTTAAGCACACAAGGATTTCTTGAAGAATTAAAAGCAAGAGGATATAAAACTTTTGCTCCTTACATTAATGAAGAATATGACAATGAACCAGATACAGAACTAAGAATGGTTAAAGCAATTGATCAAATAGCACATTTAAGCAAAAATGGTGTTCCTGTCAAAGCACTTGAAATAGCCATAAAGAATCAAGAAAAACTTTTTAAAAAACATGGTACTTGGATACGCAAATTAAAAAAAATAATGAGAACTAAAAAATATGACCCACGATGATTTTGGACCCCCGGCAAAGTTATTAGCTGGTGGTGATAGTTTTACTGCACATTTGATAGAACCTAATATCGCATGGCCTAATCATGTTAAAGTTTGGTTTGCCAAAACAACTAGTGTTGCTGAAATGGCCAGTGATAACGAACTAATAGCCAGAAATGTAATTAAAGGAATTTCAGATAACGAACCAAGTCACGTTGCGGTTGGGTGGAGTGATCCAAATAGGTTTAGCTTATATATTAATCAAGAACATCCTTTGTATAACGAAATACATGAAGTTATGAAAGATCATCCTGGATTTACTAATCAAATACTAACGGGTAAATGGCATTGTAGTACTCATGGTAGTTTTATAAAACCAGGCGGCGGTTATGACACATGGAATACAAAAAGCGAAATTGTCAACAAGTTAGTTAAAGAATATATAATGAATTATCATACTAGAGAAAATCAGATGCTAAAAACATTTGAAAGTATTTTCATGGTTCAAGAACATTGTAAAAATTTAGGAATAGAACTGCTTAACTTTAAAGCATGGGATCATGATTTATTTAGAACGTCATACAAAATGACAAAACATATACAACCGCTTATTGATTTAGACACATGGTGGTTTTATAATCGCAAGGCAGGACTAAAAGAATGGTGTGAAGACAAAGGTGATGATGTTATGCCGGGTGGTCATCCACAAACTGAATATCAATATCTGTTTTGTATAAGTGTAATCGAGCCATGGCTATCAGAAGACATAGTTATATAATATGACATGGTTATTACTAGGAATATTAATAGGAATTGCAATAAGATTTTCAGCAAAGCCTTACAAAAAAGAAAAAGACAAATTTGAGGATCCATGGAACTGGACAGGATTTGGATAAAATGATATTTGAAAACCCATATTACAAAGCAACACCAAGCAACAACTGTCCAGATCTATTTTGCGATGATCCTCTCCCTGGTCTTGATAATGTAGATAATCAAGATATTATTATATTTGAACCATGGGAAGCAGATATACCAGGACCTGTAATGAACAATGGTAAAACTGTTATTGATACTATTACAGAAAAATTACAACATATAAACAAAGATAAAGTAACATTTATCACAGCAAATTTAGATTGTAAACAAGTGCAATTTGCTAATACTGTTAAGCATTATCCTTTTCATTTTTTGGAAATACAAAGAAAACAAGACAACACTGCTGGAGTAAAATACCATAGAAATAAACACTTTTGTAGTTTCAATGGAGCAATAAAGTATAAACGTATTGATTTTGTAAATTTTTGTAAAGAAAACTTTTTATTAGATAAAGGTTATGTTAGTCTAGTTGGCAACTACGATCATGGATATCGTACACAAACAAAAGAATATGAAAACTACTATATAGACAAAACAGCAGATGAATTAAACAAAGACGATAAATCTATTCCATTAAAAATATATGAAGACAGTTATCTTAATATAATAAACGAAACACATGAAGATGAACACGTATTCTTTACTGAAAAAACATGGAAGCCAATATTAAATTGCCAACTATTTTTGTATTACGGAGTTGGTGACAAATCAAAGTATTATAAACATTTACAGGATTTAGGATTTAAATTGTATACAGAATTTTTTGATTATGAAAATGACACACTAGATGAATTACAAAAGTTTTGTCAGTTGGATCTTAAAACTATAAGTGAAAAGTTATCATCTATTTTTCGTAAAGTATTGTACAACAGAAGTCATGCTATGAATATTGATATTGATAAAGTAAAGAGAGGATTAGGTGTTAAAAGTATATAGACATCCAAAGTATTGTTACGACTTAGAATCGGTCATGCGTTTTATTCCTGTTGAATATGTGACTGATATGGAACAAGCTGACTATGTTGACATTGCAACAAGTGAACCGGCACCTGTCTTTGAAGGAATAACAAAACCAATTGTCTATTCATATATAAGAGAACATCCTTATACACATGACGAATATTTGAAAACACAATTCGACAGTCTACAATCAACACAAGAAATTACTATTTTTAGTTTAGGTAGCTTTAAACATTTTGCACCAAATAGAAAAAATATTATAATTGATCAATTTGAATTAGATGCTTATCATAGACTATTTGTTAAAGAAGAATGCGAAATACAAGAAACAAATCTTAGTAAATTAAGATTTTTATTACTAGGAGGTAAAGCTAATAAAGGAAATAGAAAACCATTACTAGATAAACTTATAGCAAATGAAAACTTTAATGCTAGATTTGCCTGGACCATGTTTGGTGTCGACGGTGGGGATCAACTAGATACAATTAAAATTGAAGATAATCATTATATAGGTTATCCATATGATCGAATGGTATATCAACTAACGAACTTTAGTATTATTTCAGAAACACATTTTGATGGCAATCAAGAGTTTCATCCAACAGAAAAAACTTATAGAGCAATAGCTAATATGCACCCTTTCGCAGTTTTATCAACACCATTCTTTATGAACAAGTTAAGAGAAAAAGGTTACAAAACTTTTAGTAATTTAGTCGACGAGAACTATGATATGATTACTAATCATAAAGAAAGATTGCAAAAGTTTGTTAATTGTATGTTTAAATTAAACAATCAAGATTTATATTATGATAGCTTTGAAAAGCTGTGTAAACATAATGTTAATACGTTAAAGAAAAATGCATTAAATACTAGAAAAAAAATAATTAAGAGTTTAGAAAAATGAAAATAGTAACATCAGGTTGTAGTTTTACAGAAGCAGAAGATAGTTGGGCTAATTATCTAAAAGAAAAATATAAAGATCAGCATGACATAATCAACGTTGCCGAAGGGGGTGGTGGTAACGAAATGAATATTAGAAACATTACTAGAGCAATTATTGAAAACAATCCAGACTTTGCTATACTGCAAATTTCAGGTGTTAGTAGATATGAATTAATTACAGATGAAGTTATTAGTAATTGGACTAGTGAAACACATAACGTGGCTGTACAGGCTAAAGAAACTTACACATGGTTAAAAAGTACAGGCACATTTGAATGGCTTGAAGATGCAGAACCAAGAATAGGTGCACCATTAAAAAATTATCGTAAGTATTGTTACAGCGAAGTATATCAACTTCTAAAAACACTTTATCTGATTAAGAACTTTCAAACATTGTGCGAAAACATGAATGTCAAGTATAAAATATTTTTATGGAAAAGAGAATTTAAAAAACACATCGAAGGCAAACTACTTAATGAAAATGAAGAATTAAAGTTTTGGTTTGATTCAATCGATTGGAAAACATGGTGGCTATATGATCACAAAGGCGGAAGACCCGGATATCCTGGTTGTATAGAAAAAGGCGGTATTGCCGAATGGGGCATTGATAATGGTTATGCTGGAGTTTTATCAGACGATCATACAAACACTCCTCCGCAAGGTTGGATTATGAAAGAAGGTACTAAAAGAATGCTGGGCCACCCGTCATCAGAATGTCATCAAGCATTTGCAGAACAAGTAGTAAGGAGATGGATTACAGATGCAAGTTAAAATACTAGAACATATTAGAACAGTGCCAGATTATCCTAAAGAAGGAATTAATTTTTACGATTTGAATAGTTTATTTGCTAGTGAAGTATTTGGAATAGTTATTGACGAATTAGCTAAAAAAATTACTAGCGATTCAAACTTTAGTTACCCAACTCATGTTGCTGGTGTTGAAAGTCGTGGGTTTGTTATTGGTAGTGCATTAGCTAAAGAGTTAATGATTCCATTTGTAATGATTAGGAAAGAAGACTCAAAATATCCAGGCGAACTATACAAAGAAAGCTATAATTTAGAATATGGATCGAATACATTAGTCCTACAAAAAGGTATACTAGGTCATACTAGTCGTGTTATAATAGCGGACGATCTTGTTGCAACTGGCGGAAGTTTATTAGCAAGTAAAAAACTTTGTGAAAGCTCCGGAGCAAAAGTACTAGGTGTAACAGCATTATTAGATTTAGCATACATTGAAACTTATAACAAAACACAATTAGAAAACACAATAGTACACACCACAGTATACAATGATTAATTTATTATATCAAACACATGACAAAGATAAAGGTTACTTGCCAAACAGTATTCCTTATTGGAAAAGAAATGACAAGTATTATAAAAATTACGGCAATGTAAAATTTCAATACTTAGAAGAATTACTAGATTATGCTGGTGTAAAGTATAACAAGTGTAACTTAGATCATTCAATAAAAAGCAGTCAAACATTTTGGTATCATATACAACCCGAATGGATTGATCTAAGTTTCTTTTATGAAAATGTGTTTCATTACATTGACGAAGACTTTCTAAGAGCAATACGAATAGAAGATAATGTAAAAATATTATTATGGTTTCCAAGCGAAGGCTTTCATCTAGATATGCCAAGATTTATTGATGACATACTATACACCTTAGGTGATAAAGGTATACCTGAAGAGAAAGTTCATTTAGTATTTGGTGATTTAAGAATTGAAGAAAACTTCAAATACTATTGTAAAAAGAAAAAGATTGATTGCAAAATAAAAACATTTGGATTGAATATATTTGAGCTAAACTATTGGCTCGAAACTGATAGAATGTATTTTAATACAAAAAGAATGCGTGAAATAAAAGTAGAAGATGAATTAGTCGACGAAAAGTTAATCGACAAGGATAGACACAGACCATTAAAGTTTGTTTGTAGAAATGCAAATCCAAGACCACACAGAATATATCTAACTAGTCAATTATACAAAGAAGGTCTAGATGAGTTTGGTTACATAAGTTTTTTAAATAGGTATTTTACACCAGGTGTTCCAACCAATACTGAAACATTCACTCAACGAGAAGACAAGGAAAACGTACTAAAAGAAATGGAAGAGTTTTTACAAAAAACTCCTATTGTTCTTGATCATGATGGATCATCAATAAACGAAAGTTTAAATCAAAGAAGAATGAAAGCTAAACATTACTATAATACATACTTCAGTATTGTTAACGAAACAGTAAGTAATAGTCAACCAGGAGATCCTTTGTTTATTACTGAAAAGGTATATCAACCTATATTACAACTACATCCTTTTGTAGTTTTAGGATCTCGAGGCACATTAGATTATTTGCAAGATTGCGGATACAGAACTTTCAATAATTGGGCATTTTTAAACGAAAGCTACGATAGAGAAACAGATAGTGCTAAAAGAACCGATATGGTTTTAGAAAATATTAAACGGTTATGTCATTGGCCCATCGATGGATTGCATAGAGAATACTACAAAATATTTGATACTTTGTTGTACAATAGAGAGCATTTTTTAAAGTTAAATAGAAGTGAGTACTTAAATAAGTTATTATTATGGCTAGAAAAATAGAACAAAATAGTGTTTCCATAGGAAGTGATCACAGAGGCGTAAACCTTAAAGATTACGTTTATAAATTTATGGTTCCAGATACAGATGAAGAAATTACAAAATTTAATATCTGTGTAATACAAGATGTAGGTGCATACGATAAAAAAAAGTCAGTTGATTATCCAGACATTGTAAAAGAAGTAGCAAATGATTTAGAATATCAATCACATGGTATTTTGATATGTGGCTCGGGATTTGGTGTAACTATTGCGGCTAATAGATATCCTCATATTAGAGCGGCAAACTGTAGAACAGTAAAAGATGTTGTAATGGCCCGTAAGCATAACAACATTAACGTTCTATGTATGGGTGCAGACTTTGTAACTAAAGATATGGCTTGGCAATTAGTACAAGCATTTTTTACTACCAAATTTGAAGGTGGAAGACACACCAAAAGATTAGACAAGTTAAAATCAGTAAATACTAGTGACATCTCAGAACAATGGAAAACAATATGATTAGAGAAAATCAGATATTTGATATAGACAGTGAAAGTCTAGTTTCTGAAGGACTAGCTAAAGTAAGATGGTGGATACAAAACAATCAAGATAAAATAGACACACATAATATTATTATCAAAAGAGAATTAGAAGGTGAGGTTCATTTTTTACAAAAAGATAACTTTTTAACCGAACTGCATGATTCAATTCGTAACTGGCCAAAAGAACAAACATTTCTAGTCATGGCAGATGTTAATTTAGTAGACAATATCAATACTTGGTTTAAAGGTACAGCAGAAAGAGTAGTTCCAATAACAGCATTATCATATCCATTGAGCTTGTTAATAAGAACTAGAGATGTTATACAAAACAAAACAGTAAAACAACCAAAGAGTGTAGATGAAAAAGTTAAAAAGTTTATTTGTTTAAATGGTGCATCTAAACCACACAGAGCTAAAATAGTTAATAGATTATATGAAAACAATTTACAAGATGATGGATGGATAAGTTGGGTTAATCGTTATGGTAAACTACCTAAAAAATATTTTAGTAATGGTGTTTGGCAGGGAGAAGATCTAGTACTGGATTTTGACAATGAATCAATTGATGCAGGACAGAACCAAGAAATATTACCAACGCAATATCCTTATGCTGGATTTGAAATTGTTAACGAAAGTATTGATAGTGATACAAGCATATTTTTAACAGAGAAAGTTTGGAAACCAATTTTATACAATAAAATTTTTATATTACATGGTACAAAAAACAGTTATCAGTTTTTAATAGATCACGGATTCGAACCATACACAGAATTATATGATCACAGCTTTGACAGTTTAGATAAAGAATTAAGATTTGAAGCAATGTACTCAGAAGTAGAAAAGCTAATGAATTATACACCTACTGAATGGCAAGAAATATATCATGACAAAATTATTCTTGATAAAATTAAACACAACAGCAATACATTTAGAAACTTACATATTGACAGTTGGTTAAACAATTTAAATGAATAAAAAAGAAACCCTAGAATCAAAAACATTTTGTATGATTCCGTGGACGCATTTACACACGTGGCCAGATGGAAGAATACTAACTTGCTGTATGAGTCCAAGTGATATGCCAATGGGTAACTTAAAAAACGTTAGCCTAGAACAAGCATGGAACAGTGAACAGCAAAAAAAATTAAGGAAAGATTTACTTGCTGGTAAAGTTAATAAGATATGTACTAGATGTATGGAAATGGAAAGAAATAATATTTCTACAACTAGACAATGGTCAAATAAACATCTAGCTAATCATTGGGATGTTGTTGAGTCAACGAAAGAAGATGGATCTGTTGACAAAGTTAATTTACCTTATATTGATTTTAGATTCTCAAATATTTGTAACTTCAAATGTAGAACGTGCGGCCCGGAGTTAAGTTCAAGCTGGTATGAGGATCATACTAAAGTGTATGGTAAACCTGATCATAAAAAAATTATTAGACCTTACAAAGACGAAAAAACATTCTGGGAAAAAGTAGAGCCTTACATGGATGGTCTGGAAGAAATTTATTTTGCAGGTGGTGAACCATTAATAATGGAAGAACACTATAGAATACTAAAACGTCTTGTTGAGAAAAAAATGTTTCATGTTAAGTTAAAATACAATACTAACTTTAGTCAAATGACTTACAAAGATATTGATGTAATGAAGGAATGGGATAAATTTGAGTTTATAGAAATTGGTGGTAGTTTAGACGCTAGTCATAAACGAGGAGAATTCTTGCGTTCAGGACAAAACTGGGAGCAAGTAGAAGCAAATAGAAAAAGAATGTTTGAAGTTTGTCCTAGAGCTTACTTCTTTTTAGCAACTTGTTTAGATGTATTCAACAGTTATCACGTGCCTGATTTTCATATTGATTGGTACAAAAAAGGTTGGATACAAGATGAAGGTAGTTTGATCAATCCATTGTTAACACCAGCACATTTAAGAATACAAATATTACCAGAACACATGAAAGATCAAGTAAGAGAAAAATATCGTAAAGCTCAAGAATGGATGAATGCAAATACTAAAAACAAAAGTAAAAGATATGAGGCATTAATTAACTTCTTAGATGAAGCAGACTATACACATAAAATTAAAGAGTGGTATCAAACAACTGAAAGATTGGATCAGTTAAGAAATGAAAAATGGCGTGATATATTTCCAGAATTACACGACCTGCCAAATTACATAAAGTAATCTACAGTATTAGAAACTTTCCATCTAGCATCAGCACAACTCTTCCAACATCTGTTTAACTCACGTTTACGAGTAGTCCAAGCATCTGTTATTTCTTTCCATGCAGGTTCATTAAATATTTCTTGCAAAGAACGTGTATTAAAATTGTTAAAATCATTTTTGTAGTGTTCAGCTAACCATGGTTCTTTCTTTTCTAGTCGCTGTATTGTTAAATCATAATCTTCTGACATATAACAACAAGGCCAAATTCTACCTTTAGAATTTAGATACATATTGTGAGCTTCAATACCTTTACAAGAAATACAAGACTGTTCTGATTTTGTTTGATTTATTTCTTTAGCTTTTTGAATTTGTATTTCGGTTTTCTTTTTAGCAACTGCACTAACTTCTTTGTATTCTTCATTAGGTAAAACTTCTCTAGTGCTTATTTCCGGAGAGAAGTCATGAAAGCCTAAACTGTTTGATAATGCTTTGGCTTCTTCAACCTGATGCTTATTATGATCAAATACTATCATTTTCCAATTGGCATATCCACCGTTACTAATAAAGGCTTTAACATTAGACATTAATGTTTTCCATTTTACTTTTCTTCTGTATAAATGATTTGTATCTTCAAGTCCATCTATACAAAATGTTATTGATGCATTACCATACTGTTTACAAACTTTGCCTAAGTTTTCCCAAAAGTTAGTTGCACGAGCTCCGCCATTAGTATGTACACCTACTGCTTTAAAGTTTTCAGCTGAGTACTTGAATAGCTGTTCAAATTCTGGATGCATTAATGAATCACCATAGTTACCACAATACCATACTCCAACATTTTTTGCTCCTTGGTACAAATCAAATTGTTCTTTTATTTTTTGTAATAGGTGTACTGGTAAATGTTCAGTTGACAAATCTTTAATAACATCACTAGTGCCTTGAACGTGCCTACCACAGTACGGACAACCTGCATTGCAAGATGTAGTTGGCTCTATTTCAAGTGTATGAATGTAAGGTATGTTGATTAATGAAAACATTTGCTATTATTTACTGAACTAGCAAATTTATTAAAAACAAGCAAAAAAAGATTCATTTTAAGCGTCATACAGTGGGGTCAAAGCCACCACCTGGGGTGTTAGTACCCCCGTATTTTAGGGGTTTTTACAGACAAGCTACTTTAAACATGAAAGCTTCTTTTTTGTTCGAGAAACTTAAAAAGGAACGTGATTCCATTCCGTGGTTCTCTAATGATACTCTTGGTAGAGGCAAACTATCATGATACCAGCCCCATTTGTGTTTACAATTATCAATACACCAATCGATGCATCTTCCTAATTGTTCAGGGTGCTGTACTTCAACATCGTGTTTGAATTTTTTATTGTATCCGTATGTCTGAGGAATAATACCATTGTTCTCTAAACGACAGTCATCATATGCCCAACTGTCGCCCCACATTAGATCCTCATCATATGGTGGGATCTTCATGTTACTTGTTCAAAACGCAATAAGGCATTCCTGGTACAACTATACAACTCGCTGTTCTTAACAATGTATTGTTTGTAGTTTGTGTCCATTTGCCTTCTTGTTTTGGTTTTGCACAATTAGTTAACGTTATAGATATTAAGAGTATTAAAAATAAACGTATCATCTATTATTCAGTTGGGTAAGGTTTACGAATCATTCTAAGTGCTTCTTCCATTAAAGCTTCACACTCATCTGGTTTTGCGGCTAGTTTTTTACCTAATGCTTTTTCAAACTGCCTTTTGCTTTGTTCGTGTAATGGTGCATCAGTTCTTTTATGCTCCATATTTTTCCAGTGTTTGATATCATCTGTACAAGTACCATTACCTCTAACGTGACCTGCATTGGTGTTAGTAGCTACTGCTACAAAACCAAATAAAAATAAAATTGTAATTAATAGTTTCATAATGCTTTATTTATTAGGCCGAGTGCTTTGGCATTTTCTTTTCTACAAACCAAACGTGTTTTCTAATTACAGGATCGTATTTTCTTTGTCTTATTTTCATTGTTCTTTTTTCACCTTTAGTAGGCTTACGAACATAGTATCTTGTTCCTGTATCTGGTTTGTTTTCTTCTGGTACTAACATTTTTAATTCAAATGTTTTCTTTGAGCTTTTTGCCATAAATTATCCTATTTGTAAATAAAAGGATCTCTTTTTTTGAGTTCTTTTATTTTCTTCTTATATGCTCTATGTACTTTATACTCATACCATAAATTTTTCAACCATTTAATCATCTTTTTTTCCTTCAACTTGTTTCCGAAAGTATTTACAAACTTCAATCATTACTGGTTTATTTTCTCCATCCAACATTTGTTCCCATAAAGGATTACTATGTTCTGGGCGTCCACAATTGGCACAATAGCTGTCAGATTCTTTATGCATATTAGCTGAATTTAATTCTGCTGATTTCATGCTATTACTCCTTGAAACATTGTTGATAACTCAGGAAAGACTTTGTCAAATGTTTCGTGTCTAACGATATCAGTTCTCGTAGTATGATGTTGGAACTGTTTGAAATGTTGTACATTATCGCCAGACATCATGAAGTTGACTACATTGCTTAAATTCATTCCTTTGTATTCTTCAAGTTTCTGTTTAATCATTAATTTAACACCATATGGTAGGCAAGTGATGTTGTAGTGTTTTGGTTCATGTAAATTGTTAAGATAAACTTTCATGCCAAACTTTTTAGTCCAATCTAAAAATTCCGGAAGATAAAAAACATTAAAAATATTAACAGTGTGACATATACATAAATCAAAAGTTGGTGTTTGATATTCTTTAAACACACTCATATTAGATATAGCATCTGTCCATTTAGCTGGATGTCTTTGATATTCAAACTGTTTGTTTATACCATCAATTGAGAAATGCACATCAACATATTTGAAATTAGGCCAAATGTTTTTAAGTGCCGGTAATGGTAACTGTGTTCCGTTTGAGTTATAATGCAATGAAATATTTTTTGCATATCCTCTATCTATAATTTTTTCAAGCAATGCAAAATGTTCTTTTATCATAAACGGTTCACCACCTGTAAAATCTAAATGTTCTAGGTGTGGCATAACACTTTCAATTGTTTCCCAAAAATGTTCTGATTTTTCTGGCCAATCAAGTCTTGAATAATCGTTTTCAATCCCGTCGATCTTATCATATCTTTTTTGTTCAGTTATCCATCTGGAACTATATTGTGGAGAACATATTCTGCATTTCAAATTGCATATATTACCTAGCTTTAAATCTAAGTATCTTGGTTTTTGTTGTTCTGCAAATATTACTTTATCTTTTATATGATGTTGATATTTTTGATTATCTCTAACTCTTTTGGATTTTTTACCAGATAGTTCTTCCATCCAGCATCTATGGCAACCACGTGGTTGTGTTCCTGCTAGAAAACGTTTACGTATTGTTTGCATTTCATCACTATTAGTGATATCATCAATATCATCTTTTTGTATTAAATACTCTTGACCATTTGGTTTTTTTAATGTACTGTTATACATACAACATGGTTTTACAGTTCCATTTGGTTGAACTTCTAAAGAAGTCCATGGTAGAATACAAAAATTTTGAGGTAATTTATCGTTCATGTTAAAAATATCGTTTATAGGTTGCAGTTGGACTCATGGTCATAATCTTTCTCACACTAATACTTATCCGTATATAGTACACTATAATTTATCTGAAAACAACACTGAAAATCAAGTTATTAATGCAGGCCGTGAAGGTGCTAGTTGGGTCAACTACCCAGACACATTAAAATATATACATGGCAAATACGATCCTGATGTGTATGTCATACAACACACTACACCGGACAGAGGAATGTTAATGTGGTGTTCTGATAAAGCAAAGTATCAAAAAATTACCAGAGACCATGACGTGTATGACAACTATATTCAGTTATGGGACAACACACAAAGTTATTATCATTTAACAGTAGGAATGGCAGAAAGACTAGCAAACGATGAACAGTCAGATCTGATAGATCATATGTTTGGTGAAATACAAAGGAAAAGTAATCTTAAAAAAGACCAAATAATTGCCAGAGTAAAATATTGGTTAGAGCATGAAAGACTTCATCCGCTGATGTTCAACAAGTATAATCAAACTATTGAATATTGTGATATGTATGTTAAATCAATTAACAAAAAAGTATTGCATATTTTTTGGCTTAACGATCTTTTTGTGCCTGACAATCTAGATAACAAATTAGTTATTGAAAAAGAAATAGATCTTAAAAAATATATTATCGATGAAGGTTACCATGTTGATAAAAAAGGTAACTCTGTTATTGCTGATTTAATTATTAGGTCTCTAAAGATTTAATTATAAAAGCTATTTTTCCTGGCCAGTTTTCTGAAACACTATACTTAACATTGATCGATCTTAAAATTTCTATCCATGGTAAATGATCTTTATCACTGTTCTTGATTATATTCATTGCTTCGGCATAGTGTCCACTGCCAATCATAAGATCAATAAATGCAAAAGTGCTATTGCAATTGTGTAGATATTTTGCTACCTTGACGTTTGGTGCATACTTAGGTACCATGTACTCATCTGGATCATTGCTTGATGATCTGATGCCATAGTAGTTGTAGCCTTCTTGTGCAAATCTTGAATTACCCCAATCGCTTTCGTGTATAGCAACACCGACCGCAAGTTGTACTGGTAATACAAATTCAGAGTTAGGATGAAGTTGGTTGTAATAATAAGCATGACAACTCTTTATGTGTTTTACAAAATCTTCTTTGTATTGCTGTTCGTTTGCACTGCCTTTGCCGGCAAATAACAATATGAATAAAAATCCTACGACAGCAAGTAAATCAGTAAATTTCTGCATAGCTTAATTATTTAGAGCTGTAAATGTCCATTTATATTACGTTTTAACTTATTCAGCATCTTCCTCAATATTAGACGGCTTTTCTATGGGCATACCACTATTGTTAAACCATCTGCCATCTGCCGTGACAGTTACATACTGTTTCATGTTACCGGTGCCATCTCTTTTTGGTACCAATATCTGTTTTCTGGTCAACTTGCCTTGATAGTCTGTGCCATCTTTGTTTATTAATTTTTGTCCTCCTAGGCCTCCGTACACTCTGTCATACGCAATCCACTCATCAACATCACCATCTTCTTCTACTTTGGTCCATGTGTCGTTGTCATAGCTTTTGGGCAATGTGTAAGTTTCAGGATTAATGGTAGATCTCCACATTCTGTTTGTGTCAGGTATGCTTGGTGGAGGTGGTTGCCATTTGGGCTTGTCAGGATCTTCGGTTATCTTGTTTAATTTGTCCAACAGTGCTTTTGTTTTTTCACTCATTTTGGTTGTTTGTAAACAAATTCATATCCATTGCTGTTAGCAATCCATGTGCCGGGCTTTCTGTCGTGTTCATGAAAAGACAATCTAACAGTTTTTTGTATTATCATCACAATGTTTTTTTGATTTTGACTGAGTATCTCTGCTTCAACCCACTGATCGTTATCTGTGCAGTGAACTTTTGCAGTGGTCGGACGTTCATCTATGTCTATTGAATATGCCATTTTTTCCTTTTATGTAAATTAAGTCTTTATAATAACACTGAAATTGCATTCTGTCAACAGACTTTGACCCAAATATACCGGTTTGACCGGTGTTTATAAGCTGTTTTATAGTGTATTTGCACCTTTTTTTTACTGTTTTGTATGTGTATTAGCACGTTTTTTTACTAAAAATAGCTGTTTTAGTGGGTTTTTTAGGGGTTTTTATGCTATTTTGTATGTGTATTAGTACTTTTTTTAGTGTATTTGCACAATTTTTTAGTAAAAATAGCTGTTTTTTAGTGGTTTTTTAGCAAAATGTATGTGTTTTTTTATAAAAATAGCTGTTTTTTAGCGGGTTTTATAGTGTTTTGTATGTGTATTAGTACATTTTTTTTATAAAATACAGTGTTTTAGCGGGTTTTTGCTAGTATTAGTATGTGTCAAATTTTTTTTAAGGGGTATAAACAGGGTGTTTTTATAGTATTGTATGTGTATTAGTACTTTTTTTACGGGGTGTTTATAGCTATATGTATGTGTATTAGTACATTTTTTTGTACTATGTTAGTAATAAGGCGGGTATTAGACGTATTTTTGTATGCGACTGATAAAATTCAGACAGTTATTGTTACTGTTATTATTTTACACGGGCTTACTGTTCGCTATCGCTCACAGAACAACCAACGTGCCACAGTAGAGAAGGTGTCAAAGAGCCTGGTTAAACTGCTTTTAAGCGTCATACATGGTGGTCAATCTGGAATCTAGTGTTTTGATATGCACACAATTGGACCGCCTGTGTACTAGCTTGTAATAGCATGATGTACTGTTGGTGTTCTGTTGGTGCTAATGTAGACAGCATAGCAATTGACACACCCTGTACGTGTGTTATTTTAGCTTTAAAGTGCATAAATTTAGGGCAATGTGCATCAGTGTTCGCTGTGCTCACAGCATTGGCTAGGCCGGCGATCCATTATAAATATTCATTATGATTAAAAATGTGTTGATAGCCACAGCATTCATAGGGTGGTGGTACATATTCTTCCATATGTTCGCCCAGTATCCTGACATCTTTCGTTTAGCCGCCGGGGCATGATGGCACACATGGTAGGTTTTCATACACCTTTGCTTTAGTATTAACCACACCACCTCTATACGTTTGCCCACATTTTTCTACTGCGTAATTTTTTTCAATACCAAGTTTCCGTACCGCAATTGTTTTTGTGTTCTAAACCAAGTCTACGCCTTAGTTTAATATAATGCTTCGCATTTATCCTCTCTTGCATATCAACTGTGTTTACCGCCCCGCCTATATAATAGCCCATTATTTTTTATTTTTGCGTTAGCCCACTTCCCAGGTTTCCAAGCCCAGATCTATATACACGGTCGGTGGTGGAAATTATTTTTTCTTAAGTCTCAGATGGGATGTCAGCTGTTACCTCTTTGGGCTTCAGCTGTAGGTATGCTAGTTTGTATAGCCAAAGTGCTAGTACTAGGAACACAATGCTCACACAGTAGTTGAATACAGGTAGTGTGCTAACTGCGGTGCCCAAGTGTACAGCAAATGTTAGTACAATTGTAGCAAAGAATATCAGTCCTAGACTGCATATGATTCGACCTAGTAAACGCATTGTATTGTTACCTCATGAATGTGTGGTTGCCCAGTACACCCATGTAATCAAAATGATCTACCCAATATGGTGTGACTAGGTTATGGTTGTAATAGTATAAGCTACCTTTGGTATTGTCTTTGATCTGTAGTTCAGTAGCACCAGCAATCATTATTGCCAACTGTACACTGTCTGTCCAAGCCTTTGCATTCATTTCAATGGTCTGTCCTGTCTTCTCATAGTTGGCCCAGATGACATCTTTCTCTCCATCACAGTACCAACTGAAGTGACACTTGTGCTTGATGGGATAGTAAACAGGAGTTAGGTCTGGATTGCTTTTGGTCTTCCAGCTTTCTCTAACCGGACCCTGTTGCACAACTTCACAATATGTATTTGGGAAGCTACCACTTTCAACTCTGTTTCTAGTCACATTACCTACTGCGGCTTTACCACTGTAGCTTTCTGCTCTAGCTTCAAAGTATATGTTCTCTGCTAGACAAGTAACTGCATCATGTAGCTTACTGTTGACCTTGTTACTGTCCAACTGTTGATTTAGGATAACTGTAGCTTTGGTCGTTAACTTGGCTACAGGTTCATTTGCACTCGCAACAGTGTAACCCAACACTACCAGGAATACAGTTAGAGTCATTAAGACTCTAACTATAGGATTTGGATTGGGCATCATTAGTCAGCCCTGCTTTCCATGTGTGCCCTCATACCGTACTTCTCCAGTACTTCAGCAAATGCTTGACATCCGTGTTCTTTGATGTCCATCGACTGTGTATGGCTGTAAGGTTGATCTTGCATCATAGAGTAGTAACTGATCGACCAACCGCCGTTCCATGCATTGTCACCAATGCCATGTGCTTTAAGGAACTTTACAAAAGCACCCCTAGCCGGTCTGATCTTCACTGAAGCAAAGCCACAGTACATAGGCTCACCGTGCTTGTCTGTGAACTCTTTTACTGCTGACCTACAAGCCAATACAGCTTCTTGCCATATGTCTTTTGCAGGGATCTTTGCTGATGCGAACTGCTTTAGTTTTACTGCTTCGTCTGTGTACATATTAACCCTCTCTGTTAATTGTTTATATAAGTTTAGTGTATATTACTTCTGGTCTTTGTCAACCACTTTGTCTGCTACCACTTGGCCCAATTTACATCCAGCCAATATACCAGTTGCTGTCGCAATAGTTTTACCAGAACCGGATCCTACTTGATTACCAGCTACTCCGCCAGCAACACATCCACCCAGTACCGTAAGGTCTTTCTTCACTTGACCAGTAGTCGCATAACATCCAGATAGCATAAGTCCTGCTACTAGGATTAAAACAAGTTTGTGCATTTTTGCCTCTCCTTTAAGTTGTTTCATTTATACTATTATAATAGCACAATTACCCAATCCGTCAACCATAAAAAAAGGGCGTAAACCTTATTAGATCTACGCCCAGGCTTTGTGTTCCCTCTAAGTTTTGAGAGGTTGAGAGGTTTAGAAGGAACCTGTTGAGCCTGCGTAAGCAGGACTCGAACCTCGTTTCATGCAAGTCACTCTTGCAAGTTTTTTCCAATCATTGCTCATCTTCTTTAGATCAGCAAGTTTGGTTATCATTCTTAAACTAATTTCGTTAAGACCTTTTTGGTTCTCTACCATGAAGTTCATAACATCTTCCTGTTCTTCTTTGGAGAAGTTGTAGTCCCTCATCATGTCACCTTCAGCCAACACCTGCTTACATCTAAGCATTCTGTCTCTGACTGTGTCCATTGTAAGATCCAGGTAGTGACATCTACTCATGATGGCCGCTAAATGGTCTTGTAGCTTTTTGGATTTCACATAATCAAATTTGATGTTTGTGATCATTATCACCGAACCGTTGAACTCGAAACGATCTGGCACACCTTCATTTGCCAACACTCTGGACTCAGTGTTCCAACTGATATATCTTTTCTTGGAACTGTCCAATGCCGCTTTCAAAATGTTAAGTGCAACATCATCAAACAAGATCGAATCACAATCATCTAGCACAAGGATATTTCCTTTGTTAGATAGTTTGAAAAGTTTTTGATACAATCCTATAGCTGACATAGAACCTCTGCACACTTCAAACTTGGGAGCAACATCTGCCATCTTGTTGAAGATGTCTGACTTGTTTAGTTGTTCCTCAACACCGTAGGATTTACCTACACCTGGAGGGCCACTAACTATCATTGCTCTCACTGTGCCTTCTTGTGTGGCTTCAGTCATTTCAGTTAGGATATCAAATCTTTCTTTGATCCTAACCATCGCCTGCTCATCTGTTTCTACAGGCTCTTTGGATTTCTTGATCTTGATGATTGGCTCATCGCTCAGTTCAGCATCACTAGGTGCTTTTACTTTGATACGAATTGGCTTTGCAGGAAACTCACCTGTATCAGCCGACCTACCATCTACTAGGAAGAAACCCCCACCAGCTTTGTATGGGTGGTAGTCTTTGATCAACTTAAAAGATACATCGTTGATTGAAGCATCTTCAAAGGATCCTTTTCTTATTGTTACTGTTTGCATTTAATTACCTCTCAGTTAAATGTTTAATTATTATTATATTAACATGGTTCTTAGATCTGTCAACCCCTAAAGTTCTTCCAGTATTCCTAGTATTTCTGCTATGGCCAAAAATATTCCTACTGCTTGTAGCATCATATCTCCGGTTAACCATAATCCATAACAGGCTCCTAATCTGAATATACTTTTAAAGATTGAAAACCAAAAGTGTTTCTTAGAATTGGATTCTTGTGGTTCCATCATTCATCCTCCTCATCATCATCTGGCATATTGTTTCCTAGTTCTTCTTCTGCGAACTCTGACCAAATGCCTTTATCTTCTTCTATCATGCCGCCTCCTCTGCCAATGGATCATCTTCAAATATCTCCCATGGCAGTTCACCATCTTCATATAGCTGGAACCATTTATCATTGGCTCCATCTAGCCATTCTGCTTTTAGTTGATCAGCTGTGAACTTGTGATAACCTCTGAAGCCACCTTCGAGTATATAGATAAGTGTATCTGATACTCCATCTAAATTTATTTCTGTGTGAATCTGTTTAGCTTCTACCTGCATCAATCTTTCAGCTAGTACATAGTGCGTGAGTGCATAACCTCTTTCATCTTTGATGATATGAAATTCATCACTGACATCTTTAAGAGACTTTGGTAGATTGTCTTGCGGATCCATTACTCAGCCTCCTTCTTCCATTCATACTCATCTGTTGACCATTCATAGTCATCATATGCAATACTGTCTGAATCTTCATATGGAATACATTCAGCTACTTTAACTGCTTCAAATGATTCTGTTGGATCACAGTTGTAGTCTTGTGCATAAACTTCTACAGGTTCATCTTTGTGATAACCTTCTTCCCATTCAATTCTTTCAATGCCACCTTGTTCGATAACTGCATCGATGGCTTCATCTTTTGAATCAGCTACAACATCATATTCAACCCAAGCCGTGTAAGCCTTTCTCACTCTGAACTTTTGCTTACCAATATCTTTGTGTGGATTGTCTTTACCGTATTCTTTTTTCATTAACCTCTCCTTTGTTATTAATTAATAGTAGCACAAAGTTGTATATTGTCAACCCCTAGTCTACTGCTTTATTTTGCATTACTTCTTCCAAACTCTTACCATATCTAATTTCATCAAAGTACAAAGTCAAAGTCGGTACTTCATGTCCCCAGTCCATCTTAAAAGGATACATGATTGAAGTTAAACCATTTGGTTGTTTGTGACCTTTCATCTTTTCTTTGTTTGCTTTACGAATCTCTGAAGAAGCATTACGATACAAGTAGTCACCTACATTCCATCTGTAGATACCATATCTTGTTGAGATCTGTTGTGTGTTGCTACTCCATCCGTGACTCTTAGATTCTTTGATAACTTTCTTTGTCACAACCTGTGACTTATGTGTACACTCAGGTTTGTGTTCACCATTGATCCACAATTCAAAATACTTGTAGTCTTTTACATATTCTCTACCATAGTCAACTTTAACTACGATATCATGCCACTCACCTTTGTTGAATAGTCCACAAAACATCTTGCCGTTAGTTGCAGGAACCTTTACATGGAACCCCATACCGTTAGTGTACATTTGCCAAAGTGGCATATCAACACCTTTCATCTTAGCCTGGAACAAACTCAATTTACCTCCAGAAGTATTACCATCCATTTCTTCTGGAATGAAAATACTTACTGAATAGAAAAGTGTGTTTCCTACTTTAGACTTAGACCTATCAGTGATTTTAATTTCTCTTTCAGATCTTTGTGCAGACCATTTACAATCTTGTCCTTTGCATTGTCCATGTGCTAGTACAAACATCTGTGCTTTGTCACCTGCTTTAGTAAAGTCCTCGACTACAAAGAAAGTGTCTTTAGTGTTTGCTGACAGAGGACCTGTCTTAGTGTGTTTGACTGTGATATCTTTTGCACCTGCAATACCCGGAAACAATATTAGAACTAATAGTATCGGTACTACAATTGTCATTGGCCAAAAGTGAAAGAATGTTTTAAGGTTCCAATTCATTAGTAGTCCTCCCCATAGTAGCCATAGTCTTCATCAGTACCATAACCTGCGGAAGCAAGTGCGTCCCCATCCATGTCCCAATTGTCATCTTCATAGTTGTCATCGTAGTCTT
>Ga0208405_1000001_pt1 | contig 149461 bp, 211 predicted proteins | sample ETNtaG_32_FD_185766 | JGI IMG/M metagenome (GOLD analysis project Ga0208405, IMG submission 185766) | Marine microbial and viral communities from oxygen minimum zone, Eastern Pacific Ocean - ETNP201302PF84A (SPAdes) (version 2) | ecosystem: Environmental > Aquatic > Marine > Oceanic ... | reverse complement strand
GTAACCATATAATGTAATACTTGCTGGTGGATAACTGTAACCTGTAAAGTTAATTGTTATATCACCACCTGCCGCTGAATCAATTGATACACTAGATATTCCAGATGTTTTATCTGTTATACTTGACAATTGACCATTTGTGGCATAGTTAATTTTAAATCTCTGTACATCTGTACCGCCGCCGGATGCTGGAGTTACTGGTTTCCAATAACTGTTTGAGTTATCCCAAGTTAACACTTGTCCATCTGTTGGAGATGCATTGTTAACATTGTTTAAGTCAGCTATGTCCGCCGCTGTTATTCTTGCATCAGCTCTTGCGTTAGTAAAGTAAAGGTTTGTTGAACCTTCTGTAATTTCATCTGTATTATCTTTTGTTGCCACTTGAGCATCTACATAAGCCTTAACTGATTGTTGTGATGGCAATCTAGTTGCACTGTCAGAAGCCATGTTATCTTCATCAATTAATGCCGCTGTTATTCTTGCGTCTGCTCTAGCATTGGTAAAGTATAAATTACTTGAACCTTCTGATAATGCATCTGTGTCTGCAGGTCCACCTGAATCTGCCGCGTTAACCCAAGCACTACCATTGTATTTTAAAACTTGTCCTGAACTTGCTGATGTTATTGTTACATCTGATAAATCATTAATTGCACTTGCACCACCTGACTGTGCCACCCAAGCATAGTCTGAGCCATTCCAACTTAACACATGACCTGATGTTGGACCACTTTGATTCAAGTGTGAATCAATTGCACCATTTAATCCTGCTGTTGTTTGATAACTTGATAATGCACTTTCATTTGCTAATGGTATCCAGTTACCACCGTGTGCAAAATATCCTTTACCTGTTGCGTGTACGTGTGCAAACATACCATGATATGTTGATGCGTTTGGTAAGTCTCCTGTGTTATTATAAACATTTGAGAATAAAAGTTTTCCTGTTGTAGTAATGTTATTACTACCCATGTCAAGGTTAGTACCTTGTACTGCCGCAATCGCTCTAGCATTAGTGAAATATAAGTTTGAACTTCCTTCTGATAATGCATCTGTATCTGCTGGGCCACCTGTTACTGATCCCCAACTTAATTGTCCTGAACCATCTGTTTTTAAATACTGTCCTGATGAACCATCTGCTTGTGGCCATTTCTGACCATCTAATATAATATCTCCCGAACCATTAGGAGTAATTGTTATATCATTATTACTTCCGGAAGTTATTCCTAATGCACCTGTTGCCGTGATTGATCCTGTACCACCTGATGCTGTAAATGATCCTGCTGTTACTGTGTCAGTTGCTTTGTTATATGTAAATCCTGAGTCACCACCAAATGAACCACCATCATTAAATTGTACCTGAGTATTACTTCCTGCTACTGATCCACCAGCACTTTCTGTTTTCCATTTAAATGAAGTTGATGAATGATCGTAGTATAAAATTTTACCATCATCACCTGCCACCACTGCATCTACATTTGATAAATCTGTTAACGATGCCGCTTGTACTCTTGCGTCTGCTCTAGCATTAGTAAAGTATAAGTTAGAACCTTCTGCTAGATTTGTTGTTGATTTAGTTCCTAACCTTGTATCAAAGTCTGAATTGAAAGTTGTGTAAACTGTATCTGTGTCATCTGCTACTACCCAAGCACTACCATTATATTTTAAAATTTTGTTTGTCGCTACACCTGATGTATTAACATCTGCTAGTGAACCAATACTTGCCGCTGTAATTCTTGCGTCGGCTCTTGCATTAGTAAAGTATAAATTACTTGAACCTTCTGTTAATCCGTCTGTGTCATAGTTAGTTAATAAGTTTGTAAGAGCTCTACCATCTACTGCTGGTAATCTTGCTGAGCCATCTAGTTGTACAATTTTGTCTGCACTTGTTCCTGCATCAACATTTAAAGTTGCCGAACCTGAAGTTGCACCACCTGTTAATCCAGTACCGGCGACAACTGCTGTAATATCTCCAGCACCTGTGTTCGAAGGTGCCCATCTGCTGTTTGCGTTATCCCATGCAAGTACTTGTCCATCTGACGGAGCCGCTGTGTGTACATTTGATAATGCACTCAATACTGCATTTGAAATTCTTGCATCAGCTCTTGCATTAGTGAAATATAAATTTGAACCTTCTGCTAAATCACCTGTGTCTTTAGTTGCAAGTCTTGTGTCAAATCTTGCATCAACTCTAGCGTCAGTGTAGTAAAGGTTTGTGCCTTCTGATAAATTAGTTGTTGACTTGGTTGATAACCTTGTGTCGAATCTTGCATCTGTATAATATAAATTTGTACTTTCAGGAATATCTGCTGTTGACACTTGGCCTGTACCAGTACCAAAGTCAATCATTGTATCTTTAATTTCGTCAACTCCTACAGTGTAATCAATATTTGTTAACTGTGATCCATCTACTGCTGGTAGTTTAGCTGAGCCATCTAGTTGTACAATCTTGTTTGCACTTGTACCTACATCAACATTTAAAGTTGCTGATCCAGATGTTGCACCACCTGTTAATCCAGTTCCTGCGACAACGGCCGTAATGTCTCCGCCGCCACCGCCACCTGACTGTGCCACCCAAGCATAGTCCGAACCGTTCCATGAAAGAACATATCCCGATGTTGGATTTGATTGATTCAAGTGTGCATCTATTGATGCATTTAAATTTGTAATTCCGTAACCAGCTATTGTAGTTGGCTTACCTGTTAAAGATCCAAATGCTCCATCAAATGCATCTGTAATTCCGTAACCAGCTATTGTAGTTGGCTTACCTGATAATGAAGCGAATGACTGTGCTGGTACACTTGTTAAGTAACCTGCACTTGCATGGTTACCCCAACCATATGCTGTAATAAATTGTCCTAGGTTAGTATCAGTTAATACATTCGTACCCATGTCAATTGTATTACCGTTAGCATCTAGTGTTCCACCTAACTGTGGTGTTGTGTCTTGTACTAAACTTGTAAATGTTTCCGATGTTAAGTAACCTGGGTCTGCAACATACTCTAATGCGTTGCCCGCCGAATTAACTTTTACAAACTTGCTTGATGCACCTGAGAAGTTAGCCGGTGTGTCTGTTAATGCTACGAAAGTTGTTGAAGCTGAAATTCCTGTTAGGTTTGATCCATCTACTGATGGTAGCTTACCTGTGCCATCTAGTTGTACAATTTTGTTTGCACCTGTTCCTACATCAACGTTTAATGTTGCTGAACCTGAAGTTGCACCACCTGTTAAACCTGTACCTGCAATAACGGCTGTAATATCACCTGCTCCTGTTGAAGCGGCAACAAATGAAGAACCATTCCAAGTTAATACTTGTCCTGATGATATACCTGAAGTATCAACATCTGAAAGTGCATTAATACTTGCGGCACCTATACGTGCATCTGCTCTAGCATTAGTGAAATATAAATTTGAACCTTCTGTTAGGTTACCTGTGTTTAATCCTGATAGATCTTCTAAGAAAGTTTTTGCAACAAACTCTAATGCATTACCTGACGAATTAACTTTTACAAATCTATTTGCCGCACCTGAGAAGTTAGCTGGTGTGTCTGTTAGTCCTACGAAAGTAGTTGCACCTGATCCTGATGCATCACCTGGTTCAAATTTTGAAGTACTTGAATTATATTTTATTACCTGGCCGTTTGCAATACCAGATATATCAACATCTGATAATCCAGCAAGTGAGCTCGGTGATGAATCTGCACTTGAAACCCATTTAGTTCCATTCCAACTTAATACATGACCTGAAGCTTTTCCTGATGTGTCAACATTTTGTAAGTCTCCTAAGTCATGGTCGGCAATTGAATTTACTGTTCCGGCATTAGTTGCAGTTCCTTGAAAGTTTACTGCGTAGATGTTTGCAAATCTGTATGAGTTATTACCTAAGTCAACACCATTATCGCTTCCTGGTAATCCACCTGCATTCTTTGAAAAATATCTATTGTCTGTTTCTGTTTTTGAATAAACACCTAAGTTAGTTCTTGCTGTTGCTGAGCTACCTAAGTCAGCTAAATTCTGTGACTTCTGTGCAAAGTCTGTTGTGCTTATTAATCCTGATGTTGCTGTTGGTACCCACTTGGATCCATTCCAACCTAAAACTGTGTTAGCGGCAACACCTGAAGTATCAACGTTCTGTAAGTCACCAATCTCTCTATTAGATAATGATGCCACTGATCCCGCTGATGTGGCCGTACCGTGAATTGTGTTTGCATATACGTTATTAAATCTGTATGAGTTGTTACCTATATCTCTTGTAAGGTCACCATCTGGTAAAATGTTACCATTGTTCTTAATTGTAAAGGCATCTATCTCTGCTTTACTGTAAACACTTAAATTTGTTCTTGCTGTTGCTACACTGCCTACTGATGCTAAATTATCTGCTTTTGTTAGAAAAGCACTTGCTAACTGTCCACCAACTTTACCTGCATCAATATCTGCATTGGCTAAAGTTAATGTTACTTCAGTGGCCGAGTTAGCTAAAGCTAATCCTGTACCAACTGATAATGTTTTGAATTCTAAACTTCCTGAATTTAATTGTTTAAAAAATCCAGTTCCTGTTCCTATGTTTGCGGCACCTGTAACTGTTGATGAAGCTGTAATGACAATGTCGTCTGTGCCTTGTGCTAAAGATATTCCTGAACCTGCTGTTAATGATCTCATTTGGAGATCAGTTCCGCTTAATTGTTTGAATACTTCTTTACCAGCACCTTGGTTAGTAGCACCCGTTATTGCGCCAGTTACACTATTTGTGGTATTAACAAATGCCTGCTGAGTACTGTCATATACTAGAGTCTGGTTACTAGACGGACTCTGTACGTTAAAATTAGGGTTATTACTTTGACCTATTGCCATAATTGCTCCTTTACTTTCTAATATTTATCAAATGTGTAGCTTTAATAGTTTAACAAGATCTTATCTATAGAACCCGTATTACCCGATTGTGGAGTAACTACTGCTCTTAGATATAAAAAGTTTCCTGTAAAAGTGTAAGCATCAACAGTTGATTGATTGTTGTAAGTCGCAAAATTACCATTTTTCAGTGTGATGTTAAACCAATCACTGCTTCCTGGTGTTTCAGCTAACGAGGCTTGTATTTCTACTTGTCCTAAGAAATTGTTAGGATATATTGCCACCGTATGTAGACCGTCTGTAAAACCGTAATATGAGTCTCCAGGAGTATTACTTCCTGTGACTGCTGTAGTACCAGATACTACACCTGATAACATATTTGAACTTGTTCTTGACATAATAATATTTAGTTTATTTCAACTCCTCCAGTAAATGTAATTCCGTTGATAACCAGCCCGTCTGTGCCTGAAACAGATAGTGTATAATCTTTTGTTTCTGTTTCAAACTGATTGGTTGCTGATAGTGTAAATGATGGTGTATGATTTCCTACATAACCACCTATAGTTCCTGATGTGACACCACTGGAATTAATTGATGTGTTTGTTGGTAATGCTCCTGATGTTACATTATAGCTAACATCATGTAATTGTTCAGTTGCCGCATTACGAAAAGTAACTGATAAATCATATGCAAAGTTATCACCATCATTGAAGCTACCAATATTATGTGTAGCACTTCCATGACCTAAACTCCATGTAATTGAATAATCTTGATGTGGTGTGTAGGCTCTAGTTAAATTAGTTAGACCTCCGCCCCAGTCTGTAATATCTGTTCTGTCATATGTTTCTATAAAAGATATAGCACTTTCTTGATTTGCTTTTGTTGATACTGCACCATACGTTGTTGGATCTAGTCCTAACCATGTAGCTATCATACCTGCAACTTGTGGTGATGCCATTGACGTTCCATTTAACTTGTTATAGTAATATCCAGTTGCTCCAAGCTGTACCGCAGATCCTGAATTGATATAAGAACTCATTATGTAATCTCCAGGAGCCCAAGTTCTTAATGGTGTTCCAAAATTTGAATAACTCGACTTTGCTTTATTTGAAGCATGAGCTTGTACTGATATATCATGTCTTGTTGATGTTCCGTTTTGTATCCAAGCATTAGATGGAGACTGTCCATTGTTAGTTGCTTGGAAGTAAATTGTATTTCCATAACTACCCGCCGGTGGTGCCCCTGCTATACCTGTTCGTGGTGAAGTATCAGGATCAAATCTACTAGCATCATCCATATAAATTTTTTCATTTGTACCATAACCCATGTCATTGCCTGAATCAAAGAAGTACCAATAACCTGTGTTCCACCCCGACTCTGTTGAATCATATACTCTTTGATTACTGTTGCCTGCTGATGCTACAACTATTATTCCAGCATTAACCATATTTCTAATTATTGTATCATAGGTTGATGATCTTGACATATGATATTGACTGCTAGGTATTGCATTTGGATCCCATGATGCAGGAGTAATAAAATGTGATGGATGATTAGGTGGATAGTATGTTGAAGTACCCCAACTCATATTAACTACTGTTGGTCTATTGCTTCCTTTTCCTGAATGCCAAGTTGTAATAAGACCCATCTGCGAAGCATTGTAACCATGTGTCAATCCATCTAAGTTTGTAGTGAATGAATATATTTTAGCATCTCCGGCCCATCCACAAGTTCTACCTGCCATTATACCTGCAACGTGTGTGCCATGTCCTGATGGATCTGTATAAAAACTTCCGCCTTGTGAACCACCCCAATTAATTTGATCTATTCTAGTCGAAACGTTTGCTTGATTGTTAAACTCAGGATGTCCTGTTACAATTCCTGTATCCATTATTACACAGTCAACACCATCACCTAAATTATTATAAGTGTACGAATTAGCTAAAGTTGTTGAGCTTTGCGTTGATGCCGCTAGTCCCCAATTATGATGTGATATATTAACCGAAGATGTAGTATTAGGAGTAATTGATCTACTGCCATTTGTCTTTAATCTCAAATGTAGTCTATCAGATTGTGCACCAGCAACCTTGTTGGAAGTTAATACTTGATCAAACTCTTGTTCAGAATCTACTTCTATTTCTATTGTTTCGGGTGTTGCATTATCATCAACAGTAACTGATCTTGTTATATCGCCAACGCCACTCTGACGTAACTCGTCTACGTACTCTTGTTTGGTTGTTTTAGTAAGATCTACTGCTACTGTTACTTTCATAACAGTATTTATTATGTGGTTACTTTATGTCTTTTACTTCAACATCTATATCTGCAAATGGTGGATAAGTTTCTAAAGCTGTTTGTAAACTAGCTCTTGTCCAACCTGAACTTCCTGCTTCGACCCCTATGTCTACTGTATTATTCTTTATTTCTCCTACATGAGATATAGTAGCCCGTAAGCCAACACAGTTTACTATGGCTCCATACAAAGCTGGACTTACCTTTAAAGGTTTTGATCCCTTTTGATAAAGGGATATTGCAAACATTATGTTCTCAATCATTCTAGTATTATAACAATTTTAAAGCTGGTTGTCAAACCAAAAAAAAACGCCCAACAACTTAATGCTGGGCGTTTAATATGTTTTATAGTAATTTAACTATAGGTATCTAATTACGCTTGATCGAATTCTGTTTCGATTGTTAAAGCCGCACCAGTTACGCCTAAAGCGTCTGATGAGTCTGCGTTAATTGTTCCTGTACCTTGTAATGCAAAAAATACTGCATCTGATGTACCTGCTGTAAAGGCACCACCTGCTTGGTCTGATCTCATACCTGCAATTGTGAATGCGTCGTTAGTTACACCTGAGTAAGTACCACCTGAAGCTAAAGCTAAAGCCATTGACTCTAATTCTGCTTGTGTGATGTTTGTTTTTGCTACTTTTACAACAACTGTTCTTGGGCCTAAACCGTTACCGATGTTGCTTTTACCTGTTAAATTATCTGGTCCAAATACTGCCATGATAAACTCCTTTAAATATGACTTGCGTCATGTTAATAATTATGTTCTTTGTGACCCGTCACTGTGACTAAGGACTACTCTGAACGTAATAATATTTATACCTTTAAAGAAAGATTAACTGAATACATAAAGGTTTTTAAAGGTTTTTACCTAAAACCAGTAAATGTACCGTCTTTATTAATAGTTAATGTCTGTTTTCTATTAGATTTATCATCAACATAACTAACATGAACCCAACCAGAATGTGGGTCAACACCATTATAAAATTCTAAAATACATTGGTCAAACCCAAGATTATCTTCAATCCATTCAGCAATTGTTTTATTACTTACACCTGGTATTTCAATATCTGCCGCTTGTCCTTTAGTGTGTTGTGATTTAGAACTAGATCCAATAGCTTTGTTTAGCTTTGCACATCTAAAGCCTGAATTTATTACAACAGGTAAATTAAAATGATCTCTTATCGGTTGTAATACTTTGTCGCAAAGTGTTTGTAGATTTTCAATTATATGTGGTTCTTTTGGTTTATTATCTATCCCTTTACGTAAAGCAGTCTGAGATTTAAGAAGTTCAGACAATCGAAAATTATCTGATAGATACATTATTGAACACCCGAGCTAGATGTGTTTGTATCTAAAACCATTTCTTCATACGTTGTAAAGTCGCTTTTGCTTTTGTCTTTAGCTGGAAACATAATTGTACAACCATTCTCGCCATCTTCAGAAACTTCTAATATAGTACTTCTACCTGGATACTGTTGTTGTATTACTCCATTTAATTCTTCTGCCATCATTTCACATGACTTATAATCAAGTTTCATTGTTCCGTCTTTATATAAATTTTCAAGCCATCTTTTAAACTGAATGAATTCAATGTCTCTATCATCATGAAATACTTCAATAAAAACTTTGAAATGAAATATATGTCTGTGTACGTAACCTAAGAAACTTACATCATACTCATCGCCCGTTGCTAGTTTAGGATCATCTAAAGCGGCTGGATACTTGTGAAGTCCTTCTTTTCTAAATGTTACCCAAATGTATTTTTTCATATTCCCTCCTTGTTATATGTTCATCTTTGGTTTACCATAAAACTCAGTTAGCATATCATCTAATGTGTCTCCATCAACACACATAATATCAACTCTCGAGTTCATAGGATATATCATTCCTAGTTGATTTTTTATTAATGTTTTATTTTCTATAACGTATGTTTGGCATTCATGTTGACTTGTGAAAGTGTTTGCGTTTGTAGTCATTGTCGATATTTGACCTTGCAATACTACTGCTAATAAGAACCAGGTCATTCTACAACCTCATCTGTTGTATAAGATGACCATTCTGTTTTTGATACAGGATCCATTAACTTGTCTAAAGTGTTGCACCATACTCCGCTGTTAGTTTTATCAAAACCAATATCATCAACTTTTATTGTTATACTGTTTTTGTATCTTTCTGCGTAAGCAATTGGTAAGCTGTACATGATATGAAAGTATTCACTACCAATAAACATATCAATTGATGTTAAATCAAATCCTCTAGTGATATCTAATGTAACTTGGAAACGTTGATCTAATAAATGTTGAATAACTTCTCTCAACTTTTCAATTCTGTTTTCATTCCAGTCCATAGTTTTGAAACTCATGTTTGCTCCAAGATAGATATGTCTGCAATGATGATCCAACGCTCTCTTGGCTATCTTCCTAGGATTCTTTAATCCTACAACAAATAAAGTTTTTCTACCGTAGAACGGAGTCTTTTCAACTTCATTACCTACGAAGTAGTCTACGTCTTCAACTGGATTATTTTTATATACTCTTTTCATTTATATTTCTCTTCATATAAGTTTACATGATCTTCTGGCAAAAGCCAACCTTTTTTTGATAGATAATAGTTATTGAATTTCCTAAATGAATTTTCAATTAGTTGGGTGTATCCATCTGTTGTATCAGCATCCCATGGAGAACCCATTGCTAATGTAAATTTCATCTGATTGCTATTGTTTCTCATTCCATGTGGCCAACTACCGCTCATCATAAATGGACGTTCTTTGACGTTTGCTGGAATAATTTCTTTGTCTGGAGTTGTTTCAGTAATATAATATAAACTATCAACATCACCATGTAGTACCATTCTCCATTTGTGTTGTAGTGTTTTATCAAACTTATCTGGACTACAATCAATGTGTGGTGGGTTTTCTTCTCCGGCTCTAGTACAAATAATCATTATTCTTCCTAACGGATTTGCCCAAGGCTGAACATGGGTTTTAATATAATCTACAAGCTCTGGTACCTCTTCACTTTGTGAAGTCCAATTGTAATCTGTTTTATCATCGTAGTTGTTGGCGTCATTGCCTTCAGTTATATAAATGGGAATGTGTTTACAGTTTCTATAATCATCATCAATTGCAGAGTTTTCCAATTCATATAATTTGCAAAGTCTATCATACAAATCTGGACTTGGGTGAAACTCTGGTAAATCCAAAGGTAAGAAAGCTAAATCTTTTATTACTGCTTCTGTGTTAATGTTTTCCATTTGTTAAACTCTTTATATATTAGTGCCACAGAGTAGACTAGCTACCCTGTGACTTTTATCTTGATTATAAATTTTGAGGGACAAGCCAACTAATCGTAAGCTAAATTTATTCATCAAGATAAATCTGTTTACGATGTTCTTGCTGGTAAAATATAATCGTATTGTCCAATACCAGAATCAATTGTAATCTTCATTGCACCTTGTTCACTAAAACTAATACTTGCTTGTGATGTATCACTTAATTTAAGTATGCTCAATGTTTGTGCTAATGGCCATGCCCAGCCTTTTGTTATCTTAGTTGGGCAATTTGCCGAAATTGGAATTTCAACTCTATCAGAAGATCCGTCACCAATATAAAACTTTAATGTATCTCCATCTGTTTTTGCAACAAATGTTGGCTCAAAGCCACTCATTACTCCTGCAAAGTAATTTAAATCTTTTAAGTTTTGTTGTGATGGTTGAATTGTAAGATCCCAATTGACTCCTTTAAACTTTACAGTTTTAAGTTTTTCTTCAATCAATTGTGATATCATAAATCTATAACTTGCATTGTAGCCTTTTTGTGATGCAAACTCCAATTCTTCTGCTACTTCTTCTTCGTTTCTTTTCTTCTTAATAACTTTAATTGATGATCCTGAATCTGTATATCCATCAAAGTTTAGGTATCCACTTAACACACCTAACTTGCCTAAACCTATTGTGCCTGTTAAGTCTCCTACTGGATTGTGTAATTTACCTTGTAATACAACAGATCTATCATCGTCCATTGCTTCTATGTTTGTTTCAGATCCATCACCACCGTCTATCTTTACAGACTGAATGAATCCTAACGAGTGAGTGTGTTTCACTATATCTAAGAGTACATCCCTCATATTTTTTTCTCCTTGTTAGCTTTACGCATTTATAATATAATAATACAATCTTTAAATGGATTTGTCAAATATTATTTTGCCCTAATTGACAGCAAATAAGGAATCAAACACATTCGAGTTTTGGGTTTCTTCTTTTAGTTTCCAACCCAATACACCAATAAGATTCTTAATCTTTTGATCAATAATTGTTTGTTCCATAAGTTCATCATCAAACGATAACTCTTTAAACCAAGCTGGCAAGTTCAACTCATCAATTGGATAAGCTATTGATGTATAATTCATTGGATTGTGTTTTAATTTACAAACAATTACTTTTTGTCCATCCATAATTGGCAAACTGTAATTGTCTTTAAATGCTGATCTTAACTCATTCCAATTCATACTTGCTCTTACATGACCTGGCATTATTGGTTTTTTAATTTCCAAGTCTTGCCCAACGTGTGATAGTTGCTCTGTTTTTCTGTTATATGTATTAACCATTTCTTTATACTTGGTTAAGTTGTTTACCCTTTTGGGAGTACCTTTTTTCCAACCTGGCATAGATGCAAACTCTTCTTTGAATTCATTTATAGTTTCAAAGCATTTTTCTTTTGGAGTACCTAACAGAACCATTGTTAATAGTTTTTCTAGAAATCTTTGTACAAACTCGGGTGTATCAGATCTTTTTAGGTCAACACCCATTGCTTTAATTTTTCCAGGCTTGCCTTCTACATCTTGTCTGTTTCCTTCTAGATCATAAATTAGTGCCGCATACCTTTTCTTTGTAATAAACAATCCACTTGATGCAACAATCTCTCTACCTGATTTGATAATAGCACCTTGGTCTTTAGTTACTCCAAATGCATTACTCATGAATCCTGGAAAACTTGTATTAACTTCATCTGCAATCTTGTCATATAGTTCTATCACACTTTCTTTACTCCATGGTATTAGTTTCTCTTTAACTTCTTTTTCTACTAAAGGAAATGCACTGAAGTATACAGAGTCAGTGTCACCATAGATTATTGATTTACCTGTATGGTCATATTCACCTGCAATGATTTCATTTGTTTGGCTACCCATATGTTTAACAATTGTTCTACCGCATAGTGTTACACTTTGTCCTATTCTAATATCAAAGAATCGACATCCTGGATTTAGAATAGCACCATATAAGCTATTCAAGTTAATCTTTTTAACTAACTGTCTTTTATCCCAGAATGATATATCTTTTTTATCTCCAGAAGCAATTGCTTCACGCATTTTGCTTTGCATTACTTTTCTTTCAGCATACCATCTTTCTAGTAGACCTGGAATAATACCTTTAACATCTGATCTAAATATTGTTCCATTGGAACTTAAATTCCAATCTTTGCCCATCTCAAATATTACTTTATACCATTCAGCACCACTCATTGATTCTGTTGTGCCATCTTCAAAGTCGCATACTAACTCAGTTGATACATCTTTATCTACAATTGCTTGATACTCTAATGTACCAAACATACCTTCCCATGCATCCGCGGCCGACTTCTTTTCTTTACTAATTTTATTGTCAATATATCTTTTAGTTTGATCTGATCTTAGTTGTCCAATAACTGTTTCCGGACCCATATTCAAACTTCTAATCACACTTGGATACAGTGAATTAATATCAAAACTTCCAACCCAACTGTGTAATCCTTTTTTAGGATATGCCACATAGGCTCCAACTGCCGGAACATTCACTACATCATTTCGTTGACGTTTTCTATCTGGTATAATCATATTACGTCTGTGTGCTTCATTTACAATTGCTTGTTCTGTAACTGCTACTGCTCCCATTGTTGTTGGTAGTAAAACTGTATTAGCATGGGCTAGTTCACTTGCTAAATCAATAAACTTTAGCTTGTCATCTAGTTTGGCCAGTAGTGCTGTATCTTGTCTATTGTACGCAATAAACTTTTCAAAGTCTGAATTGTATAACTGATCTAGTGTTCCTTCATATGGAACTTTCTTTTCTCCAACTTCATACTCACCTATTGCATCTAGTCTATAACTGTGCATCTCATGATATGTATATTTTCTATAGAGTTCTAAATAATCTAAATGCACTCTGCCAATTAAATCATATGTTTCTTGTTCGTTTCCAAACTTTGTGTATTTTCTTTTTCTAGGAAACTTATCCCATAAGCAATATCTAGATAGATCATTTCTACTTAATACCTGTGTTGTTCTATTAATAACATAAGGAATATCAAAACCTTCCGAGTTCCAACCACTTAATATATCTGCATCATCAATAAATCTAAGAAATAAATCAAGTAACTCTTTTTCGTCTTTACATAAAACAGTATTATCAAACGATCCTGCAATGCTTTCAGCCTTGTCTTGATCTAAGTCTTTTGGTTTTAAACATAAAGTAATCAACCTACGTTCTGCAGGTAACCAATTCAAATAAAGAGTTATGGCCGTTATTGCACTAAAAGGATCATGTGGTGGAGCGAATCCTTGATCTTTATCAAAGTCTACCTCAATATCAAAAAAGCATATATGTAGCTCTGGAGAATCTTTACCAAGATAGTTTTCTTCTAAACATCTAAAGATTGGATTTATATCACTTTCAAACAACTTCTGATGACTATAAATCTTTTTCTCTCTATCAAACTCTTTAATGCTTTTAGTTGAAAATTTAGATAAGGGTGTGTTGTATATACTTTTATACTTTCCAGCAGGATCTGGATAATAAAAAGCATACCTTGTACTGTAAGTTTTATAATGTCGTTGTCCGTTTATTCTTTCAACAACATTGATTCTATCTTTTTCTCTTTCTAAAAATGCGTCTACATAACTCATTTAACTCTGTTACCCCTTAATGCAAAAAACAATCCTCCACAGTATAACATAAGATGGAAGTGTTCGTAAAGTAAAACATACGCAATACTTTCCGGTTCACCAACTAGTATCACACCAGTCATTATTCCACAAATAACTATACCACTGAATCTTGTTAGTACATCTCCTACACCATCTTTGAGTGCTATCGTGAGTCCACCAACAAATAAAAGTATACCAGCAAACAATTCTCCCCATGCAACGAAAAACCAAACTGACATTGGTAATCCAAATGCTTCTGCATCTTCTATATTGAGAGGCATTTTTTGTAATCCTTGTAACACAAAAACTATCGATAAAGGTATCCTTATAAGCCAATTGGCTCCTTTGAACTCAGGAATCTTTTTCAGGTATTGTTCTAGATTCATATTAAAGTTGTTCTAATAACTCTGCTAATTTCTTTTTACTTTTTCCTAGCACTTTTACTTTTGCAATAGCATCTTTGTTAGATGTATCTCCACCAACTACTACTAAAGCAATCATACCCATACCTTTGTGTGGAGTACATTCATAGTAATAAATGCCTGGTGTTTCAAATGTAAAAGAATATTCTTTATTCATTTTACTTCTTTTTGGTGCTTCAAAACCTTCCGGTCCTGATTTGATATGAACATTGTGTCCTTTTTGTGTTGGCAACCAAGTAATTGTATCACCTACATCTACTCTAGAAATATCTTCTGAGTAAACCATCTTGGCTCCATCATCTCTTTTGTTCAACATATCAATTGTTAAGTCTGCCGCAAAAGCCGGGCTCACCATGGCCATTGCTATTGCGAATGTGTATATAAGTTTTCTCATATTTTTATTCTCCTATTGTGAGTACACTTTTCCAAATTTAGTTTCCATCCATTTGTTGAAAGGAATGTCTTCTTGTTTTAAATAACCTCCTGGGATTTCATTTAAAGCCCATAGCATTACATTAGCACATATTCCACTTGCTGTCGACAACTGAATTGCACTTAATCCATTTTTTCCATATATTTTTTTATGATAAGTTTTTTCTAACATTCTACCATTAATTTTTCCTATTACAGATACAACCATAACAATTACGTCTTGTGTCGTGTATGGCAGTTCTTGATCAAATAACTCAACAAACTTTTGTTTGTTGTGCTTTAGATTTAAATCTTCTAACAAGAATTGCATCTTATCACAGTGTCCTGGATACCTAATTGTTTTATAACTTAATGATCTAACTTTACCAGCAAACGTTTTACACATAGAAGAAGCACCACCTGAAGTATTAAATGCTTCATAACGATCACCATCAACATATATAGTTTCTTTTCCATCTAATGGTTGTGCTTTAGTATGCTCACCATTTGAAAGTATATCACAAGGATTTACATATTCATTTAGAACACCTACAGTAGACCATGTTAGATAATAACCCATTTCGTTAATTGGATACTTTGGTAAAGCACCTACTCTCATTTTAACTTTATCTACAGTATCAAACTGTTTGATTAAATCAGTAGCAATAATGTTAACTGCTCCCGGAGCCAATCCACATTGTGTCATCATAGTTTGCGTGTTATTCAATCCACTAATATACTCTGCTGTTTCTGTATCTTCTGTTGGATCGAAGTATGCAATATTTTGTTCGCTACAAACTTTTGCTATTGTTTTATTAACATGATAAGGTCCACAGCTAATAATAGCATCTTTACCTTTTGCAAAGTTTGTGACTTGTTTTTCATCTGTTGCATCAATATCAACAGTATCAACATCACTGTAAGTGTCAGCTATTACTACATTAAAATTTTCAGATCTTAATAAACTAGCAACGGACTTACCAATTTTTCCATTACCTATTACTCCTATTGATTTCATACTAACTCCTTTAAACTTTAATTTTATAGGCGTTGCATAATCTCTTTGGTTCCATTCCATCAATCATCGTAATTTGTTCTGGTGTAAATGATAACTCGCTACCATCAACTGTGCTTGTACCTAATAATTTATTTTTATGTATGCCAACTACATTGTACATATCTTCTTTATCAAAAGTACTCTGTCCAAAATCTTTTACAGTGTGTACAACTGATACTTCTGAATCAATGTCAATCAGCTTTTTGCTTCTTAACTTTTCGTATATTTTATTATCCATGCTGTTTTATCTCCTTTATTGTTACAACTTTGGTTATTGCTCTTATTTGTTCTTCCGAAGATAGTTTGACAATCATTAATTGTTCATCACCAGCTACGTATAATCTAGGCCAAGACCAACCATATGATGATTGGAATATATTCTGTCCTAAAAAATTCTCTTTGTCACTTGCGACCATTGATCTTAATCCTGATAGAAAGTTTTCTACATTAGGTTTGTTTCTATCTGTTAAACTATAATCAACACGATATCTATATTTCTTATAGTATAATGTATTCTTTATTTCATAACCTGGATCAAGTAACATTGTCTTATGATATTTGTTTAACGGTCCTTGTATATTATCAATTTTTGTTTTATTAACAACTTTAGTAAAAGTTTTTAATTGCTGTTCATCATACAAGTAACATATTACTTTGCTCGATAATGGTGCTTTTAATTTGTAATTACCTTTACGTTTAAATATATCCCACAGTTGTTCTAGTTCATCGATAGACAAACTATCATTTAATTTAACTCTATAATAAAGACCATTGTAATAGGTCTTAAATGATGGCTCAAGTTTTTGGTTCATAGTTAATGATCAGTTCATTATTATTTTTATCTACATCAACTGTAACTGTTCCTCCGTTAACCAATTTACCAAATAGTAATTCTTTGGATAAAGGTTTTTTGATATTTGTATCAAAAACTCTTTGCATTGGTCTTGCACCCATACTTGGATCATAGCCTTTGTCTAGTACCCAATGTTTGGCCTCGGAAGTAAGTTTTACTGTAACTTTTTTATCCTTTAATAATATATTTGTTTCTTTAATATTTTTATCTACAATTCTTAATACATTTTTCTTATCAAGTTTAACAAACTTAACAATAGCATCTAATCTGTTTCTGAACTCTGGTGTAAAGAATCCTTTAATATAATCATCTTCTTCACCTTGTCTATCAACTTTACTAAAACCTAAAGGTGACTTTTCTGTTGCTGATGCACCTAAGTTAGATGTCATAACCAAAATAACTTTACTAAAGTTAATTGTTTTACCAGTTGAGCTACTCAATCTACCATCGTCCATTACTTGTAATAATACTTGTAATACTTCAGGTGCCGCTTTTTCTACTTCATCTAAAAGCAATACACAGTTTGGGTGTGACTCAACATCATTTATCAATTGTCCTGCACCTGCTGATCCTTCAGCATATCCTACATATCCTGGAGGAGCACCGATTAGTTTTGAAACAGAATGTCTTTCTTGATACTCTGACATATCATATTTTAATAATTTTATGTTTAAACTTTCTGCTACTTGTTTACAAGTTTCTGTTTTACCTACACCAGTTGGACCAACGAAAAGAAAACTACCAATTGGTTTGTTAGTAGGTCTTAGTCCTGCTTTAGCAATTAAAATACTATCTACTAATTTTGTAATAGCTTGATCCTGTCCAAACACTTTCTTTTTAACATTACCTTCTAGTCCAGCATAGCTGTCACTATTAGTAACATTAATCATAGCAAGTGGTATTCTACTAATTCTACTAACAACATCCATAGCCGTATCTAAATTAACAGTTGGTTCTTCTTTTAATTTAGTTCTAACTGCCGCGGCATCCATTACGTCAATAGCTTTATCTGGAAAAAACTTACCATGTATATGTTTTTCACACATATCAACAATGTTATCTAGTACGTGTGGTTCAAACTTAACTTCATGAAACTTTTCGTAAACAGGTGATAATCCTTTAAGAATCTTTTTTGTGTCTTCAACATTAGGTGGATTAAGATCAAACCTTTGAAATCTTCTTAGCAATGCTCTATCTTTTTCAATGTTTTCTCTAAACTCTTCTGGTGTGGTTGCACCAATACAAAGTAACTTACCTCTTGCAAGTAAAGGCTTTAACAAGTTCGCCATATCCATATTTGAACTGCCGGCTGTACCTGCACCTGTAATCATATGTATTTCGTCAATGAATAATATAATATCATCTTTTTCAGATAATGTATCTAATACTAGCTTTGCTCTTTCTTCAAAGTCACCTCTAAATTTAGTTCCTGCTACCATGGCACCTAAGTCTAAACTGTAAACAGTTTTGTTTAATAATGGCTTTGGTACATTATTTTGAATAATCTTTTTAGCTAGACCTTCTGCAATTGCTGTTTTACCAACACCTGGTTCACCTAGCATAATAACATTGTTCTTTTTTCTTCTAGCTAAAACATGAGCAATATCATCTATTTCAGTTTCTCTTCCGATGATATCATCAATCTCACCTGCTTGGGCTACTTCGTTAAGGTTCTTACAGAACTGTTCGAATTTCTGTTGGCCACCTTCACCATCGACTCCCATAGCAGAATTAACTTCTCTTTGATATTTTTCAATCGATTCCTTTGTTAAGAATTGTACTAAATTAGTTCTTGATAGTCCATGCTTCAACATATAATAACAAGCATAGCTTTCTTTTTCACTTAGGATACTAACTAAAATATCTCTCGGTAATAAAGTTTTTCTACCACTAAAGATTACTTGAGTTACTGCCCTGTTGAAAACTCTTTCAAGACTCTGTGTTTTTCTTGGCTGTGTATTTTCTCTTACCACATCTAACATTTTAGTATCTATATGTTCTACGAGATCTCTCATAAGACTGTTAGCATCAACTTCAAGAGATTTCATAATTTTTCTAATTGGGTCTTCCTGTAAAATACTTAATAAAAGATGTTCGAGTGTTACGTACTCGTGATCTCGTTCTTGAGCAAAGTCCATTGCTCTATCAATAATCATTTCTATTCTGTCTGCCATTATATATCTTCTTTCTTAAGAAACCTGTCTATGCATAGACCATCTAGATGATCAGCTTCATGTTGCCAAACTCTGGCAAAGTAACCATCTACTTTAGCTGTTCTATCATTCCAGTCTTTGTCTTTCCATTTCATTGTTACTTTAGCTGGCCTTTCAACATCAACTTGTAATCCTGGAAAACTTAAACAACCTTCTGAAATAATTTCTTGATCACTAAAATCCTTATCTAAAAATTCAGGGTTAATTACTAATTCCATATTACTTTTATCACCGTATATAAAAAATCGTTTATTAATACCAACCTGCGGAGCCGCAAGTCCGATACCATTGTATTCTAACATAATTTGATACATTTCGCGACTATAATCTTTTATTAATTGCAATTCATTTTCCAACACAGGATCACATACTGTTCTTAGAATTTCATCAGTGCTTTCAACCATTTTTAAGTTATTCATCTTTGTAATCCTTAATCATTTTTTTTATACTACTATTTACGGTCGTTGGTGTGAAGGGTTTTAAGTGTACATAAAGATCTCCATGGGTGCCGTTATGCTTGGGCATTCCACGTCCTTTAAACCTTAGTATTTGTGTTGGTTGTGATAACTCTGGTAATGTAGTTTTAATATGGTTGTTGCTTATATGTGGTAAAGAAAAACTTGATCCACATATTACATCAAATACATTTATCTTATGATCACAATGTAAATCAAATTGTTCTCTTGTGTAAACATCATGATTATCTATTTTAACGTGTACTAATAAATTACCCGGTGCCATATTACCATGTGATGCATCACCTAGTCCTTTAAATCTAATAGTTGTATTATCATCAGCATCAACTGGGATTGTAACATTAACAATTTTAGATGTTCCATTAGGAAGTTGCACTGTCAACGACTTTTGTGTTTGGAAATATATATCTTCTAAAGTACAACGTAATGTTATCCTAACGTCTCTATTTCTCATTTGTTGTCTATGAAATGCTGTTGTACGAGATGGCCCAGATGAAAAGAAATCTTTAATGATATCATCAAATCCATGTGCTGAGAAACCAAACCCTTGTGTCATTCCATTATCATCAAAACCACCCAAATCATATTGCTGTTTCTTCTGTGGGTCTTTTAAAATATCATATGCTTCGTTGATCTCTTTGAACTTAGAATCGTCACCACCAGATACATCTGGATGATATTTTTTAGCTAACTTTTTATAAGATTTCTTGATGTCTTCCGGAGAAGTATTTCGATTTACACCAAGAGTTTCGTATGGATCTTGCATTAGTATAATATAACATTGATTTGAAAAATGTCAAGTGAATACTTATTATTTTGTTGGTTTTTCCGAAGCTTTTTCTTTTTCGTAGTCTTCGTAATATTTTTTATATTCTTCTAATAGTGTATTTGTTTCTTGAAGCTTTGCTCTTATCTGTGCAAAGTTTTTAGCCAATAATTCAAAATCCTTGTCGGATAAACCAAATAATACAGGATCCAATCCTTGTGATTCCATTTTAGCAAACACTTCGTCTGCATTTTCACTGTTGATGATTATCCATTGTAGCTTCTCAAGTTCTAATGGAGTAGGCATTGGATGCTCTAATTTTTGTCTTGGTTCTTCAACTGAGAATATCTTAATTTTTCTTTCACCAATTGCACACCCTGTTAACATAAAAATTAATAATACTAACAAAGCACCTTTTACAAATGCTATCCAAGTTACAGTATACCAACTAACTTTTAACTTGTTCTTCCACCAGTCTATTTGTTTATTATGCCATTCAATAAATTTATTCATATGGTACGTAAGAAGGATTTGCTAGTGCCGGACATTCTGGATTGATTTCCGACTTCTTGGTTGCCTTCAACTCCTTTTCTGTGTGTGGTGCACCTGAGGCCAATTCAACACATCTCATGGCGTTCTCCGCCCCTTTGTTGATTATTCTTTCAACTGGCTTTGGCTTTTCAATTGCAAGTTTGCCCACATCTCTTTTGCCTTTGTTAAATCTTTTATCTAATTCATCTAGGTCTTTTTTTAATGTATTAATTAATTTGTTTAGCTGTTTATTTGATTCTAATATATCTTCAAAGTCTTCTTTTTGTTGGTCTAGTAATTGCTTTTGTGATTCTATACCTTGTTCAAGTTCAATCTGGTTTGCTTTAAGTATAGCATTGTCTGAACGTAACTTCATTACATACATTCCTGCTCCGGCTATTCCGGCAATTATTATCATAGTAAAAATTATTCTAACTGAACCAAACATTATTTTTTATGTATCCTTTTTGCTTTATCTAATAAAGAATGATAATCACCTATTGCATGATCTCTTAATCCATCACCAATTCTAGAAAACTGTCCTCTTACCCAATTTTTAAAAAGTGTTGTCCAACCTATTCTACCAGTTCTTAAATCTCCTTTAGTATCTAGATAACATAATTTACCAACGTGTTTGTATCCCATGATTGCTAAAGGAACTTTAGTAACGATATCATTATTATTTCTAACTCTAAACACTGGCGTTTTAAAACCTAAGGCAAATTTATATCCGCCCGGTCTTGGTGACCCATATGTGTAACAACTTGACACATGATAATTTTCTTCTAGTCGTTGTGTACAGATTGCCGCCGCGGCTCCGCCTAATGAATGGCCAGTAACATATATTTTTATCCATTTACCTTTTGTAAGTTCTTTTACTCTTTTTTCTATCTGTGGCCAAATTTTATCAACATATCCTTTGAATCCTCTATGTACTTTACCAAAGTTTCCAACTTGTTTTCTAAATTTTAAGTCTGCTGTAATATCTTTCCACTCTTTTGGTTCTGTACCTCTCCAACTGATAATTATTTCTTTATTGTTCCAAATAATATATGCTTGAGCATTGTCCGAAGATATTAATTCAAATTTATGATCTGGCATATCTAAAGCTCTAATATGATGAATAAAAACTTTTTCTGCTCTATAACTTGCGGCACTTATTCCTGCAAGTCTTGTACATAACTCTAAATTGAATTTTGTGTAATCAATTTCTGGTTCTGGCTTAACTTTTCTTTTGCCTTGTGTTTTTGAGGCTATCTTTGACATTGTACTATTTTTTCTTTAGTTCTTTTAATTGTTTTTCAATACTATCTAATCTTTTTCTCAACGCAGGAAACTTTGCCATTTGCTTTTCTTCTTCCGTTAAAATTTTTACATTATATCTATCTGCCGCCCAGTTGTACCATCCGTCTACTTTATTGTAAAACCATGTACCCATTTTGGTTTTTTTGAACCAAGTTGCTGTTGCATTACCAATAATGCTACCAGTTATAGCTTTTATAAGAAAGAACCACATATTATTTTATTGCTTTATAAAGTTTATAAACGCCCCAGGCTACTCCACCGTATGCTAATAATTTAGCTAGTGGGCCAAACACGATTATTAATAAACAAAATAGAACTATTCCTAGTCCTTCTAATGATTCGAATTTTTTAAGTTTGTCTAACATATTATAAAATCTCCTTTGCTACTTCTACAGTACCATTTTTGTAAAAATTAAATTCCCATACATCAACATCAACTAATTGTTTTAAGTCCTTAAGAATTTTTAAAACTGTTGGCATAGCTGTTTCGTCTTTATTAATTTCTACAAATACCAGATAGTGTCCATCATCATCTGGTGCTGGTGAAACTTCTGTATCAATAACTTTGTTTGATCCTCTTTCAATGAATGTAGCCAAGTCCATAGCTGGTTGGTCATCTTTTACATAAAAAGCAACAACCAAAACTTCGTTTTCGCTACCACTCTTTGCTTCAAATTCATCAATTGAGATTTTTGGAGAAACTAGGTTTTCTAAATCTCCTATTCTAAGACCTTCGCTGATCTTAGATTTCTTGTTCGCTGTTACCAGATTGTCTAGTCTCATCATCTAATCCTTGTTGATATCCTCGTTGTAGTTCTTCACTATCAGCTTCAGTCTTATCGTATATCAACACATATTTCTTTGGAATTTTAATCTTCACTGTCCATACAGGTATTCTATCTATCTTAGGTTTTTTAGTTCCGGATTCATAATCATCTGGTGATTCAACTCTTCTAGGTTCATTGTAAAAATCTTCTTTGTAGTAAACTTTACAACGTCTATTAACTAGTCTTTCTCCGCCAGCTGGATCAGGCATCTTATCAAATGGATACATCAATGTTATTTCGCACCAATGTCTTGATAAGTTTGGTCCATCGATTATTTCACCGTCAAACCAATTTGCGTAACTGTATACGTCTAAGTCATCTAAGAACTGATCAAACTCAATTAGTACATCTAATAAACTACCGTTTTTATGTACTTTGTAATGGTTGTTGACTGTGTCTGTAGTATTAATCATATTAATATTTATCAGAACAGTCTATGCTAGGTGGTTCTTTAAAGCGTCATATCCGCCTATAGACTTGTCATCAATGTAAATCTGGGGCATTGTTCTATGTCCTTCGTTGATTACAAAGTTACGTGCTTCGGGCTGATCTTCAATATTGATTTCTTCAAACTGTATATTTTTGCTTTTTAACAGTGTTTTAGCCATGTTACAGTAGCCACAACTGTTTTTTGTGTACACTAATACCTTCATTCAGCTTCTCCTAAAATTAAATCGATTGTTATTATTTCACCATCTCTAATTAGTTTAATTAGTAATTCATCACCTGGACTTTTTTTCCATAGCATTTCGATAATATCAGGTGAGAATAGAACCTCTTCATTGTCTACTTCTACAATTAAATCTCCTGCAAGTAAACCAAAAGTTTCAGCACTTGAGTCAGGTGAAATAGCTTTTATTTCTAACACTGAATCAAATCCTAGTTCTCGTACTAAAGAGTATAGTTGTCTATCTTCTGTTACTCCCATCTGTATTCCGATAGATGGTATTTTAAATTCTCCGGTTTCAATAATTTGTTCTGCAACAATCTTAGCTAGTATACTTGGAACTGCATATCCATATCCAATATAGTAAGATGTTGGAGACCATATCATTGTGTTGACTCCGATTACATGACCTTCATCATCTAGTAATGGACCTCCACTGTTTCCTTGGTTGATTACTGCATCAGTTTGATAGTAATGAACAAAGGTTGTTACAAACCCAGGTCTATAAACACTACTAATAATGCCTTCAGTTAAACTCCAAAACTGTCCTAGTCCGTGTCCTAGTCCGTATACTTTTTCTCCAACCTTGGCTTTATCAGTTTTCCACTTTAATATCTTTTTTGGGAATATTGAATCTTCTGGTATTTCTAAAACAGCTATATCAATCGCTTCGCTGTAACCTATAATTTTTGCATCAGTGATTTCAAAAGGCCAACCGTATGCATAAATTGTTAATTCTGTGGAACCTTTAATAACGTGATAGTTTGTTACAATATGTGTATCAGATATAAAAAAGCCTGTACCCATTCCGTATCCTTCCCGTGTCGGTGGGGCATCTGGTCCTGGTGGACCTACAAATTTATCTAAAGGGTTTCCGGCATCTTTTTCATTCGCTCTAGTGCTTGATATAAGAACAATCGCATGACTTATTTCTTCATACCTATCGTCAATGTTATCAGCATAATGAGAAGCCATTGATGGAAATGATATCAAAAAGAATAATACTAATAGGAATCTCATTTGAATCCGCCTGCATCATAACTCGTTTCTTCAATTCTAATTACTGGTTCTTTTGTTTCTGAACTTGCCATCACTTGAGTGATTTCACTTAAAAGATCAACTGCTTGTTCCACACTTAATCTCATTTCTTTTTGCCTAAGATTTTTGGTATTTTTAACCATCTTGCTAAAAAGTTCTATTGTTGGATATGTCATTTTTTTATATGTTGCTTTTTATCTTTTGCTTTCTTGTACTGATATTTATACTGGCTTCCATCTCTGTTTTAAACGGACCTATAAAATCAACACATTTTTCTGTAATAGTTGTAAGTTTTGGGTTATTACTTAAGAATGTACCGCCCTCAAACCTAACGCCATAAAACCCAGCACAGTATCTATCACTGCTTTTTTGGGACTTTGTAAACGTAGGAATTTTGTCAAACCATTCAATATTGAAAGGTTCTACTTTAACAGGATACCCATCTATATCAAATTTTTGATGAATTGGTTTTGATTGTGACATTGGTATATTATTAAAAATGTCTTCACCAAATAATTCATTAATATCATTTACTGTACTTAATTCAGTTTTAACATTACTTTCAATTACAACAAAAGAATCTTTCCTTTTTTCAATTGTAGCAATATTAACTGATTCGTCCTTTACTATCCAAAACTTATCTTCAATTACTGGTTTTGCGTATTTCATGCGTATGTCTGATTCAAGTATTTTGCGTGATCTGTAGGATGTTCAGAAAGTCTATTTAAATCATATTTGTTACAAAACTTCATAAACCTTACACCTACTTGATCTACTTCTGTTGGATTTTGTGCTTCGTAAATTTGTTGAAACACATCTGCTCTTACATTTTCTGGTTGTTGAGTTAAATCAATTAATTGTTTATTTCTTTCATAACAATCTTTAACTCGTTGTTCTACGCCTTCATGATCTGTCCATCTATTCATCATAAAGTTATTCCATACAAAGCCTTGATTCTCTCTATCGTTAAATGCTTCTCTAATTTTAGTTGTTCTTGCTTTAGGAAATGCTGTAAACACATTATCAGAACTATCACCTCTTATACATTTTTCAAATAATAACCACTCAGGTTCTGGTGCACCTTTCGGCTGTCCTGTTTTTTTATCTATGACAGCATTATCTTTTTCGTCATAAAAACCATTTGCTGTAACGATTTGATTTGTTACTCCATTGTATAAAGATACATTTGGTCTAATTAATTGATAAAAGTCACTGTCAGTACTAACAATAATATTTTTATGTTGCTCGTGTGTTTCAATCCAAAGAGCTATAACATCATCTGCTTCGGCAATACTAGATCTTACTGCACTACAATTAGTTTGTGTTTTTATAAATTCTAAGAAGTCATCGTATGCTTCCCACCAATACTTGTCTTCTTCTTGTTCTGATACTGATCGTTTATCTAGTACAACTTTTCTATTTTTCTTATACGGAGCATATACATCTTTACGCCAACTACGACCTTCTAAACAAAATACAACATGACCTCCATTGAACATATTGTAAGCCTTCTTAATTGAATTAAACATTATATGGAACGACAGACCTATCTTTTCATCTAAGCTACTTGCTCGTTGACTGACGTGTCTTGCTCTAAAAAACATATTCTGCGTATCAACTAAAATGTATGTCATCTACGTGGCTCCCCATGTACTCCCCATTGATTGTGTCTAGGATCTGTTTGTTGAAGATACAACTCGCTTTCGACCCATTGACCGTCTTTAACAAATCCCCATTCTTTTTTCTTCTTACCCATATAAAAAAGACTCCAACATGGTATTTCGTTGCCATCTTTATCTTTAGCTAACTCTAGCCAATGTAAGTCTTCAGCTTTTCTAAATCTAATATGTCCTGGTCCTCTCCAGAACTTGCCTTCTAAGGTATGTTCCCAATACCCGCCTTTCAATATCATTGCACCCCAGTCCCATGGATGATCATGTAATGTAGGTTCATCACTTACTAGAACTTTATGTAATGTAATATTAAAAGGAAAATCTTTTCTGTCTTTTAAAAAAACATAATAACGAACAAGGTAAGGTGTTGTGCCTCCCCTGTCATATATAATTCTTTTTCTATTTTTAAAAATATTAGCTATACTCAACTTTTCCATCCCCAAGATCTTTTTTACTTTCTTTAATGTTGCTCTGTAATTCAGCTACTACATCTTGATCCATGTCTTCAAGCATGATATTCTTGCACAAATCATTAAACCATTTATTAACAACTTCTTCATCTGTCTCACCATGATAGCCATTTGTTTGTAAGTTTTCTATAAATTTGTCATTCCAATCAAGTTCAAAGAATCCATTTTTGGGTTTGGTTGGGTCGAAATGAGTTTCAAGCACACCTACATAAGGTTCATCTTTGGCAGTAGCCGATTGCTTTTTAAATTCAATATCAGTAATTTTTCCATACTTTCTATCAATTTCTAATAGCTTGACTTTTTTATCAGCATTGTCATCTTCATACTCAATGTCAACTAATTTTCTTTCTAACTCTTCACCAGATAGCTTGTACTTGGCTTCTGCTTTTTGTTTTTCTGTGCCTTTAGTACTCCAGTACTCTTTAGTTAAAAAGAAAGGTTTCTTTATTTTACTTTTGTCCATAATTTAATCCTTTCATTATTGTAACACATTTACAATAAAACACAACCTTTTATTTGTCTTATCCAAATAGATTTCTTATTTTTGGTGGAAGTTTCTCTTTGATTGGGTTCCATATTGCTTCTTCTATTGGACCTAAGTATTTAGGCCTAGGGGTCAACCAACCTATGAGTATTCCAAATAATATATATTCCATACTCCTCCTTACGTTCCTATTGCGTTACCAAATAGGTATACATGAACTCTAGCCGCTACGTTGTAGCCTCTTTTAAATGCTTTTTCGGCCACTGCACCTGCACCTACTGTTTGTTCTTCTTCTCTTGCACCTGTTGGCATAACCCATATGGGCCAATCAACACCTGCTTCTTTAAACTGTTTGATTACGGATTCCATTTCATCCCACTCTCTATCTTTTGGACCTACCACAAACTTCAACTGTCCTTTACTAGAAAGTTTTCTATATTCTGCTACTACCTCAGGTTTAATAGCTTTTTCCGGAGTCTCTCCTGAAACTGTAAACAATTTAGGACTTACACTAAAGAATATTTCTGTATCTATTCTGTTTACCCAATCAATAAATGGTTGTCTAATTTTTTGTGTACCGTTAGTTTCAAATGTCATTGACTCTGGCAAATTACCTTGTCTTTCAAGTTCTTCATATATTCCTACAGTTGCAAATTGTCCTGTTGCCATTAATGGTTCACCACCTGTTATACATAAGTGTTGTCTTTGTTTTGTAATAGGATGTAGAAATAATCCTTCAGGATTACTTTCATTTTTCATTATGTCTACAATTTTGTTTGCTAATGTTGATGGAGTCTCATGCCCCATTAAACCTTTAAACTTTTTTGCCCAAGTATAAGAACTATCACAACCTTTTTCCCATACAGGCAAGTCTTCTACTCTTTTTATAGTTGATATATCAAAGTCTTCAAATGGTAATTCATATGTTTCTGGTGTTGTTGGATCTATTTGTCCAAATCCATTACATTGTAAATTACATAAGAAGAATCTTATCCAAGCTGTCGGAACACCTGTATAGTGTCCTTCTCCTTGAATACTATGAAATATCTCCGAATAATAATACTTCTTCTCTTCCATAATATATACTATACACTATTTAGATTTTTTGTCAATTTGATTATCTGGATTATATGGATCAATTGTATGAACTGCCATTCTCATTCCAGCATTTCTTCCTTTAATATCATTCTTGTGTCTTGGAAGAAAATGTACATGGGGCCAAAATATTGACTGTCCTGCTACCTCATTTATGTTCATTCCCATATTGAATCCTTCAATTTTTCCTTCTTTAATCATTTCCATTCCATCTCTATATGCTTCTTGGAAACATAATCCAATCATACCGGGTGCATCATTTGTTTTTGGAATGTATAATCTATGTCCTTCGACTGCTGGATACTTGTCCATAAACACAGAATACTGTGGTTCATCTTTAATAGGTTTTGAATTTAACCACCAAACTGCGTCTTTATATTCTTTTGGATACTTGTTATGATGTTTTGTTTCATCGCTGTATACTTCCCAAGGCCATTTTTCACTACTCATTTTATTCTTCCTATGATGTCATTAACTACAGTATTTTCAACTGCATCTCTATCAAACCAATCTTCCCATGGATACACTACCCATACATCTTGATTGACTTTATCTATTTGAGACCCATACCAATCAATATCAAAACCGCTTGGTTTGTTATAATGCAAACAAGCAAACCTTACATCAAGGCTTGGAAACTTTTCTGATAGCTCTTGTTTAATTTTTTTAAATGTATCTCCGGTATCACAGATGTCATCTACAACAACAACTTTTTCTACACTTGAAAGTTGATCTGTGTTAAGACTCCACATTGGATGATCTCTTAAACTAGTTTGAAAAGGTACAAACGGCTTGTTTAAGAAATGACTTAACATAACTCCTGGTGGTAAACCACCTCTGCTTAACCCAACTACTAGGTCGGGCTTAAAAGCATCTTTGTTCATTTTCTCAACAATGATTCCCAAATACGCGGCCACAGTAGCATGGTTAATAAACTTCTTTTCTATATTACTCATATCTATTAAACACCTCATTGACTTGATTATTAACTTGTACAAAGGTTGTACACTTAGGCATATCTTTAATTCTTCTTGCACCTATGTATGTACAAGCTGATCGTATACCTCCAAGGATCTCTGTTACTGTATCTTCAACAGGACCTTTATAAGGAATAGAAACTAACTTACCTTCAGCACCTCTATACCCATCTTTTCTACTACCATGTTTAGCCATTGCGGCATCTGAACTCATTCCGTAGAACTGTATAAACTGTTTTTTCTCAAAGTATGGAACATAAGTTCCGTCAGCTAGTTGATGTGCATCACCATTGGCAGTATGTTTAGTAATAACATTTCCACCACCTTCGTCATGTCCAGCTAACATACCTCCAAGCATAATAAAGTCTGCACCTGCTGAAAAACCTTTTGCTACGTCTCCTGGATATACGCAACCACCATCTGCAACTACTTGTCCACCTACACCATGAGCGGCATCGGCACATTCAATAATTCCTGATAGCTGTGGTACACCTACACCAGTCATTAAACGTGTTGTACATACCGATCCAGGACCAATACCACATTTGACAATGTCTGCTCCACGCATAATTAGTTCTTCAGTCATTTCAGGCGTGATAACGTTACCTGCAATGATAGTCTTATCTGGAAATTCATCTCTGACTTTTGCTACAAACTCAACAAAGTTTTGATGATAACCATTAGCAACATCAATTGTAATAAAAGGAATGTCAGGATACTTTGTCAATACTTCTCTCATTACACTATAATCTTGTGCATCTTCAGACCAAATTCTTCCAGTTCCAGTACAGATTGAAACATACTTTAATCTTAATCCGTCGCCTACAGCATTATCCCAATCTTCTAATGTATAATGCTTTCTCATAATAGTAAGCATTCTGTGATTTTGTAATACTTTGGCCATTTCAAATGTACCAACACCATCCATATTACTTGCCATAATAGGAGTGCCTTTAAAAGTTTTCCCAGAATTAAGGAAAGTAAATTCTCTTTCCATAACAACTTCTTTACGAGTTGTTAGCTTAGATCTTTTTGGTTCGAGTAGAACATCTTTATAGTCCAACTTAACGTCAGGTTTGATTCTCATTTTTCCCTCTTGTTTATACTACTTCGTCTGTGAGTACTAAAGGTTTCACATCATGATGTGCCTCTAGATACTGAATCATATTCTCCGGTGTTGATTCCTCATATGGATCATCATCTTCTCCGTCATTGTTAATACCTGGTTCTTCCCACCATGCTTCAACAACTCCATTATTGATGACACACATATATCTCCAACTACGCATACCAAATCCTAAATGGTTCTTTCCAATTAGCATTCCCATAAATCTTGTAAAGTTACCTGAACCATCAGGTATCATCTTAACGTGTTTAATACCCATGTGTTTAGCCCATGCATTCATTACATAAGAGTCATTTACTGAACAGCAATAGATATCATCTATTCCCATTGCTTTAATTTTTTCAAAGTTGTCTTCAAATCCTGGTAGTTGTTGTGATGAGCAAGTAGGAGTGAATGCACCCGGTAAACTAAACAGTACTACTCTTTTTCCTTTAAAATAGTCATCTGTTGTTTTTGTTACCCAATGTCCACCAATAGCACAACCACCATCTTCTGTTTCTTCGTCACCTTCTCTTGTTCTAAATGTGACTTTTGGTATAATCCAATCTTCATTCATATTAGTTTCTGTGTCCTTTCATTGATAAACATATCTTGTAAAACTCATCTCTTGTTGCTGGATCTTCTTTAAAGTGTCCTAACATTATCGCTGTCGTCATATCTGATTCATGTTCACGCACACCTCTATGAGTCATACAATGATGTTCTGCTTTTACGACTACCGCGATATTTTTAGTGTGTGCATATTCTTCTAATGCTTCTGCAATCTGTGTTGTCATCTCTTCTTGTATCTGTGGTCTTTCCACAATATGATGTATAATTCTATTAAACTTTGATAGTCCAATTACTTCACCATTAGGAATGATACCAACCCATGCTTTACCTACAATGTTCTGAAAGTGGTGAGCACAAGTTGATCTAATACTAATTGGACCAGATGTGTACATACTTTTGTATCCCATGTTTGGAAAACTCGTAATCTTTGGTGCTGGCTTATATCTACCGCCAAACGTTTCTTTGACCCACATCTTAGCAACTCTTCTTGCTGTGTCTTGTGTGTTATGATCTCCTTCAGTATCAATTACTAAAGTTTGTAATACTTCATAAAACTTTTCTTGTACCTCAGTTTGAAGTTTATCTAGTTCGCCTTCTTTAATATATTCAGATATATTATCATTGCTATGAAATCTTTTGCCTGCTTCTTGTAATCTTTTTTTAATTTCTTCACTTACACTCATTTGTTTCTCCCGATGTTAAGGCAGAGGGTTGCCTTTATAATTTTAAATAATCTTAACACTTACTGTATTACCTTTTTGATATCAATTGCTTTATAAATGTCTGTATCAAACCATTGTACAGTATCTTTGCATATAGTGTCAATATCTGATTTTTCAGGTTCCCAACCTAGCTGTTCTTTAGCTTTGGAAACATCTGCAATAACACATTCCGGATCACCTTCTCTAGGTGCATGATGCTCAACTGGAACTTTCTTATCTAATACTTTTTCCATTGCTGTTACTACTTCTTGAACACTATGTCCTCCTGATGCACCAATATTAAAAACATGATCGCCTTCATTATCATTCATAAATCCAATACTCATTTCAAATGCTTTTGCAACATCCCATACATGAGTATAATCTCTTATAGCTGTGCCATCTCTTGTATTATATTTTGTACCAAATATTTTAAATATATCTCTTCTGCCTAATGCTGTATCCATTACACTTGGAATCAAATGCGTAGGAGCATTTTTAACTTCACCTAATGTATGTTCTGGATCTGCACCACAAACATTGAATAATCTTAATGTTACACTATTCAAACCATATGCTTTATAGTAATCAGTTAAGATATATTCTATCATTAATTTACTTCCACCATAACTTGTTAATGGTTGTTTTTGTACATCTTCATTGATTGGTGGCTCATGTCCATTGCCATATACAGAACTAGTAGATGTAAACACAAACTTTTTAACATCATACTTCACGCATAGTCCAAGCAAACTAATTGTTCCACCAACATTATTATCATAATATCTATGTGGATCTGTAACACTAGGACCAACTAAACTACTTGCTGATAAATGTAAAACTGCATGAGGCTTATGCTCTTGAAATATTGAATCTAGTATATCAGATTCTTTGCCATGACCTGTTTCATAAAATTTTGTATCTGGTAGTTGTCTAGTTATATAATCTCTTGCACTAACGTTTCTATCAATACCGATAGTCTGATAACCTTTTTCATTAAGATACTTTAGAACGTGTGATCCAACATAACCTGTTGCACCTGTTACTAATATCTTAGTACTTTGACTCTGAGGCATAATCTCTATAGTCCCTTCCTGATCTTAACCATTTATTTGCTCTATAATCTTTAGACATAATATCAATCATTCTATCAATTGTTCCGTTAGTCCAATCAGATATCTTACCTTGATTACTGTGTGGTTGATCTATTAGTTGTTTCATTTTATTAATTGCATCTTGTTTACTCCACGGTACATACATCCTATCCGGATCATTAGCAAATGTTTCTGGAAAACTTCTGTATGCTGGATATAAAACGTTACAGCCTAATGTATCGCCTTCACTTACTGTGTTTGATACCCAGTCTTGTAAAGCACAATTAAATAATAGTTTAGACTTGTTCAGTAAATTATAATAATCATTTTTCTGTAAGTCTTTATAAATTTTAAATAAACCTTTTTGTTCTAACTCTAAAGCTCTATCAACATATTTTTGTGCATTTGATCTTAGAGGTCCTCCTATACATAATGCAAACTCATAGTCCTTACCCCAGTCAGTTGCTTTTACTTCTTCAATAATATCCATAAAGAAGCCAGGCTGTTTCTCTTGATCCCATCTAGCCGCAAATATTATTCTATCGTCTCTTTCACTCCATGGTGTTAGTTTATTGTTTACTCTTTCTAATACTTCTTCTTTACCAAAACTTAAACCTGAAATATTATATATTGGTGCTTTCCAATTTGCTATTCTCATGTGTGCAACCATTTCTTCATTTGTTGCTAATATGTTTACATTTGGTATTTCGTTACATAACTGTTCATACAAACTCATCCATTTGCTCATACCCCATACGTGTACAAAATCATCTGGGTCAATAGCCTGTGCTAAACATCTTAGATATATCTGTGGTCTATGCTTTTCATCTACTTGATTTAAAATGTATGGTAACGATTCCATACCAGGTTGAAACATATCTTCAAAGAAGATTGCATCATCAGATGTTACTTCTCCATTACGCATCATCTGTACTAGATTCATCATCTGACTCATACCAAAATAACTTCTGCCATGTGCATCTAATACCTGACCAACACTAATTGATTTTGTATTATCTATTGTAGTACCTGGTACAATAGTATAATCAATATTACGTTTCTTAAAAACTCGTTCTGACCAATCTTGTAGTTGTAAAGTGTAGCGACCTTCATAAGGCTCGAGGCCCATATAAAATAATTTTCTCATATTTTAATAATACTTTATTTTTATAGTTTTGTCAAACTATTTTTGTTTATATTCGAGAAATAATAAAAGAGATCTGATTCCAGTTGGTTGTCCATCTTTGTGTGCAAGATGTATTGTTTTTGTTGGTTGTAAATCAAAATCCTTTATTATTTTACTATAATGCTTTTCGTACTTGTTCCAAAGGAAACCTGGAGAAAACTTTTCCATATATTTCAAACCGATCCATACTAAACTTTTACAGTTCATATGAAAATCATTCATGATGGTTATTGGGCCAGGCATTTCATCTCTAGACCAACGCATTCCAATTCTGTGTGATCCTAATGCTAAACCTTTACTTAAACTTACTGCAAAACTTTTTATAGCAGGATGGCTGTAATTAAATTCAATGTTTCTACTTGCTGTAATCCAAGCTGAATCAATATGCACAGGTATATCTAACTCATGGCATCTATCTAACAGTTCGTCCATACTATGATGTATATCACCAGTATATGGAAAAGGCATAGAGATCAAAAGTTGTTTTCCTTTTTCCAAGTTATCTATGTTGTAAAATTTTATGTCATTATTCAATCTCCAATGGTATTTGTAATCATTTTCCAAAGTCATTATGTTATCAGATCCATACGTTTGGTATAGATCATCAATGTATTGTGTGCAACCAATACAAATATTACGATGTTTAAACTGCTCATTGCCTGACAGTTTGTTTACATTATTGCTAAAGACATATTCATCTATCTTAGTTTTAAAGTCATCTAACAAGTTTGGCATTTCTGCTGTATGTTCATGTGTACAACTTTTCATAAAGTTATATAAATCTTCATCTACCATAGGTGGTATTCTAGTTGCCACTAATTCTTTATCACTATATTCTTTTGCTACGAAACTCATTGAGTTGCCCATTTATTTTTTAGACTAGATGCATAAGGAAATATTTTATCCCAGTCTTGATTTTGTGCTTTTGCAAATCTATCAAATCTATCTGCGAACTGTTTTTTATATAGAGCAGTACCTTCTGTTGGTCTTATTTTATCATAGAGGTTTTTGTAATATTCAACCCTACGCAACATAGTAGACTTTTTATTTGATTTTGATTTATTAATTTTATTGTAAAGGTTGTTTGTTATCTTCTCAAAATCTTCTTTGTCCATTATACCAATGTTTAAATATTTTGGATTATATACGGGATGTGTTGCACTAAAGTCATATGCATTGGTGTTTATCTTTTTAAAGTGCTGACTATCAATCCATAGCATTAAATCTGCCCAGTGCTCATAAGTTAACATATTAATTGTAGTACTAGTGAAGACTTCAAAGTTATCTGGTGTATCGTCTAACATTTTTAAATTCTCTTTAACCACAGACCATTTCGTAGGATATCTAATTGCTTCGTTTACTTCTCCTAGACCATCAACACTACAACAAAATTTAATCCGTTTAAAGTGTTTCCATAAATCCCATAGCTTTGGAGGGAACACTGTCAAGTTAACTGAGTATTCTAATTCTATATTTTTAGCATTGCCTGACTCAACAAGTTTTTCTACTAGGTCGGCACAGTGTTTAATCATTAATGGTTCACCGCCTCCGAATTTTATTTTTTGAATATACTGCCCAGCTTCAACAAGTCCATTAACTTTTTCTTCAGACCTTGACCAATCAAAGTCAGCATTCTTTATATCTAAATCATATTTTTTTCCGTCAACGCCAAACTTGTCTTCTTGCATTATTTCTTTATAGTCTTTATACCATTTAGTTGACTCACCAGGAAAACACATGACACATCTTAAATTACATTGATGACCTACACGTAAATCTACGCTCATTATCTTTGATTCTTTTAACGTACCATCATCATTAGTATTTTCGTATGCCATTGCTGGAGTAAAACCGTCAGCTATTGATCTTAAAGTTTCCCATTCATCTCTACTTCTGTAACCTGATTCTTTTTCCATTTTACATCTATTGCATTGTGTTGGGAACTTACCACTCATGAAATCTTTACGTACTTGTTTCAGTGTTTCACAATTCAACACATCTACAGAGTTCAAATCTTCTAGCATTAATGGTTTATTGTTTTGATGTAATACTGTGTTACCTACACCAGCAGATTGACTATGACTACACATTCTAAGTGTGCCATTGTTCTTAACTCCTAAATGAGACCACGGTAAAGGGCAAAATGAACGAGGCATAATAGCATTACTTATCACTCAAACAAGTTCTCGAAATTGGACTTGACTTCCTTGACTTCTTTCTTCTCTTTCATTACTAGCGGTGGTACGCTCTCAACAATTGAATCAAATGTAGTTGTTCTTGGTGCTCCACTAAATTTAGCTTTTGATAATCCATTCAATAATGAACTGTTCTTTTCAATCACTTCCATTGGCTTTTCTGATTGAAATACTTCTGTTGTTAAATCAACAAACTCTAAAACATCTTCCGGAATGCTTTTTACATCTTTAGCATCTGTTCTTCTGTTTGCTTCCTGTACAGCTTCAATGTGTTGATATACATTGTGTGCCATTAACAATACATAACTTAAACTATCCCAACTTGTTTTACTTTCGTAATCTTCTCCTCTGCAACATATATCGCCTTCTTTATAACAATCCATAACTGGTGAATTGTTTACAAATGTTTCATATTCACCTGGAATCATATCAGCATACTTTCTATCCATGTTGCCTGCATACTTCTTGTTGTCTTTGGCTTTATCCATTGTAAAACCAAAACGTGGTTTCTTTCTCATCATATCAAATTCATTTTCAGTATATACAAGTCCTCTTGCTACTGATACAAATGCAGATGCTGAATCAAAACTAACTTCTAAGTTTGGATTAATTTTTGTCAACTGTCTTTTAATTGCTGTCAACATAACTGCCGGCTCTAATGCTGATGTACCTAAAAAATGTATCCAATCTTTTCCATCAAAGTGTCCACCATCTCTCATTTTAATCATTCTATGTAAAATCAGTTTCCACCATCTCATATGTTCACCACCCATAGCCCAACCTTCAAATGCTCTGTCACCATAAACTTTCGTATCACTAAATGGTGCCATTGTATCAAACCATTCATCAGCTGATTGAATATCATTGCCTTGAATAACATTTAAAAACTTTGTTGCTCCAGGAACTCTGTTGTTAACAAAAAATTCATTGTTGTATGCCGTGTATGCCATACAATCTCTTACAGTATTAACACCAATACCTAAACTAACAGAGAAACTTGGAATATCTAAACACATACTCCAGTCTGCTGTGTGTTCTAACCATCTAAGGATATCTAATCTAATCTTATCGTTTTTATGTCCTGGTGTAAAAAAGTTATCCCAATCAAACTTAAGAATACCTTTTGCTACTTGGAAGCCTCCACTGTCACCTAATATAATTGTTTTATCACGTGGTCTGTCTTGCACAAATGCTTCTTGTACTTTTGACTTTTCAATATCTAACTTGGCGTGTCCTGCCGAATACAATCCCCACTTGTAATTAAACATACCTTGCTCGTCATACAAAAATTTAAGACTGTCTAAACCTTTAGGCAAACCTTTTGGAATTCTATCACCCCATTTCTCTTCTGCATTTTTTGATAACAAGTCTGCATATATAAAACTTATTGCTGGTAAGAATACTGCATAGTCCTTATTAGTGCTTGTGAGATTGATGCTCAATGTTTGCCTCCGTATACTTTTGTTTAAAATAATCGTGTGTTACATATGATGCAGTAATAAATCCTGCCGCAAATATTAGAATATAAATTAAAGTGTTTCTTAAATTTTTTGCTAATCCGCCTTTACCATCATTTTTTTTGTATGCTCTCCACATCCAATAAAATCCTGCAATAGTTAAAATAACACTAACTGCAATCACCCATGGATTGTTTGCAACTGTGGCACCTGCGGTACCAAATATCAAAAACAACAAACCATTAATATAACAAGCTGGACACATTATTATTCTTCTTCCTTATTTGTTTTTGCTTCATCCTTATTAAACCACATTGGATATTGATTTGGAAAATGTTTTTGTAAATGCTTCAAACATAAATCAACTGTAAAGTTATCAACTTTATTCAATTCAAAATCCATCTCGTCAATATTAAATATGTAAGTTGCTTCGTAATGTCTTTTTCTTAATTTATTTGTATACTCAACTTCTTCATGTACTATTAGCTCAGGATTCTTCATTTCTGTCTTGGCACCTGGAGCTGGTCTTTGCATATGAAAGCCTACAATAAATCTTCCTTTTTTAGTTGTCATTTTTTATTTCTTATACTTTCTAGTTCAACCATTGTAGCCGCTAAATTAATTTCTGGATCAACTACTAATGCATGATTAACTAATCCATTTCTAATTGCTAACAAAGATCGACCTTGTTTTAGTTCGTCATCACCAAACCAATGCAGGTTCTCATACATCTTACGATATACTTTTTCATACTGTTCTGAATCTGCGTGTTCAATAATGTATTCTCTTGCTTTTTTTATATCGCCATTTTGAAACAAAGCAATATAAGTTACTTCAACATCTGCTTCACCTGTGTCTCCATCACCTGGTGTTACTAAAGTACTTGTCTGTGAATTCATCTGACAAGTGTTAATACACTTTCTTAGATCCGGATACGTTGCTTTAACATAGGTTGCTAAATTTTCAGCACTAAAATTAATATTTTCTTTTTCCAAAATTGTTATTACTCTTTCAGCAAACATTTTTTCATCAAGTTTTAATATTTTGAACCCTTGACATCTTGAATGAATTGCAGGAATAATTCTACGTTCGTAATTACAAGTTAAAAGGAATCTACAAGTTGAAGCATAAGTTTCCATTACACCACGCAATGCCGCTTGACCGTTGGGTGAAATATAATCTGCTTCATCTAGTAACACATATTTAAAATCACCAAATGGCATTGTTTGAGAAAAGTTTGTAATTTTATCTCTAATCACATCTACTGAGTTTTCTGATGATGCATTTATTTGTAACACATCTCCCCAGTCAACATCAAGTTCGTGCAATAATAGTTTTGCTAAAGTAGTTTTACCTGTACCAGGTGCACCACTAAAAAGCAAATGCGGAATAGCTTTGCTGTCTACCCAACTATGCACTTGATCATACTGAGCTTGATCTCTAAAAACATAATCAGTTATCTTAGTTGGTCTATATTTTTCTACCCAAAGTTCTTTCATCTACCTAGCCATTTCTTTGCCGCATTAATTGGATTCTTAAGACCGTCATATGTCTCATCAATAAAACGAATGTGTTTTTGCAAATTTATGTTTAATTTTTCTACAGTTGATTCTAGCTTTTTTATATTGATATCTAGTTGTTCGAGTTTGTTCTCGATTCTTTCAATATCGTCTTTACTTGAATTTATTAATGACTTCATTTTAACTTAACCTATACTGTTTCTAATAGTATATGATATAATGTTAAATATGTCAATTTTTTAATTTCAAAATTGTTGGAATCTTTTTGTCTTTAAAACTTATTGTTAGTTCATCACAACCAACGTTTTCCCAATACCAATCTTTATCGTAGACGTATCCTAGCTTACCTAATTGATTTGACACGTGAGCTACTGCGTCTACTTCTCTATAATTGGCATTTAAGGCGCCACCTTCAACTGAAGTTCCAGTTGATTGACCTATGTATTCATCTCTTTTTGATATTTTATCAACGTCAAGTGTTACAGAATTTTGAAACTTATAGTCGTCCAATTTGTATCTCCTCAGGTCTTTCATCGGATATTCCTAATATACAATTAGTATCTGCTAAACGTATATCAAATTCTTCGTTGCCATCATTGAATTGTAATCCTGGACCCCATCTGCCATGTTCCATTAGGATCCATTGTCCTTCTTTAACATAATCAATATTTTTGCCAACTCTATAAACTTGAGCCCATCTAGGTTTGATACCACGGTCTTTACCATCGTCATCAGCAATGATAATCCCGCCTTTGGTGATTTGTTCACCTTTGTCAATGTTTCTTACAATAATGTTATTTCTTAGTGCTTTTAAGTTACCGTAAGCTGTTGCCATTTTTATTCTTCCGTTTCTTGAATTTCAATATCACCATTTTCTAGTTCAACCTCTTTAGTCTTTTTAGCTTTTGCTTTAGCTGTAGACTTTTTCACAATCTCTGCAGACTGATCTTTTACAGGTTGGCTATCAACGGCATCTTTAATGCTGACAGATTTGACAACTGATTTTGGATTGTTCTGGTAATATTCTCTAGTAGCTTCTTCTCTTTTTTGAACTACTTTACCACCTCTACCAATTTTGTCTCCTCTAGCATTTACTTTCATATTGCCAAGAGCAATTTCTTCTTCATTTTTTAGAAGAAGATTGTCAAAGTCTAACATTTGACCTTTATTTGTTCTTCTTTGCGCCATAGTAAATCTCCTTTAGTTATATTAGTATATAATGTTATTTATCGTAAAAATTCATTTATATCTAGATTATACTTAATACTATCAACTTTATGTATACCAATCAAAAATAGTACATAACTGCTGACACTTGATCCTCTACCAACACCCCATACAATGTTATTCTGTCTCATAAGATCAACCAAGTACACTAGATATTTTAAAACTGTGTAAAGATTAAACTTTTTATACAGTTCTATTTCCATATCTACTCTTGACTTTTCTTCATCAGTTACAACAAGATCATATATGTATTTTTCAATGTCCATGTTTTTATACGAGTCCGGCATATACCAATTCTTTTGATTTTGTTCATCAAAGCTACTTTTGTCTATATCTGCTACTGCGTTCAACTTTTTTCCGCTTGTAGCATAATCATCAACACAACTTTGATCTAAATCAAACTCTTTGAAATTTTTGCCATGATAAATCAATTCTAAAGCAGAGTCAACATTCATAATTAATCTTCCTACAGAATCAGTTATCATGTCCTTAATATATACGATATTGATTAGAATGTCAATACTAATCTTTTTTTTCTTTTGAATTGGTTTCCCAATTCCATTTAGTATCAAAATCTCTTATATATGCATCAAGTCTTTTTTTACTTTTACTATCAGTTGAGTTTAGCTCATACATCATTTCAAAAAAATACTCGCCTATTGTTTTGGGCGAGTGATTAATTAATAGCTTTGTAAAAAATCTAGAACACCTTGCTTTAACTACATCATGGTTTAAAACTGCATTGTCTCCTAGTTCGTCTCCTAGCACACCGGGGTTTTCTTTTAGGCCTTTTGGAATATTTTCTTTATTCTCTTTATTCGACATTGTCCTCTTCCTCTCCAATGATTTTACTCTCATCTGGAAAGAAGGTTTTTTGTAGCAATTCGTTTTTATCTTTTTCTAATCTACTGTGGGCTTCTAGTACAAGACTAGCTTTCATCATTCTTAACTGTGGCAATGATGATGTATAGACGTTTGCTCTTTCAATATATGAAATACGTTTGTTTATTTGACTTATCTTATCGCTAATCTCTGCGTTGGTCAGTTTGTCAAATTGTTCTATCATAATTGGTAATACCTAAACAGCAAAAGATTCGCCGCAACCACATGATGAAGTTGCTGTAGGATTTGTAATTTGGAAACTTGATCCCCAAACTTCTTCAACATAATCTACTTTGGTTCCTGATAAAAATAAAAGTCCTTCGCCGCCAACAACAAATTTACCATTCTCAACTTCAATAATTTCATCATCATTATTGATTTGATCATCGTTAATAAAATCCCATTGATATTTGAATCCAGCACAACCTCCGCCTTTAACGGATAGCTTGACTGCTGACTTGTTGTTTTTAGCACATAAAAGACTAACTTGCTTTTTTGCGTTATCTGTTACTGTGAATAAACTCATTACAATTATTTAAAATCCTTTACGTTACTATTATGTACTAAGATAATTGGTTTTGTCAAGAGTAGTTCTTTTCAATGTTAAGGTTTTTTCCAACCTTTTTTTTCTTCTTTTTTTGGCTTTTTTACTTGTACTCAATAACTTTCCATACTTGGTTAACTGTCTATGATTCTCATTAAACCATTGTACATAGTTAATTGCACTAGTTAATGCATCTGGTATATCTGTTTGTATATAGGGTTTGTGTATAGTGAGACCGTCTTCTGTTGGTCTATATTGTACTAATGGAATATAGTACTGTCCGTCTTTTTCATTAAACAATAAGTTTGATTTTTTCTGCCAATAGTATTTTGTACCAGGAATTAATTGTTTCACAATTTCATTTTCATCTTGTACAAGAATGGCATTTTCATATTCTTTTTGTTCCCAAAACATTCTAGGATACCATGATATCTCACCATCGAAAGAAACAGTTTCTGGTCTCTTACCTACAATTTCCCATGCCATAAAATATCCAGGAACATCGTCCCATGAACCCGATGCGACTACTAGCTCGTCTCTGCTATCATTCAACCTAGCAGATCGCCATACGGTTTCCTCTATTTTAGCTAACTTTTTATATGCGTCGTCTTTATTTGGATTCATTGTTCTTGGCTTCTTGAATCGCTTTTCTAACTGACTTTGTTAGCTTACCAATTTCAGCTAATGCTTTTCTGGCTCTTGTTCCTGCCGCTTTATTACCATCATAAAATTTAGTAATATTTTCTTTATAAGTTTCGAACTGTTGATCCAACTCATTTACTTGTGATTTTTCCATAAATCATTCTCCTTGTATTTCTTATTAATAGTTAACCCCAGATTGCTGACTAACAGTGGAGCAACGACCGATACCCAGGTCTGGGGTCCACTCAGTTGCGAATCTAACTACTTTCGTGACCTATTCGATTCTTTCATCGCTACTAATTATATTTAGTTTTAATTAAGACTGTTTTGGAGCTGATTCTATGGCTTTTGGAAAAATAGTTGAAACAGCATCTTTATACACTAATTGAGTGTGTTGATCTCTTTGAAGTAAGAAGCAAGATTGATCATGTTTAACAATTTTTCCAATTAGTTTGATTCCATTCTTAAGGAAAGCAGTGATCTGCTGATCTGAACTCATTACGGTTTTAAAAAACTCTTCTTCTACATTATTGCTCATACTTTTATTTAGTATAGTTTTTTAAATATCGTAGACTGGGAATTCTGCTTTACCTGGTTTTACTTCTCTAAATCCTACTGCTTTGTTGTTTTCGAGCCTTACCCAGTACTTCACATCTACTTCAGGGCCGGGCCATCCATCATTTAATGCGTTAACTTCAAGTATTTCTTGTTGGCTGTATTGCTTTGCTGGTATGTCTTTTTTCTTATACTTTGGCATACTCCACCAAATATCAAAATCTTCTATCAGCTTCATCATCATCTCCTTCTTTTTTGTTAACTACATATTTGTTGATTACAAAATAAGCAATAGTGGCTCCTATTGTTATGGCTACTATGCCTGTAAACAACATACCTAATCCTTGTTCAAGTGTCATAATTGTTTTTTAAATATTGGTATTGGGTTCATCTTGTGTAAATTTGGTGTTCTTATTTCTTGATATTTCTTAAGTAGTTTCTCATCCTCACCTACAGGTATTGCACCTAAATTGTCTAACTCCATTGCTCTTTCCATTTGCTGATATGTCAAACCACCTAATTGATCTTGGTCTGTTCTGCCATCTTCCCATAGTCCATCTGTCGGTGGTGCATCTATAATTTCCTGTAATACACCTAGTTCTTTTCCTAATTGCCAAACTTCTGATTTCATTAAGTCAGCAATAGGAGATATATCAACTCCACCATCACCATACTTTGTATAAAAGCCTACTCCAAAGTCTTCAACTTTGTTTCCTGTTCCTACAACTATACCTCGCTTGGCTCCAGATATTTGATGTAGTGTTACCATTCTTAACCTAGATTTAGTATTTGCTAATGCTAATTCATCATCCATGTTTAAATTTAACATCTCTAAATAAAACCTATCATATACTTTATCTAAGTCAATATTTAAATGTTCAACATTTATAAACTTATTAGTAAGCCAGTCACCATGCTCTATACTTAAATCATGTTGTTCGCTTAATTGTGCTATTGGCATACTAACTGCATAAACAGGTAGACCTGTCATTGCACATAAGGTACTAACTACGGCTGAATCAATACCACCTGATATTCCAACCACTAATGTTTTACGTTTGTTATCTTTTGCGTATTGTTTAATCCAATCTGAAATTTCTTTAGACAAATTCATGTTTATAATATTCTTCCTTTGTTATTAACTCTAATTCAACTGCATCTACTTTTGCAAACTTATATAATGCATCTACAAATTCTTTAAACTTTTTATACGTATCATCTCTATGATATATCACACAAGACATATCTTGTTTTGTAATTTCCATTTTATAAAAAACTTCTTCTTCCATTACCAAACGTAAACTCCTAATAAAAAAGATATTGCAATAACAATAGACCAAAAAATGAATAAAAACATTATACTTTTTTACCTGCTGTTTTTAGATCTTCTTTTGCTACTACCATATACGGACCTTTGTTGTATGCTGGTACAATCGAATACTGCTTACTGACTTCAAGTCTTTCTTGTTGTTCTTTCCAATTACGTGTGCCTCCTCTAGTAATTCTATTACTTAATTTTGGTTCGGGCAATGTAGTTTGTCTTGTTGTAGCTTCTTGTATAACTTTAGTATCGGTAGACATTAACATTGGTGCAGGTTGTGGCTTACTCTTTGGTTTCCATTTGCCATGTACATAATCAATATACTCTGAAAGTTCCATTGTCGGTAGTTTGTGTTTTTTACAGAACTTATTTTGCTCACGCCATCCATCTACGTAGAAAGCATCAGATTTTCTTTTAGTCTTTTTTCGTTTGGTGTTCAGTGTGGTTAATCCACGTTCAAGATGCATCGTCATAATCTTATATTAGCATAAAACTATGATTTGTCAACCTTCAACTTCTCTTGGAATTCCAAGTCATGTTTTCGAGCTAATTTGGTTAAATCTTCCATTTTTGAAGAATCAGCAGGAGCAAAATCTTGCCTATCTGCAAGTTTAGTCATCACGTACCAGTGCAAAGGTTCTTTCATTTGCTTTGCATTCTCTCCTTCACCTTGGGTCATTTCAAGTGGAAATGTATTGCTCTGATATGCAAAACCAGATCTAAGCATTAAACTTCCCCATTGTGTTTGGTTCATAATACTATAATGGTTTTGCCAATGCTCTAATTTTCTATCACCGCCTGGAGCAGGCATTTCAATATACATTCTACCGCCTAATTTCATAATTCTATTGAACTCCATTAAAGTTAGATATGGCCATGTAGAGTGTTCTAAACAATGTCGCACGACACCGTAATCAAAAGAGTTATCTTCAAATTCAGTAAAAGACATATCATAGTTGTAACACTCGTAACCTTTTTCTTTAGTTCTATGTAAATCATCTTCACCCATTGTAACTCCAACTAGGTCTTCTTTGTTTAATCCTAGTTCAACAAGTTTATCTAATACGAGTCCAGGACCACATCCAATGTCAACTAATTTTTCGCCTGGCTGAGGGCCATCTACTCTGTTAAAGATTGTAGGAATAATTTGATCAATTAATTGTTGATGCATACTACTATCTGGTTCACTGTAAACTTCACCAGCTGTCATTTTTCTGAACTGCTCTATTTTTTTTGTTATATCCATTTTATTCTTTCTTATTATTGGAGCGGGTAATGGGGTTCGAACCCATGACCTTCTCGTTGGCAACGAGACGCTCTACCACTGAGCTACACCCGCCTAATATCTAATACTATAACATATAGTAATATTAGTCAAGCAACAAATTAGTTTGCAAGTGGATTAGTAGCTTTTAATCTTATTGCTTCAATTTTAGAGTCTTGTAGTTCGTTTTCTTTTTCTACGATCGCGATATCTTTTTGTGCTTCAGCCATTTCTGCCCATAGTTCTTCTACGTCTGCCCAAAGTTCATTTATACCTTGATCTGATTCTGAACTCATTTTATCTTCAATTATTTTGATTCTATCAATTACTTCTACTCTGATATTTGCGATTTTATCGTTTACACCAGTAAGATCAACTGTTTCATTAACAACAAAGTCTTTGTTTTCAATTGCTGATAATCTTGTGTTGAACTCACCCCAAGCATAGAAGCCTCCACCAATAGCGCCTATCACGCCAATTAAAGATGCATAAGTTGTAAGTTTATCTATTATTTTCATTTTTTAATACCTCAAGTTCAGCCTCTAATCGGCTGATTGTGTTGTTTACTTTATTTACCGCTTCATTATACTTAAACATAGGATCATTCCTTTGGTAAGCTACTAATGTTTTATCTTGGTAAATGGATCTACTATAAGCATTTAATATAGTATCTTCTGCATACCAGTCTGGATTATCTGGTATTGTTCTTGTGTCATAAAACTGTGTTTGTGTATATTCTGACATATCTGGTTGATCATTTATCATTGCTTGTTGAGTTACCATTGATATGACTTTTAATTTTTGATCAAGATTTTTTAATTTTGCTGTTAATTTTTTAATAATCTTTTCAACTTTTTTAGTAATTTCACCAACTTCTGAATCTACTTCTCCGTCAACACTCGCGTCTGTATTTCCTGCTTCTTCATCGCCGGTGTTCGATTCACCGTCCTCCACTGACTCCTCCACATTACCACTGGACTCTTCTTGTTCAGTAGAGCTCTCTGATGTTGTTTCCTCAGACTCGGTGTCACCCTCTTGGCTTTGGGTTTCGGTAGTTGTCTCTTCGTTACCAGCTTCTGATGTTTCACTAGATGTATCTGTTTCACTTTCTGTACTTTCTGGTTCAGTATTTGTTTCAGTTGTTTCTGTTTCTGACTCTACTGCTTCATCACTGGTATTTACTGTTTCTGATTCTGTAGGTGTTTCTTCTACTACTGTTTCTGTTTCAACTTCTGTATTTTCTGTTGGTTCTTCTACTGCTGTATCTTCTTCTATTGGCGGTAAAGCATCTGTATTTGTATCAGTGAAACTTTCCATACCACTTTCTGCAAATTCGTTTTCCATCTCGTTTGCAAGTTCTTCAAAAAATTCTTCTTCTGTGATACCTTCTTCACCTAATGCATCTTGAAATTCTTCTTCTAATCCATTTTCTTCTAACATATCTGTGAATGTGTCTTGAACAAATTCTTGTATGGTAAGCTCTTCAGTTACACCAAAATCATCTTCAACTTCTATTACTGTTTGTACAACATAAATTTCTTGTTCAACTACAGGATTTACATCAACATCAATAACTTCATTTTCAATTATGGTTTCGATTGACTGATCAATTGATTGTCCGTCATCACCTGTGATTGGTTGTGTGGCTTCATCAATATCATCACTAGCTGTTGTACACGTTGGCGGATTTCTATCTGCACAAAGAGTCACCACTGTTGATGATGTTGAACTTGAACTAGTGCTAGTGCCGCCTGCTGTGGTAATAGATAACTCAAAGTTATCAACATCTGGTCCATAGTGACTGTGATCATACCTAGTCCCATCTGTTTCATTATACATTTCAGCTCTGATTGTGATATCATCGGCTGTGTTTGATGAGTGTGTGTACACATTTGTTTCGTTGCTCCATGAACCACCGTTCATGCTTCTAGTTGGATCGTGGTCCACAATAACTCTTGTTTGAGTTGTTACGTTGCCATCACTGTCCGTGATAGTCTGTTTTATTGTTAAAGTATTTTTAAGACTATTCCAAAACCATATGTCTGCTGATTGAGTGGAAGTAAATCCCTCATTTATTTGTGACTTTGTTAAATGTCCGTCACCTACTAAATCTGTATCTTGATAAACGTTATCTGACGGGTCACCTTCAAAAGCATAAACACCACCTGTGATGTCTTGTCCACTTTGTGGATTACCCATGTTTTGGCCAAACATTTGGTGAGTATGTAAATGCCCATCACCGCTCCAACCAGTCGTAGTGGTTGTTTCATTAGGATCTGTGCCTGTTCCAAATGTTGAATTAGATAAAACGTTTCCTGTAGTTGTTCCTGGGGTGTTGGTAGTCGTGGTTGTGGTAGTTACTGTTGTACAAGTTTGATCGCCAAGTGCGTTCTCTGTACAGGTTGTTACTGATGTAGGATTTGCATAAACGTCTGTGTTTTGTATAAATGCTGTTGTGGCTGTTAATGCCAATGCAAATAAGAACGAACGAACTATATGTTTAGATAACATAAATTACATTCCTATTCCAAATAAGAGAAGACCCGCAATCATAAGGAGGGGTCTAGTGTATTTTATTATTCCTGGGACTTTTTTCCATCAGTTACCTCCAGACCGTCCTTTTCATGATGTAAAGGTGGTAACTCTTCGATAACAACTGGTTCAGTTGTTACAGTTTCTACTTTGCTAATTTCTTCTTCTGTTTTCTTTAACAGTTCAATTTGCATTTCTTGTAGCTTTTTAATTTCTTTTTCAAGGTTTTTATTTTCTTTGGCAACGTCTTTGATGTTAGTTTTCAAAGTTTCATTTTCTTCAAGTATGCCTTCTTCTTTCATAATACGCTCATCAATCTCTAAACGCTCTTCCATTTTTTCAACATACTTGTCGTAGTCTGGTCTTTCAATGTCATACTTGCTCCATTGTGCTTTAGCGTCTTTACCAATTTTACCTTCGAAAGGACAAGGTGTTCCGGCCTGTTCCATGGCCTCAAACACACGTTGATCTTGACAAAGAATTGCAACTGCGGCTACCTTCATACCATAATCGTTTAAAAGTTTTGACAGTTTCATTCTTTCACAGTTCATATCTCTTGCTGTACTACCACCTGATAGACCTACGCCTGGTAATTGTAGTCCACCTGATCTACCAACTGCACAAACATCTTGTGAATAAGCACTCATTGAAGGAGCACCTGCGGAGGGGACTGGTATTGTTGAATTATTATTTGTAGTTGATGTTGTGGTTGCTGTCGTGTTGCTTGACGATCCTGACTGGTATGTAGTTGTACTCTCAGATGCATAACCACCTGAAATAGTAGTATTTGATCCTGATTGGTTTGTCTGTGTATTTGTAGTTGCTCCTGAGTTTGTTACATCTGCGTAGATACTAGTAGTAAGTGCCATAGTCGCAAACATAAACAAACAGAAGAACACCACACCAAATTGCGAGAAGTGTTTTGTAATATTAGTTTTTATATTCATCATATGTTGGCTTGTCCTTATGTTTATTTAAAACATTGGTTAATGAAATTAAAACTGCATTTATTAATAATAAGTCTTAACTGCAACTAGGACGAGCTTATTCGTACCATTTATATGCTGTTTCGAACTGTATGAGCTTTCTGCTGGTTTCATATCTAGGAATCCATGGCATTGTCATATGAAATTTTTTATTGTCCCACAGGTTTAATTTTCCAGGATCGCCGAAGTCTGCAATTGTTTCTAAGCTCAGTCCTTCAAACCCTTCTATCTTGAGCTGTTCTAACAACGGCATATGACCTTCTGCTTCAGTTACTTTCATGCGTTTGATTAGATCTTGCATTTGCTTAAACTGTTCTTCAGGAAACTTCTGTCCAGTATGATTTCTAATGTGTTCGTCAAATCTTTCTGTGCTGTCGCCCTGTAGGAAAGCCATTCTATTTTTTTTAGGCCTAGGTGTTGTAGCTGTTGTAAAGTTAGGCATATAATAAACACTCCATGGAAACCACTGATCAAAAACTGCTGTGCCATAAACGTCATCGGTGTGCAACGTGATCATGCCTTGGAAAGCACAAACAGATTTTTGTGGATTGTCTAATATTTTTTGAGGCATCCAGTCAGATCGTTGTGTAGGAATTGGTCTTCCTTTGTTTCTGTCTTTGATGTTGTTGCCATCACAGTGTACAGGTAGAAAACTGTCTAGGTTATGCAAAGCCATCTGTCTAAATTTTAAATGCTTAAATCCTAATTTTTCTAATCCTGACATTATTATTTCTGGTAATTCTTCCATTACGGTTTTGTCTACTTTACTCATTGCTTCTTTGTATTCCCAACTCTGGGGCTTGAATTCATCATACACATTATCGTATCTCATGAACTGCAAGTCTAATTCATCTGATGGTGGATAAAAGTCCAATTCAGATATTCTAACTGGAGTACGCATAATTTCAGACAATACGTTGTCTATGTCATTGTAGTAAGTTAGTATTCTATCAACTGTGTTTTTATCAAGAAAATCGTCAACAGCGGTGGTTGGTATTATGTTTTCTGAGTAGGCGTTTATTTTACTTTTATTTTTAAATTCTGGCATGGTAAATCCTCATTTACTTCATCATCAAAATCTGTATCCAATATTATTTGTATAGTGTTAATCTTTTCTTTATCAGGATTATGTATGTTTATTATCCTTTGATAGTAACTATGATTCATGTTAGCTTGTCTACTAGGATGATTAGTAATTGCTATGTCATCTGTTAGTTTAGCTATCCAGTATAGTAACACTCCATACTCCGATAAACCTTTTGTATTTACTTGTGTTTCAAATTTAACATACCCATCATCGGTAAATTTATTAGTTTTGAAACTCAATGGAAACACTGTGTAATCAATTATTGTTTGTCCAGCATCTGGTTGCTCATTGAATTTTTCTATTTGCCAATAGTCGTCTATATTTTTGTTGCCTTCAAAGTAAGCTGTGTCTAACAAAGGATTTGTTAGTACTGCATCTTTGATAGGACTTAAATCAATATCTACAGTGTCTTCAACAGCTTCCAGCCCTGCGTTAGCTCTTGTGGCTATTTCTGGGTAGATGTGCAAACTGAGTTGTACAGGTATTGTTGTTCTTGGTTTGTAGTGATTGCATAAGTCTAAAAATATTCTCATGCTCATATTTTCAATCAGATGGTCACCGACTGATTCGCTGATAACTACATCTACACTTTTAACATTTTCCATCAACTCATATTGATTGACAAATATCTTAAAGTTGGTATATCCGTTTTTTGTTAAAATTATTTCAGCAAGTTTTCTTGCTTCTTGTTTTCTTTCAACACAGTAAACAAATTTAGCACCTGCTCTAAGAGCCATTAGTGCTAGTATACCACTGCCTGTACCAAAGTCAACTACTATGTCGTTGGGTTTAACCTGTTGGTTGATTGCTCTATGATAGGACAATGTTCTGTACGTATCACCTATCATCATACGATGACTCAGACTTTGATTGTATTTTCCTTTAAACATATTGATATTTATTTGTGGTGGAGGATAGCGGGATCGAACCGCTGACCTCCTGAATGCAAATCAGGCGCTCTCCCGGCTGAGCTAATCCCCCACATGAGAAAAAGTCTTTATATTTAATATAATACATTTTTACTGACACGTTGTCAATTTAAATAGTAGTATATTATATTTCATCAGAGGACAGAGAATTTGTTAGATCCAATCACAGCCATAGGTGTGGCAACAGCAACATTTAAAACTATACAACGAGCAGTTTCTGTAGGACAGGACTTAGAAAATGTTACAGGTCAACTCGGTAAATGGTATTCTGCTGTTTCTGATATCAGGAAAGCAAGAGAATACAATAGTAAGCCGCCACTCTTTAAAAAAGTATTTGCTGGAGGAAGTATAGAAGAAGAAGCACTATCTTTGCTTATGCATGAAAAAAAGATACAAGAAATGGAAAAAGATTTAAGAGTATTACTTAATTTTCGATATGGACCAAATACGTGGAGTGAAATGATAGAAATGCGTAGAAAAATAAAAGCTCAGCGAGATAGAGAAGTTTATAGAATAAAAGAAATAAAAAGAAATATAATTGAATGTTTTACTGTAATATTGTGCTTGGCCGTAGGAGTATCCATTCTCATAGGCTTTGTGATGTACCTTATGAGTCTTTAACTTTACGCCATATCTTATGCAATACGTAAAACCATAAAGAGTTTATAGCAGGTTCTACAATCGCAACTACACCGGCTTCCCAGATACTTGCACCTGTGATAGCACTTACTACTATCATTGCAATTATAATGTGTCCTATAAAAAATATAATGGCCAGTAATAGACTTTCGTCCATTTTATCTTTGATGGCATTCCAAATACCTTGTGTAAATTCACTCATAGTAATATAGTATACTAACAAACAGGATCTGTCAAGTGGCTAATTTAGTATACTTTTTGGCTTTATTGTTTGATATCCTAACTTTTCTATAAGTTTGATATCTAAATTGTCATGTATAATTTGTATCTGATCATCTGTCAGTGTCTTAATTATATGCTGATCAATGTAGTCTTTTGTTTTTTCTGCTCTAACATTTTCCCATGATGGGCTCATATGTACTTTCAATGGATACTTCCAATCATCTTCTAACTTAGGCGTTAACTTAAACGCATGAGACATATTACCTAAAAAGCTACTTGAATTTTCTATGCTTAACAATGCTTCATATCTCACTATTCCCCAGTATTTCATTTTGCTTTTCATTGCTAACCAATTCCTGTAAAAGTTATTGTAAAGATGTATTAACTGTGGAATTGATAAATCTTTTACAAACCATTCCTTGGGTCTTAGTAAATTTTTCTCACTCCATTGAAATTCAGTATCACAGTTTAAAATTTCAGCTTTGGACAAAGAACTTACTTCTTTCATTCCTTTGATTGTAACAGCTATATCAACTGGATTTCTTTTTATACTCTCTACCCATTTATACGGATTTTTTACAACTACCATATGAAGATGATTTTTCATATCTAATCTATCATACACTTTTTGCACTTCGTGAACATCAGGAGTATGTTTCCAGACATACTTAAAATCTGATATATCTTCAAAATTATTATTAATGAGTGTCTCACAAAAATTAGTGCCGGATCTTTGCACTCCAAATATGCTGAAAGTGTTTACTGTCATACTGTTATTATTTAACAGACGTGATTTGTATTAATCTTGAAATGTATTTGATTGTAATAATTTACTTGACCATTCATCAAAGCCTGTTGTATCTCCATCACATTCAGTTCTGTCAAGTATTCTTCTAGCACCAAGTCTTACCATTTGTTCGTCAACTTGTCTACCTGCATTACAAAACAGTTCATGACTGGAGTCACCTAATGCTAATACACTGTATTGAACATTTGAAAGGTCTAATTCTTTACTTGTGGATAATGATTCCCAAAATTCTTCACCGTTCTTTGGCATATCACCATGGCCTGTTGTTGATGTAATAATAGCTACTCGTTTCATATCTTTTAGTTGCTCCATAGATATATCGTCGAGTTCATTGATGTTTACTTTGTATTGCTTATTTTCGGCAATTTCTTTTAGCTCATACGCAAGGTCTTCTGCATTGCCCCACATACTCGCATATAATATATTTAAAGTGTTACTCATATTTTTCTTTTTCTTTATTACGTGGCTCCTCGGGCAGGACTCGAACCTGCGACCAATTGATTAACAGTCAACTGCTCTACCAACTGAGCTACCGAGGAATGTGGTGCTGGAGCACGGACTCGAACCGCGGACCTACTGATTACAAATCAGTTGCTCTACCAACTGAGCTACACCAGCCTAATTCCTTATAGTACTTATTATAATACTAAATTGACATTACTTTGTCAAGAATTTATATTCATCAATAGTATCATAGGTGTTATTAAAAAAGTTCTTAATATTCTTATCAATTTTAATATCGTCTTGCCATTTTTCTACAATAGCATCTACCTTACAAGGACAAGATCCTACAGTACATACAATTGGATTTTCTGGCAGTTTGTATTCTTTAAAAATGTTTCCAAGAGAACCTCCAACATTTTTACTGCATCGTTGTATGTTACCATCTGGTTCAACAAAGAAACGATTGACTCCTGCATTACACGTCCACCCTTTAAATTTGTGTAGGTCGTGTTTAGCTATATCTGACCAATAAACTAATTTATTGTCATACAAAAGATGATGTGGAAACTTCCAATCAATACTCCATGGCTTTCTTCTATAGAATCCTACAGAGTTTATCCATTCCCTTTGTTCTGTTGTGTAAGGAAAGTATTCACTGCCACCAATACTTAACCTAGTAAACTTCGGTTGGCAATCAATTTTAAAATTACTTTTTTCAAATCGTTCATAAAGTCTTTTCGCTCTTTCAAAATTTTCAGGCACTACCATTAATGGTACGTGAACTGAAGCCTTGTGTTGTAATATATTAGCTACTTCAAAAAAATGATCATCGTCAGCAAACTCATGATGCCAACTCAACATCATAAAACATCTATTACTCTTAAATTTTTCCCAATACTTTAAAGTACGTGAAGCATTTGTTGATATTTCAATAAAGGTATTGTCGTCACTGACAGTATCTATGAAGTCTTGAAACTGTGGCCATAGTGTTGGTTCACCGCCAAATATTTCAATAAAGACATATTTGTTTCGTTTCCTAACTTCAGTTAAAAAATCTGTATAAGGTTTCCAAGTTGTGGGCCATCGATGTGAGCCATCATAATGATGAGAAGCACAATAACTGCAACTGTAATTACAAACATTGTGTATATAGAATGAAACTATAGCACAGTCAAGATTTTCATTAGTTACTCTCATAGATATATTATATAATCCTTTGAGAAAACAGTCAATACCAATTACTTAGATTCGTTGTGGTCTTGTGGTTGCTCGTGATTATTAACTTCTGATTCTGCGTTCACGGTCATTTGTGATTCCATGTAGTCAGACACTACTGAAATATTTTCTTTAGCTTTAGTAATCTTTGAAGCTACCCAACCTTCTAGGTTGTCACCTTTTTTGATCATTTCAATCAACTTAATAGCATCTTTGGCAATATGGTATAACTGTCCACGTGCCATTGAAGCTTCGTGATCATGCTCACCTTCATCGCTGATGTGATTATAAGCATTGTCTAAATTAATATTTTCAGCCAGTTTTTTCCATTTTCTTAAATCGTCCATTATGCTTTCTCCTTGGCTTGTTTTGTTATAGTGGCAAAATATGCTCGCTCGCCTTCCTCTGCTCCGTACTGCTTCTTGAAATTCTGTTTCATATCTGTCTTATCGTACTTTTTCTTCAAAGATTCTCTTTCTTTGTACTCTGCTGTTGTGAGTGGTCTTTCTGTAATAATATCTTGCATTAACATAATTGTATTTATAGTTTATTTTTTAGAGAATGCGAAGCTAGATCCTACTACATAATCATTGGGTATGGCTTGATATTTTCTATGCATATCATACTTTTCTAGTATAGCATCTACATATTCTGATCGAATTACGTATTTTTTAGCAACAATATCTCTAATATTTTGTGCATATGGCTTACCAGAAGAATAGTTACGTCCTATGGTTATACCGCCCGGTTTTGTCATATCTAAAGATTTTTCAAGTATGTACTCCCATTCCTCATATGACCAACTGCTACCAACTGCACCTATACTGACCACATCAAACTTTTCATCTGTGTCAAATTCCCAAAAATCCTGTTTTATATCTGTTGCAAATGGACAGTTTTTTTTAAACATATCATGAGTGATATAAGTTGATATATTATCTGTATCACCGTATTCTTTTTCATAATCATGAAGCAGATGTGTTTTTCCATCCCAATTATCTAGTGCTGTGTATTTCCAGTGAGGTTTGAAATGATGAAGATAGCTAAACAATCTTCCATTAGCCGATCCAGATTCAAATATTGATCCAGTTTCTTTTGTCATCCAGGCAAGGACATGGTCCATTTCGTTGGACGTTATCCAACCTCTTGCGATAACTTTATTTGATTTAATGTTTAGTGTCACTACAACTCCTAGTGCTATGATGGGTATATATCTTTAACTTTTGTTCTGTATGCTAAGGTGTCTGGGCTATATCCCATTTTATATGGCTTTTGCTTTAGCTTTTTACCTTTGAATATATGTCCCATAGGATCTATTGCTCTTCTAGCCGCTACATGATGAGCTGTTCCTTTTCTTCCTGTGAACATTGGCATAGCAATTGATGCCATCATTGCTGACGAAGTGGCACCTGCTGATGCTGATTCTTTAACTGGTACATTATATATTTCTGCTATTAACATTATACTTCTATAGCCTTGTCTTTATTTTGATCAATTGTTTTTTGTAATTCTTTTTCTTTCTTTTTGTTTTCAATATCTTTCATCATATCTAGTAATTGCTTACCTACATCTTTAAACTCTTTGTATTTTGGATCATTCAATACTTTATCGCTTAAAAACTGATCCATAAAATTAAAGTCACTTGGTAATTCATTTGGCCAAGCATTAGTTGGTATTGAGCCCAGCGCCAATGCTCCAGCTCCTGCAACTGCTGTTTTACCCATACGTTTCATAAAGTCACGTCTGTCGTTTTCAAATATTTCAGCTAGTCTCATACTTCAATCCTTCTATTAATGGCATCCCAATTAATTAAATCAACAACGCCTTTTATGTATTTAGTTTTAGCATCAGGGTCTGGTATATAGTCTGTGAAGCTGTGTTCCCACATATCAATTGGCATTACTACATCAGGTTGCCATGTTTGATTAGGTGTAGTCTTTATTGTACCTGTTGCTGTCATATAAACCCAACCTGATCCTTGTATTGTTTTTGCTTGTTCTACTAGTGCATCTTTTAAACCTTCAATGTTTCCAAAGTTTGCTTCTATAGTTTGTGCAATTGGACCATCTAATTCTGAAGTTTCATTGGCAGGTTTAAGCTGTTGCCAAAAAAGATTGTGCAATTTAGCACCACCGTAATTAAATTTAGGATCACCTTCTTTGTTGTTGTATCTCGTCACATAACCATTTGATAATGTATTATAGTGATAGTCAACATTTTCTTTTGATAATACTGGTTCTAGTGCATCTAAACTGTAAGGCAAGGCTTCAAGTGTAACTTTTTCAGCTGGTTCTTCTCGCATTACATTTTTCATTGCTTCACGTCTACGTTCGTGTATCTCTTGCTCAATACTTTTCATAGGAATAGTATTTGCTGTATTACCTGTTATACCTGCTAGATATTTTAAACGTTCCAGGTCCATGTCTAGACCTTCTTAATTACGTTTCTCATCTGTGCTTGAGTAGATGGGTCTGTGATAGCTTTTGCTATTTTACTCATAAAAGGTTCCATAGCTTTTGTTTGTTGCGGTGTTGGTCTTTCACCTTTTGCTATTGTGTCGAATCCTTTAGCAGTCATCTGTGTTGATTGCTTGGAGCCTACTGCACCTTTTAATGGATTTAAACTTTTTGCAAGATCGTTAGTTGCTTCTTTAGGTTGTTCTTGTTCAACGCTTTTTCTGATTGCATCAATCCTAACACCAGCTTCACCTGTTGCTTGTTGAATTTCATCATTTGACTTACCTTGTTTTACTAACTTAATAATTAAATCTTGTGTCATTCTAGCATAGTCTTCATTAGTTGATGCTGTTGACATACCTGCGAGTTTACGCATATGGTTTAATTCTTTTTCTTTGTCGTGATATTTTTTTAGAAAAGCTGGAACATCATCATCTTCATGATCATCAGCTGTTAATTCTGGTTCTGGTTGCTGTTCAAATTTACTTCTTAATCTCATGTTCTCTTCTTCAAAATCATCTGAGTTCATAAATGCTTCCCAGTCTTCATACTCGGTTTGATATTCTTCACTGTTATTATAAATTTCTTTAGCTAATTCTTCTTTAGCACCTTGATCGCTTCTTAGAGGATCAACTGAATCTGTTAGTTCTAATTCTTGTGCAACTGATTTTCTATCAGTATTATATGTGTGAACTTTAACACCATCGTCTGTTTTTTCAGGGTATGCTTTTAAATCTTTTTGTTTGATAATGTCAGCAATTTTTTGTATGTCAGCATTTTTAAAAATGTGATGTGTTGGTTCTGCTTGTCCTTCATAACCTGATGCTTCCATTTTTAATCTATCATAGTTGTCTTTAAACCATTTCATTGCTTCAGCTTCGTCATGTGTCTTGTGTACTGACTTACCTTGGTTATCTAAAACATCATAAACCATTTTATTTTTTTGTGTTAATGGATCTACTTCTCTGTACATTGACACATAAGGTTTTTGTTTTGATTCTACTAAACCTAAATCATCAAGTCTATCTGCAATCCATTCATCTGGCATACCAGTTCTAGCCTTTTGTACACCATATGGCATTTCACCTGAGGTTGCAAAGTAATCATATAACTCATCATAAACATCTGAACCATATTCGATATCATCTGAGTTTTTAATACCATGTTTGTCTAGTATTGCTTTAACTTCATCATATTCTGAGTTGAATGCTTCATCAACTGGTTCGTCTTGTATTAATTCTAATTGATGTTTTTTTAATTCTTCCATAGAATCAAACACACCAGTTTCTTTTCCGTCTTTATAAGAATAAAATTTACCGCCTACATTTTTCGCGGCAAGGCCATATTTGTTCATGCCCATACTTGATACTTCTTCAATCTTGCCTTTATGTTTTACATAACCAGCTTTTGACTTTTTCTTTTTATCAGCTACTACTTTTGATTTGAATTGTGGATCTTGAACCATAGCTTTTGCTACAGGATTCTGTTTATTAGGTTCTGGTTTCTTTGATTCAAATATTTTAGTAAGTTTCATAACAATATTTACCTAAGAAGCCCATACATGGGTCGCTCCATTTTGCTTACCTGTTCTAGCAATAGAATTCATTTGCATTATAGCTTGATTATAATAACCTTCTGGCTTACCACCTCTTATCATAGTAGGACCATTTGGATTTTTATCAACTGTAGTAGGTTCTTCCTTTGATCGCTTATCTATGTGCTTTTGTAACCATTGTGTGGTTTTTGCTATAAATTCATCTATTGGAAAAGGTGATTGTTCTTCTAAATCTGTTGGATAGCCTAATTCAGCAAACACATCACGCATATTTGCATTTGATAGTGTTAAATCTAATTCAGGCTTATAATTTGGGTTTGGTTTAGGATCTGCATCATATGGATAGTCTGCTTTGTATACATCTGGATGATATCTATCACCTGAGTCAACATCTCCTGTCCAAACATTGCCGTCAGGTCTTTTTTCTAAATGACCTGCATTAAATGACATAGATTCTGTTAGTTGACTGTAACGCATAAAAATTATTTATTACTGAACAGTTGGCGTATCAAAATCTAATTCAATTGTGATACTTGCATCATTGTTCATTTTGTAAACCATTGTTCCATCTGTTTCAAATTGATCAATCATATTATTATCAGCTAGATAATTTGCTAATGCTTGAATAACTTGATCAGACTTAAGAGTAATTACTTTATCTGCTTTTTCGTATAAATTAATTTCTTTCATGTTTAATTTTCCTTAGCTCCCAGCTCATCTTACCTGAGCTTTTTAATGTGTGCTTCTCATCATCCATTGTTTTAAATGAAGCACTATTTGTTGATAGGCTATAAATCTTTTTGATATGGTACTTTTTAACAGTACCTAAGTGTTCAATTGTTAACTCATACTCAGATGGTTGAAACAGCCATTTAATAAACCTAATCATTTACCAGGCCTTACAACTCCAGTACCTTGCTTTTGTTTTAGGTCCTGGGTTTTTACAATTGTGTCTTGCTCGAAAATTTCTTCTACGTTCTGGATTTGAAACCTTAATTCTCATTGTTTTCTGTCCAGCCTTTTTAGCACTAGTACCGCCATGGCCAAAGTTTACTTTTTTAACATTTCCTGTTTTAGGATCTTTTACATAAACTTTAAATTTCTTAACATCACCACGCATTGGTTTGTTTAATGGAACTTTTCTACCTTGATATTCAGCTTCCCATATTTCTTCTTCTGGATATCCTAAATAACCAAACTCTTCATGGAAGTCTTGATCATCTTCTAATGTGATTTCAATTGATTTGTTTGATTGTGCTAATAAGTCATCTAATTTCATAATATTATTTATTTCTTCTTGCCACCCTTCATATTAGCACACCAGTGATACATTTTTGCTTTCTCACCTGATGCCTTTTTTGCTTTTGCTCTTAAACTTGTTACTGATCCTTTACAACTTGCACCTGCACGTTTTACTCTACCAGGACGTGACTTACCTTTAACTTTACCATCAGCAAAGTTTTCTACTGCAAACTCCTGGTTAGGTGTTGAGAAATTTGGTTTACGCATAATTGTTTTTGCAACAAGATCTAATTCTTTACCATCCCATTGCAGAGCGAAAGGAATGTTTACATCTGTTCGCATATCTTTCATCACTGCTTCTGCGTCCGGACCTAATTGTGCAATTGGTTTGCCGTGTTGTTTATATATTTGTTTGAATAATCTTGTTAGCTCTGCCATTGTGATTGGCTTTGTATTTCTCGGATCATTTACTCTGTCTTTAAAATGTTTTGAAAATTCTACATCAATGCCTAGTGAAGCAAACAACCTATCAGCATAAGTTTCAAGTTGTTGTAAATCTTGATCTGTAATTGTTCCTTCTACTGATTCATTTTTTTTCTTGCCGGCACAGTGAGCTTTTTGTGAAAACCCTTTTGGGTTATTACAATTAATTGAGCTTTTATATTTTTTGCTCCACTCTTCTGTTAGTTCTGCATATCTCATTTTAAATATACTTTGGTCTATCTGTATTCTCTTGAACGTATTTGCTCGGGTTAGCTTTTTTTAGAATAGTTGCCCATGTTACCATATTTCTGCACCATATGTTAACCCATTTTTTTGCATCTTGGTCTTTCATTATTTCTTCTCTACCTTGTGTTGCAATTTCTAAATTACAAGTAGGTGGTACTGTAAATCCCATATTGGTAGCCATGTTAAACAAGTTACCATGAATGTGCTGGAAGCCATCTCCGCCACCAGATACAATTGATCCAAACACTTTATTATATAAAGCATAATAATCATTATCTTGCCCCCAAGTGTCAATTGGGTCAAATCTTTCGATCAAGCCTTGTGCTAAAGAACTTTGTGTTCCCCACCAAATTGGTGTTGCTATTGCAACCATGTCGCAATTTTTTACAATATCAATTAAGTGTGGTGTAAGATCATCTTTTACATTTTTAATTGTATGTTCAAATTTTAAATCTTTTAAGTATACTACATCAATAGTAACTCCAAGCCCACTCATAGTTTGAGTCACTAAATCCACTAGTGCTTGAGTATTGGATTCTTTTGTAGGTGACAGACTTGCGTTAAAGATTTTTAATTTCATTTCTTATACTTATTGCTAACGTTTTTAGCTTTTCCTTTTCTATCAGGGTTTGAATCTTTTCTACGTTTTCTGTTTACTGCTTGAGCTATTGCTTTCTTGCCGCCTTTAGCTCTTAAACTTGCCGCTCTTGATTTTGATAAGCATTTAGGTTTACCTTCTCCAGGTTTTGAATCACCGCATTTACCAATACGTTCTCCTTTAGTATTGTAACGATCCCAACCGCCGCCACCGGCTCCACCTTTTTTGCCTTTGCCAAACCAGGCTCTTAGGTCTTCGTTTATAACTTCGTTGATTCTCATTTAACAAATGCTCCAATTCTTCCATGTACATCTGGATGATCTATGTATTTGTATCCTTCTGGTGCTTCAGTACTTTGACCTTTCCACACTGGCAAGTATTCTTTTCTATCGCCTTCAAAGTCTACATTGTGTCTAAAATGCATTTCAATAACTTTATTACCAATAAATTCAATATTAACTTTTGGTTTGTCACCAAATTCTTTTTTAATTAAATCAGGCATCGGCATTTCATCTTCAGTAACTTTCCAAGCGTCCCATTTAATCAATGTGTCTTCGGGTTTGAATCCTTCTACACATCTAATTTGTTTTCCTTTTTCGTAATCCACTGTTAGGTGTCTACCTTCAAACCATTCGCACCAAAAATAGCCAGGCTTAATATGTGTTGTGGTTTCTTTAATATACATTTTCTTTGCACCTAGTCCTAATCCATAAACATTTACACAAGGTCTTACAATATAATAATCTGGCTTTGGCACATCAATTCCTGCAGGACCACAAGTGTAGCCTAACTTTTTTGAAAGTATTAATTTGTCTAACGCCCATAAGTCATCAGATTTTGGACTTCTCCAATATAAATCTTCTGCGTCAGGACCAATTACTTCGTTTACTTTCATTACTTTTTACTCTTATTACCCCAATTCTTTGCACCGACTTTTCTGCATTTTACTAAGGCACCAGAGGCATACGCACTAGGCCAAACTTTATATCTTGATTTTACTTTATGATAACAAGCATCTTGTTTTTCAGCTAACTGATCAAACTCAGCTTCAGTTATCGGTTTTAACTTTTGTTCCACTTCGTTTATTTTCATTTTATAATATTCCTTTAATAGTACTTCTAGTTTTTCTTTGATAGGTAACATATAATGATTTTTTCTACCTTTGGTTAGATAAGATAATGTTCTCCAAGTTTTAAACCAATCATCTGTTCCTGGTTCTGATGTTTTCTTTGCTTTGTTCCATTTTTTTGTTCCTGGATTAGAACCAATGAAACTCATCTGGCCATCTTGGTTTTTAAACTTTTCGTCTTCTCTAAGTTTTGGTGGTACACCATCATTACTGACTTTAAATCCTAGTTTACCTGATTGTTTTTTAATTGCATCAACACCTACGTCTGGTGTTGTATTGATTCCTTTTACTACTCTGCCACCATGCTCATTAACTTTTTTCTTTTTCTTTTTGCTACTATTATAGTGATAAAGATTATTTGTTGTCGCGTCTTTTGATTTCATACCTGTGTATTTTTTAATACGTTTTGCTACCATGTCTTTGACTTCTGGACTTTGAAAAGTAATAACTACATCAGCTTTACCTTTAGTGCCATATTTGTTTGCATCTGCTTGACTCAGATCTGATATGTCTTTTGTTAGTTCATAAAAGTCACTTTTACTATCTACATCTATTACTAACGAGTTTTCAGGAAACGGTATTAGTTCACCTTCATTTATTTTACCAGTAGCTATTGCTGTATTAACTTTTTGTATCAATTCAGGTGTCCATGCATCATTGCTTTGCATATATTGTTTGATTATATTAAATGCATTACTAACTTTTGATAACGAATCTTTGTTAGCTTGGTATCTAATACCAATACCATTTTTAGCTGTCCATCTTTCGATGTTGCTTGGTTTGTCATCGATTAGTATATTAGGTTTACCTGTTCTGTTTGCATAACTTTCTTTTCTTCCTGTAATAATAATTTCGTTAGGAGAAAAGCCATTATCTTTTAACCAATCAAGTTTATGTTTTTTAGAATTCTCATGATCGTTTCTTAAAGGAGAGCTATTAATATTCCATGCTCCACCTGTAAATGCTGTCACAATTGTAATTAATTGCTTTGCTGTTGGAAATACTGGTAGTGTTGAAAAGAAATTTGTACCTGCAATTGCTTTAATTGAATCTTGTACACTATCATCACCACCGTCTTTCCAATGATCTACACCTCTAAATTTTGCTAATGCTGAAAAGAAGTCAGCAATTACACCGTCCATATCAACATATACAAGAGGTAAGTCTGATATTGCTTCATCTATTTCTTTTTTTACACCTTCGACCCATTTCATACTTTTCCAGTCACGTGGTTCACTGCTATATTTTTTCTGTAATTCTTTTCTTCTGTCTGCAATTTTTTGTTGCATTGATCTAGTATCTACTTTATCTTCTGGTTTAACCTTACGTGTAATTGTATGTCTCTTTGGAGTAACTGTTGCAAACCCCATACCACCATATTCTGTTAGCCCCATGCCTGCTCTTACATCATTAAACATATCTTTTGCAATGCTAGGATCTAATACACCGTCTTTGAAGCTATCAAAGTCATTGTTCTGTGCATGAGTTCTCATTTTGCTGGCTGACATACCTTCAACACCCTCTGAATCTGGGTCTCTTTCACCGGAACTTACCACTTTTATAGTGTCAAATTTGTAATCTTTGCCGTTATATTTGGGTAAAAACTCCTCAAATTGAGCTTGTCTATCCGAGCCTGCAACCATGATAATATGTGCAAAACCTAGTGATTCCAGCTTCTGTAACGCCTGTATAAGGGTCTTTACGTTGGGATCACCTATGTTTATACCATTAAAACTTGCTTTTGCATATTTGACCTTCTGTGTGTATGATAGAGGATCTTTCTTAGGATTTTGAGTATGTGTTATGAATAGATAGGGCTTTCCTGGTTGACTTTTAAGCATTTCAACCAGTCTGCCGTGTCCAATTGTTGGAGGATTGAGTCTACCAAAGGCAAAAACGGCCGTATTTAAATCTGTTGCTTTCATTTATCTACCTTGTCCGTTATACTTCTTGTAACTACGTTTTTTATGCTTATTCATACTAGCTTTTTTAGTTCGTCCGTTACCAATAGAAGTGCCCTTCTTATGGACTTCACGTGCCTCTTTTTTTATCATACCAGCCATAACTACTCCTTAAGGGTTTGTTGTAACAAGTATTTATTAGTATATTAAAAACCAAGTCTGATAACTTGGCTCTCTCTTATAGGATACTGACCGTAATGATAGTTTTCATTAAACTCTGGGTATAACTCGTGTATATAAATGTCATTATTCCACATTTTTCCTGGTATAGCTTTGCCAATTCCAAGCACTGCACCCACTATTTGTGTATCAATATTGTGTTTATTCTTTAATTCACCCAGTATTGTTTTGTGATTTATACTTGCTCTATAACACATACCAACGTTATATCCCATCATTGTGGCTGTATGGGCAGTAATTCCTAAAGATAATCCTAATTCAAATATTGCTGAAGGTGTAAATTGTTTGCTATTCTTATATGTCCAAACAAATACCAAAGGTGCCCTAGCACCAGAAAAACTATGACGATGTTCATCTTCACCTGGTTCAATATCTTCAGCATCATTAATATTGTCCCATAATGTTCTTCCAAAATCTTTATCTTTTGATACAATTAAATCATATGCTCTTTGTCTGCTTGGCGAATTTGTTGCTAGTTCAATTAAGTTTTCTATATCTTTTTCTGCAGGAACTTCGTCGGTAAAGTTTCTTTGAGATCTGCTTGTAACATTAATTGCTTTCTCAGAATTGATATAAGTTCTAGTATGATTTTTAGCATCAATCCATTTTTCTTTTCTATCAACTGGTGGATCATATGTGTCAGGTAGTATTGTTATCGGATTACCATTATCATCAATTCTTCTAACACGTCTTGCTAATCCTTCTGTAGGTAACCAATTTCCTTCACTGACTTCCGTATGTTCTATACCATTAATCAATTTAGTATTAGTCGTCATTTCTAATCTCTAATAGTATGTGTGGGTAATAATCTTTTCTTCCAGAATTATTAATTATTGTTTTTAAATGAACCTCAGTGTCCGGTCCTGTATTATTTTCAATGTACCTAACAGCTTTTTCTAAACATAAAGATAGTTTTCTATAAATCTTTTGTCCTGGAGACAGTTGTTCTGTCTTTGGAAAAAATTCAAATATAGTATAAGAAGGTTCGAGTGCAGTTGTAGTACTCTTGAATACTATTGTTGCATAATCTTCAAACCATGGTTCTTCACCATCAAGTTTTCTTTGCCAAACGTGTTTGTAAAAATAATCAGCGTCATATGTTTCACCTTTAAAGTTTGGATCTATAACAATTTCTTTTTCAAAAGCAACTTGATGATTTAAAGCATTATCGTATAATTTTTTTGATTCATGTGCTTCTTTTAACTGTGGCCAAAATTCTCCTTCTTGTGAACCTGGATCAAATGTATCTGTTTTAAATGGAAGACTGATTTGTAGTAGCTTTCTGTCTAACCCATAGTCACAAACCTTATGAGGGACTCTTCCGTTAATAATACATGGTCCGGTATAAGTGTGTTCATGATACACTTCTCCTAGATCTAAATTATGATATTCGTTTTCTACTTGTTCCGGCGTAGGAAGATTGACCATTGTATTTGGTATTATCTCATGATAGATTATATCATAGTTCAAAGGAACTAAAGGAACATTTACAACTGCATTTCTGCCGTTGTCTAAGTGTGCTCTCATATATGACGTCTTCGGTAAAAACTGAACATATACTTCTGGCTTTCCATAGCATAGATTATAATTTATATAATTTTTTAACCTTCTTATAAGGTCTCTGCTTTCAGGTGTTAGTAAAGGATTATCGTGATGTGAATCTAAACACAAATATTCTGTTGAATCATACGATACTGAAAAATCTATGTTTGCATAAACATCATCAAACATTTTAAGACAATCATCAAATGGAAATTCTTTGTGAAAGTCTGGCATATCAAGTATTAGATCATCAGCTTTATATTCTTTTGTTTTGATGTGTCTATATCTGATATGTTCTTCTTTAGTATTAGACATTAATCAAGTTACCTTTCTTATAGCAATCAACTAATTCATTCCAAAAGTTTGGACCTTTGTCTTCTTTGATGCTCCAATCACTGCTATTAAAGAACAATGATATTTGAAAAAATCTTCTTTCTAATTGCTTGTAATCAAAAACTGTGTGAGGTATCTTACCATTAATAATTGTAGGCATAGTATAAGTGTGTTCATATAAAATATTTCCCCACTTACCTCCATCAAGTTGATCTTCTAATTGTTCAGTGTCTGCTTGTTTAATACCAGTATCTTTATTTTCTACGTAAGTTATTGGATATTCTTCTGGTACTATTGGCATTATTAATACTGCATTTCTTTCATGATCCAAATGAGGTCTCATCCATTTATGTTTATACTTGATTACCATCCATCCGTCTGGCTTATCAAACATAACATCATTATTAATTGTGCCAAATAACTTTTCCATGTTCTGCTTGTTATCAGAAGTTAATGTATCAAACATTGTTGGTTCTACTCTAATAAATTCTTGTCCATCCCAATCTGAATCCCAAGCTCCTTTACCAATACTATCTTTTTCAAATGGAAAAGTTTTTAAGTTATCCCATAAGTTAAGAAGTTTTTCTTGGCTACAAAGCTCTTTTAATTCTGGTACTTCTAAAATGTAATCGTTTATAATTTGATCTGTCATGCTGTTTCTTTTACTTTTTTATTACTAAGATATTTATTATATAATTGTTCAGCACTTAAATTTTTTGCTTTGGATTCTGTTTGTATATCAAAATTTTCATTGAAGCTCAACGCCCAATCATTTACTTTATCGTTTGGATATAAATCTGAATGTGCTCTCAGCTTTTGTTTCTTGCAACCTTTAGCTATCAAGTCTTTAATATTGTGCATTTCTGTATGCATCTTATCTCCTAATTGTGCAGGTGCAAGAGCTTCATCTCTAGAATAAGAATAATGCAAAGTGGGTCTTTGTCCACGCCATGAATCTATTACTCTTTTAACTCTATCATCATTAGGTTCAATATATTCTTCATCACGTATCCAATGATGATGTATATCTAATACTAGAGCCAAGTCTTTTTCTAGTTCTAAACTTTTTTCTAAGCCATGCCCCATTTCATCATTTTCAATAGTAATAAGATTTCTCGCTTCTTGTGATAGTCTAGGCAATGCTTTTTTAATACCATCTGGGCCTTGTTTACCAGATATATGTACATTAAGTTTGCAACCATCTTGGAAACTTTTACCAAAGCCCATCCAACGAGCCATATCTGCATGGTATTCAAATTCTAGTATACTTCTTTCAACTATGTCAGGTGTAGCACTAGCAAGTACACAAAATTGTCCAGGATGAAAACTAATTTTTACATTATGCTTTCTAGAAGCTTCGCCAACAGGTGCAAATATTTTTTCTAAATGATCTTGTACTTCTTTTTGTTGCCACCAATCAATCCAATCTTTTTCAGTATAACCTTGTAGCATTTCACTACCTAACCTAACCATTCTTCGTTCAAGTGGTAATGTTCCAACACGTTCAATCATCTTACGAGCGGCTGTGGCATTATGATTCATAATGTCCCATTGTCTTTGTTCAGCTTCTTCTTTATGTTCTCGTAGCCAACGCATAGTAGTTGACCTTCCATTTAGATCTCTGTCTTTAGCATTAATCTTCATACCTTGAGATTCAGATATGTCGTTAATCCATTTGCAACAAAAACCTATACGTTTAACTGATTTGTAATTTTCTGTAGACATTTTGTACTCCAATAGTTTGCCTCCAGCAATCAAATAATGCATGGTGATGTAATGCTTTAGGCATTTGCGGATCTACAAGATCAAATAATGTTCTTGTATCTCTCAGGTTATAGAACATCCATGGAGCACCGCGGTTTAGTTTTTTAAATACTTGCTCACATATCACAGTATCAAATGCAACACCTTGAGCCCAAAAATACTTTCCAGTAAGACAAAATTTGTAAAAATCTCTAAATACTTCATCAATTGAATATCTATGTTCGTCGGAAAATGCTTCAGCTTTTACTTCATCGCTTTGCTTTGCCCACCAACCAATTGTTTCATCATCATTTTTTAATCCAATTGCTGTGCCAGTTTCAGGATTAATCCTACGATAAAATACTTGATCAATAGGAAAGTCTCCCCATTTCCAATCAGTGTAGTCTTGTCTTGGATCAAACTTCAATGCACCAATTGTCAAGACATTGGCGTCAATTGTAGTGGCTAGGGTTTCCAAATCTATCATGATATGTTGATTCATACTAGTAGTATAACACATTGATAAAAATTGTCAAGTCTTACTATTCGGAATGGTATATATCTTGTCTTGCCCAGATTACGTCTTTTTCTTTGGCGTTTTCAATTAGGTAATTTCTAAATCTGAATGTCCTAGTAGACATTATAGAATAATCATAGTCGTTGTTGGAATGGAAACTCCATCTATCTGTGAAAACTTGCATATTACAAACTTTATCTATTTGATAAAGACTCTTGAACATTTCTCTTGGTTTTCCAGAATGTAGTGCTATCATATTAATAGCTTCGTAGTTTGTTCCTAAAAACTCTTCAATATCCCAACCTAGCCAAATTAAATCAGGTGTGTATCCAGATATTCCACCTTGTGGAATAACATCATGAATATGTTCATAGCTATCTGTAAACTCACATATTTCTTTCAGCTTCTCATGTTGATTTCTTGTCCACTCTAAACTATTTCCTGCCCATCTATCTGTTTGGGCTAAAGGATCATACATCTTAACTTCACAGTTTAGGTTGAGTCCATAACAAGCAGTAAAAAGATCCATATTACTGTAACCACCAGATATTAAAATTTTCTTTGGTTGTAATATTCTAAATAAAATATTCCACTGATGATAATATAACGAACCTCCTGCATATGGATCTCTTCCATAATCTACACAAGGTGGATCTTGCCAATTAAATATTGTTTGTATTATTTTTTCTAATTTGGTATGATGAGCAATAAAGTCATCGCTTTTTTCAAGCACCGTCTTTGGTTTGAACACTACTGGATTTCTCCCTCCTGTATTGTCCCTTCAAAACTATTAAACTTATATCTATTTTGTAACTCTTTTGCATTTGCTGTCATTTCTAAATAGTAATTGCCATCAATAGCATTGTCAACCACATAATATAATGCTTTGCCTTCTTCAATTGTTAATGGTCTTGTACAAGGCATTTCATAACAATGGTATCCCATAGTTTCATGATATACTATATTGTAATCAGTAACAACGCCATCGCCATTTACAATCTTATTTTCAGTGTAAACATCGTGTGGCAAAACAGCGGCCATTACTTCAAAAAGATTTTCTAGCAAACTTTCATCAAGTGATGATTCAAATTTAAGAGTAATATTATTCATACAAATATTTATCGTTACTTCTGTAGCTTGTCAATTGCTTCTTTGTTTTTTGCTATCTGCTTGTCTTGTGCCTTGTCGATCAATGTCTTCATTTTTTCAGCTTTTTCTTCTTCTGTGTCAACATGAAGATCTTTCTTAATAACTTTTTCTAATTTCAAGTAAGGTATTCTCTCATTTGGAACATATCTCCAAGTGTATCCTCTTTCAGAATATACACCAAATACAGTTTGTCTAGCACCAATTTTGACAATCATTGCTAGTTCACCATCCAGCAAAACTTCATCACCTTCATTAAAAGCAGGATCAAATTTAAACTTCAATCCTTTTGCTAATCCTGTAGCAAAGTCTTTGAACCAAATAGCTACCACAAGAGATATCAATACTCCTATCCATGGCAATAGCATATTTGATAAATCCATTGACAGTGTATTAAGGTCTGGGGTCATTAGCTAGTTTTACTTCCTGAACCTGTTGTTTCGATTCTTACTTTTTTACCTGAACCTGAGTTTACGTATAAACCAAACCAGGCCGCACCCGCACCAACTATCACAGAAACAAAACCTGCCTGTGCATTGTTTGGGTTTTCTAATAGCATAAACCAATTCATTGTTTGGTAAAATACTATTGCATACATGAAAATTAACAATCTTGGAATTAATCTCCAGTTGTCTAACATTTCAGGTATGTCATATTTTATTTTATTCCACATAATTTAATTTCTCCTAATTTTATGTAAGTGATCCTAAATCACCTGGCTCAAGCTGTACTGGATCACCATCACGTGGTGTAGTGATATCATCTGGATATGGTGACATTGCTACCCATTGAATTCCATTGTACCCTTCGAACCTTTTTGTTGTTGAATTAAATCTCATCGAGCCTGTAACAGGACTTCCAGGTCTTTGTGCTGTTGTACCAACAGGTAAGTTCATCATACCAGTTGCACTATCTTTTGTTACAATTATTCCAGTGTCATCAGGTAGTGTAATTGTTCTATCTGCTGTTGGGTCAGTAATTGCTATTGTTGTTTCATATGCATTTGAAGTGGAACCTTCAAACTTAAGATCTCCACCTGCACCAACATATAAACTTGTACCATTTAATAATTGGAACTGATCACTTCTAAACCTACCAGATATGTTTTGTGAGCCAGCTTTAATAAATGCAAATTCTAATAGACCATCTTCTGATCCGTCTGTGGCATCTAATATTTTACCTGTGATTTTTGAATATACTGTTTCTTGGTCAGCATCATTCTCACCTTTGAATTTAATTTGTCCTAAGTAGTCAGCATCATCTGGACTTGCACTATTTCTTTTTAGTGTAAGAACTGGTCCTGCTGTACTTGAATCTTCTGTAGTTGTTAATAACAAACTATCATCTGTTGATGTATTTGCAATAGATATACTTGCGGCGTCAGTTATTGTTTTGTTTGTGAGTGTTTGTGTAGTATCTGTACCTACCAATGTTGTTGTAGCATCTGGTATAGTAACTGTTCTATCTGCTGTTGGATCTTCAACTGTCAGTATTGTTTCATGTGCGTCAGTAGTTGCACCTTCAAATCTAAAAGAATTTTTTACATCAATTGTAGTAGATGATACTGTTGTAGTTGTACCACTTACAAGTAAATTACCTGTAACAGTTAAATTTCCTGTAGCTTGTAAGTCGTTAGCTTCTACCGAACCAGCATATACCGTGCCGGTACCCTGTTTTCCAACTTTAAAAGAGGAGTTCGTAGTCCCCTTGATGTTATAAGTTACTGCCATCTTTTCTCCAAGTGCTGTATTACTACAGTCTATGATAAATCATAGTCTTGAGTGTACATTCTATTAAAACTATTTATATCTTTAGAGATTAACCAGAGCTTTTACAACAGAGTATTCAGGGTCTAATTTAATTAAGGTACCACTTTCAATATCTACTAGATATCCTGTATAGTTAGGCTTTCCAGCAACAAAATTTACAGTGCAGTCTTCTGCTATGTGATGATCTACACCTAAATCGAGTATTTGCTGACGTATATAACGTTTGATTTTGTTTTGCTCAATTAAGTGTTTGATGTCTATTACTATACAAGTGTGTTCCATTACACACTTATTTATAATATACCTACTTAATTGTTACTAAACCTACGGATTATTGCTGATGTTGAACGCCACAGTTATGCGAGTTCCACCTATTTCATACTGTTTGTCAACTCTGTGTTCTAACCATGGAGGAAAAATAATGCAATCACCTTCTTTTACCTTTGGTGTCATCATTGTTAGTTCTTGTTTATACTCGCAGGCATTGAAAAGTGATTTTAAAGGATTTATGAAAGTTGTGCCTGTTGATTTTTCTGGCAGTTGTATATACACTATTCCAGATGCCAGTGTTCCAATAGCATTATGATTGTGTTGTTCTTGATGAAATCCTGTATTATAAACATTATACCACATATGACAATTAGTTTTTACGTTTTGTCCAATTGTTTCTTGAATATATTCTTTGATTACAGGATACATTGATTGAAAAAGTTCTTGATCTTGCCAGGCGTCATCAGCCCCGGCGGCAATTGATGTTATTACATCAGATTGCTTTGACCATGGATTAGGCATTTTCAAACCCGGGACGTGATCTCTAATAGAATTTACAATACGATTCTTATCAAATTCTATAGTTTTTTTGATTATTGGAATTTCAAACATTACTCAACAATTTGAACCTCCGCTTCGGTTTCTATAACAACTCTAGCACCGCAACTAAGGATAGGCTTACCATTGCCGCCATAACGCACAACACTATCACCCAATATTTTAACGGCATGACAATAGTCATTCCTACTTCCACGTTTAACAGTGATAACAGGTTCATTAGTCCCATTTTTCTTATTACTCCTAATTTTATGTTGATTGACGTGTATATAAGTTTTAGTCATTGTCGTTATCGTTTATTGGCTTAACAACATTATTCTCTTCTGAATAATCTTCGTTAGGACCTCTTGCAAACGCCATTTCAATAAACTTATCAACGTCTTGGCTGTGTGGATGTGATAAACCGTTTTGCTCATATAAAATACTTTCTATAATTTTAATCATTGGTACCAAACTTTTTTCTACTCTTTCATTAATTTCAATGCCATTGTCTATCATTGATCGTATTAAGTCTTCTAGTATAAGTTGATGAACTTTTCTAATATTCTTTTTATCTGTTTTTAGTTTCTTGTTTCTAAATTTTTCAAAGTCTACTATATCTGTCATATTAAACACCAAAGTAATAATTAAATAATCCTGCTAACAGTATAGTTGCTAATGATCCGTTTAACATAGTAAGAGCTCTATCATGCCATAGTAATCCTACCCATAACCAACCTAGTGTACCAAATAAACTTAACCAAAGATCTGCTAGTGGTATAGTGCCAACACTTCTGGCCGCTACTGCTGTGAGAATAAAGAAACTCGATATCCATTTTACATACCAAGATAAATCACCTTTGGGTGTAATCTTTTTGTAGACACGACTAGAGTTAAGTGCTTTAATCTTATCGTCTAGTTTTTCTTTATATTCATTTACCATATTTCTATTCAATTTTGTTGTCTATCCATTTGTTTAATAACTCAACACCCCAGCCTGTTGCACCACCGGATGCTGTCATTGAACCTTTGTCATTCCATGTAACACCTGCAATATCTAAGTGTGCCCATGGTGTATCATTTACGAATCTTTGTAAAAATTGTGCCGCTGTTGTTGAACTTGCTTCATAACCTTTACCTACATTGTGCATATCTGCAACTGAAGAATCTACATAGGTGTCATATCTCTCACCAATTGGATCACAAGGTAATCTCCAAAGATCTTCTCCTGTTGTTTCACCTGCTTTTAAAAGTTCATTGCTTAACTTGTCGTTGTTGGAAAACAATCCAGCAATTTGATCTCCTAGTGCTACTGATATTGCTCCTGTTAATGTTGCCAAGTTAACCATTGCAGATGGTTTAAATTCTCTTTGCGTATAATATAAACAGTCTGCTAATACAACTCTGCCTTCAGCATCTGTGTTATCAATTTCAATTGTTTGTCCACTTAATGAATTAATTACATCACCTGGCTTGTATGCTGTACTAGATACCATATTTTCTACTAACCCAACAACGCCAACTACGTTCTTTGGTGTTTTTCTTAATGCTAATGACATCATAGTGCCAACAACAACTGCTGATCCACCCATGTCATATTTCATGTCGCCCATTCCTTTAGAAGGTTTGATTGAATAACCTCCTGTATCAAATGTGACACCTTTACCGACTAGTGCAAGTGGCTGAGTATTATCTTGTGCACCGTTCCATTCCATTACAACCATTTTAGATTCTCTAGCACTACCTTGTCCTACAGATAGCAAAGCAGTTAATCCAAGTTTTTCTAATTCTCTTTCTCCATAAACTGTAACCTTTAGTCCTATTTTTTCTAGCTCTTTAATTCTATCAGCATAAGACTCTGGATATAATATGTTTGATGGTTCAGATATTAAGTCCTTTGTAAATGCAATACTGTCAGCCATGTTTGATAATGCCTGAAAGGTTAATAACTGACCATTGTCATCTTTGATATAGACGTCAAAATCATTTACTTTAGGTATTTTTTTACCAGTAAAATATTTGTTGAAGCTATATTGCTTTAACAACAAACCGAAACCAATTTGAGAAGCCATATTTTTTTCAATAGTGTCATCAGCATGAACTACAACATTACCTGTTGTGCCTCTGTCTTGTAACATAGTGTAAATTGCTGAGCCTACTTTTTTTGCTTTAAGTTGATTAAATTTATCTTTATCATCTATACTAACAATTAATGCTTCGTCACTTTGTAAAGTATCTGTTGTAATAAAAAAACCTGTACCGAACTTACCTTTATAATTATTTTTAGTAATGGTTTTAGTAATTAATCCGTTTGTTTTTTCATCTACTTGCTTTGCAGATTCTGTAAGATGAAAGTCATCGCCACTTTTATACAAAAAGTGAATTTCACAACTTGATGTTAGTTCGTTTATATTAGATGTAAAGTCTATTTTCATTTTATCTCCTTAGTCTTTCTTCAGCTAAATGAATTGTTTCATCATTTGCTAATGGTATTTCTTTTTCTATTAATTGGCTTTCTGCTTGTTCGATTACAAACTTATTTGTCAAAGGCCATTTTTTTCCTATACTTAACTCAGTACCATATTCTGACAACGGCTCCTCATAATATCTTTGTAACTTTACATTTGCATTATACAAATCAAATTTTATTTTGTTCTTTTTAAATATTTCACGAATAGTTCTATATCCGTGTGTTTGTCTTCCAACACATTTAAAATTTAAATCTTTGTGTTCACAAATGATCTCTTGGCAATTTGGTCTTCCAGGATATTTCTTTTCTCCATAAAATTTTGCCATATGTGTTTTGAACCTAGCTTGTATTCCTTTTAGGCTCATGCCTACATAAAAAGGAATGTTTTCATCATACATTATTTTATAAACAAAGGTGCCTTTGGGCTTTCCTTTCAAAACTTCTTTTACTGTTGTATTAATCGTTAAAGTCATTGTACAATGTATATTTCGCAGTTAATTCTTCTCCAGCTTTGATTGGTCTAATTGTTACAAGATAACAAACTGGTTTCTGATGCCAAAATCCTTTTATGTTTTTACAATTAGGATCTTCGTGGTGATTATAAAATGCTCCTAAGGCAGTTCTAATAGCACCGTGTGGAAAGTTTTTATCTAGTATATGTACAATACCTAACACTACATCAGCGTCAAAATCTTGTGTAGCAAACAAGCCCAAGCCTTGTACTTTAGATTCTTTGATAGTTAACCCATCTGGCAAAGGTCTATACATTTACCACCCCATGTATCCTTTAAAAAGACAGCCAACAATTACCATCAAACCAATTAAGTATCCTGGTATTAGTGTAGCTGGGTGCATTCTTTTCATTATATCTTTGTTGTCTTCTTCTACCTTATCCCAATGTTGTTTGTTCATTAGTCAAAATCCGATCTAACAATGTGTTTTCTTAATGCTCTAACAAGTTCTTCAATTTTATCTACTACTGCAATCATATCTTTGTCAGTAATATATTTTTGTTTTTCTCTTAACTTATCATATTCCTTTAATGGAATAGTTACCATGCTTTGTTCATTTTCGTATGTTTTGTCGTGATCATAATCGTCAACACTTGTCATAACCCTCCTTGGTTATTTTATTTTTTCTTTTATTATATTATACTTTTCGTAATCTGTCAACTCCCCCACCATCCAAATTCGTCCCAGTGTTCTTTTACTTCTATTTTCTTTTTGGTTTTACTGTCCCAAATATAATGATGTGGATATGCTTTTGGTCTGTTGTGTTTAAGATAATTCATGGCATCATGGGCTTTATCTTCAACTTCAAAATGAGCTATTGCCAACTCATCTTGTATTCTTGGTATGTACCAAATTTGGTATCTATGCATTAGGCCTCCTTGGATCTTTTACTAAAATTTCTGGCTGTTTTATTCTATGTCCAACTTTCTTTGCAACATAAACAATTGTTGCTATTAATAATAAAGATGCTAAAATAGTATAAATGGTTGTATGTATATTTTCAAATAACCACATTTCATAATCTGATTGTGTTCTTACCATTATATTCCATATTGCGAATGCAAGTAATTCATAAATTAGAATTGTTTTAAACAAATTATTCATTGTGTTGACCCCCATACATAAGCAACCAAGCCACCTATCATTATTATCCAGCTTGTGATTATCCACGGCTCTTTTAAAATTTCTTTAGCGAATGTTTTCATTTTCTTAATCATTCAAACCACTTTCTTGCCCATATTAGAAATCCAACACTAACGACCATTACTACTATTGCAGTTGGATAGGGAAATTTCCAACCTCCAAAAAATAGTGCGATTCCTCCAAATGTTATGAGCAGTATTGTTCTTAGCCCTTGAAATAATTCTTCAGGAAATATATCCCATCTTGCTTTCTTTTTATTCATCTTTCTCCTATGATGTTGTTATTGTTTTAACCGTAACTTGCTACAACCACAAATATGATTGCTCCTACAAAACCTGCAAGTAAAACATGGTTTCCTAAATTTAGAAAACTCTTACCTACAGTATGGGGATTTTTTGGATCAATCCATTTACTCATGTTCTCCTCCTGGGTCTGATTTTGGTAGTTTAAATTTAAAAGGGTTTCCTTTCTTATCTCTAAGAATAACGTAATCTCTTCCACGACCATATGAATGATAGCCACCGAAATCATATTTTCGTTCTTTAATATTATGGAATTGTTTAAATGTGTAATAAGATGCAAATATAATTGCCATGTGTCCTAATACTAATCCTGTCCAGATATCTGGTCTCAGTATTCCCCAAATATAAAGTGTAAAGGCAGTAGACCAAACAAAACTTAATACTGTTAAAAGTTGTAATCTAACTGTTTTTGGTAATGCTCGAAGGTCATTCTTTGAATCATCAAAAAGAATGGTCGCCGTTCTAATCATCCAGTCCTTCATTATATTTGTTCTCCTTTATAAAATCATTAAATTTAACAACGCCAGAATCAGTATTATAGTGTTCTGGAAACTTTTTAGTTTTTTTAAATTCACTAATTGTTTTAGCAATAGTTTGACCTTCATGGTTTTTCATTTGCTTGAACTTGTTTAAAATTTTATTATCTGGATCAAGTCTATGAAGTTCAATTGAAAGATAATCTATTATTTTTTCGTCCATTGAAGTTTTTAAGTGCTTACCCATTTACATTTTTTCTCCTGGATTAAATCCTCTAAATCGAAGAAACCTTGGAAACCTTAAACTCCATTCATCTTTAGTGTCTTGATTTTGTGTAATAGCATCAGCTCTTACTTCTACCACTTGACCAATTAGTTTATCTTTAAATTTCCAAAACTCTTCTCTGTTGCTATCAGTTAATCCTGATCCAACATTGGTTTTGATAAGTTTGCCGTCATCAGTACCTTCAACTATGAGAGCACCAAGTTTACCCACATTACGACCTGTGCCTTCTTCAACTGCTTTCACAGTTAGAGAAACTTCAATAAATGGTTTTACTTTTAACCATAACGAACTTCTTTTACATTCATAAACACCTTTGACAGGTTTCACCATTATTCCTTCGTAACCTTTATCAATACAAATTTTATTATAGTCTGCAAACTCCTTTTGTCCTTCATCATCACTTAAATTCATTTTAACATATTCTACTAGACGTATGTTAGGACCATACTTAAAACCTTCTAGCATTTGCTTTCTGTTTAAGATTGGTTGATGGCATTGGCCTTCTTTAAAATCTTCTAAAGGCATACAATCAAAAAGATTTAAAATAGCATCTTGTGTTTTTGCTCCTGCTTTCCTATGTATTTCTCTCATAAGAGTTTGAAAGTCATCACTCATTACTTCACCATCAAATACCATACTGCCTGCCATTTGATCCATCATATCATCAAACTGTTTGTTAATTTCTGGAAAGTTTGATAACTCTTTACCATTTCTACTAAACAACTTAACTTCGTCTTTATCTATATCACAAATGACTACTACTCTAACACCATCTAGTTTAGGCTCTACAATAACTTCACCTGTCATTTTCTTTTCATGTTTTTTGCTGTCATCTGCTAACATACATTCAAATACAGGAACCTTCATTGTAGAATGCTTGTTAATAGTTTTATGTGTAACACCACATCTTAAATCTTTAATTAATATTCTTCTATACCAATCATTCCATTCTTCCATTTTGGATCTATCGCATAAGTCTTGTATGACATCTCGCATTTCATTACCTGTGAGTGTTCTATCTTCTAAACGTCTAACGATATCATCAAACTCTGTTTGTGTGATACCAGGCCCATCTGCTTTAGATACAGGAACTTTCTGTATACCAAATGTTCTAAATCCATCTAATGCCATTCCAACACCGTTAAAGAATCTAATATTGTCAGCATCTGATTCTCTTCTAATGATTGCTTCCTTCTTTAAACGACTGTTGTCTGCTTCTAGTTCTTGAATTATTTTGTGCATTTAGATATCCTACAGTTTTTTAATATTGTTTCGCTACCATACCAATCAGTTTGAGTGTGTTGCTTTACCACTCCAGATAAAGTTATTTGATCATCAATATCGCATTGTGGTTCTTTGTTGGTTAACCATTTAACAATATTTTTACCTTCGTTGTCAAATACTACTATCCAGAACTGACCCCATTTGCTTGTTTTTACAGTCTTCTCTAATACTGTTGCAGTTCCTTTCCACATAGAACCTATCATACCAAGAAACTTACTGTGTTCTTGATAGTGTTCAAATCTTTGTTTTCTCTTTTCTTTCTTCTGAATATTTTGTGCCATAAGCGGTAAACTAGATACTAGCCCAATATGTCTAACATCAACTGTTGCTTTTTCTAGTATTCCTAGTACATTGACTTCATAATCAGTAATTGTGCCACTTAATTTTTTAAAAACTAGTTCTTTTTTTAATTCAAATATGTACTCAATGTCAGATGAGTAATCTGGCAACCAATATTTAGAGTCAGATAGTAATTCTAACTTCTTTTTAACTTCTTCTTTATTGGATATTTTATTATCTTCCGCCCATTTTAAATACCCTTGTGCCTTAAAGACATCAATGGCAATAGTAATAGCATCAAGTAAATTCCATTCATGTATTTTGCTTTTGCTCATATTATAATATTAACACAAAAAGCAATCTTGTCAAGTCGGTTTTTTGATTATTTTTTAGGAGTTTTACCTTTTTTAGTAGCAAAAAGAAAACTATTTCTAGCCCATTTTCTTACTTCTTTTTTATTGTAGCATAGATTACACATCACAGTATCTTTTGCTTGTCCATTGTACCATTGTTCAAATTTTTCCATCACAAGAGGACCTACAGTGTTTAAATCTATAGTTGAAAGATCTGTGTTACAAATTTCATGCAAATCCACTTCATCTGATATTGTCAATTTAAGATTTTCTAGAGCCGGTGGCATTAGTCCATCTTTAAATAATTTCCATGATTTATCTGATGCTTCTGAGTCTACTACTTTATTTTTATATTGATACTTTCCTTGTGCATTTAGTTTATATTCTTCTCTCAACCATTTATGCAAAATACCGTTTTCAGCATTTTCTAATATCTCATCCCAATCATCAATTAGTTGATAATCTTTATCAAAATATGTTTCTATGAAATTAGAAGATAAATCTTTAGATATTGATTCTACAAACTCTTTTTTCTTTTCTTTAGTTTTTAATTTTGAGGCTAAAAATAAAATTAATGTTGCTTGAAAATAACGATACAATGAATATCGTAAACCATCTACTTTTGCTCTAATAGGATCAATCATATGATATGTATTTGTAGATGTATCTTTGTAAAATAAACATGATACCACTATATTGTTTACAGTAGCATCAATACGAGTAAATTTATGCCTACTAATCCACTTGACTATATCTTTTCTTGTTAAGTCTGACAACTCATTTGAAGAAAAGAAAGGCACAATCATTGCATGACGATCAGTAACATCGACTGGTCCTTTTTTGTGTTCTTTACAATATGCACAGTATCCTTTATAGAATCGTATGTCAAGGTTATGCTTTAATCGTTTAAACTGTCTTTCAAATAGCATTCTCATTATATATTTGTACCCAATTATCAACTTTCTTTACACCAGTGTAATCCTGGCTGGCATTATATTCATGCCTCATTAAATATGTATTTAACCCCGTATCGGCTCCTGCTTTAGCATTGGCCCATTTATCTTCTACCCAAATTGCTCCACTTCCTTTGTATTGAGATAACCACTCAGCTTTTGATTCTCCAAAACCAGTAACATCCATTCTACTGATTAATCCTGGGAATACATTTTCTAAATTTTGTTTTCTTAAAGAATATGAATAAGGATCATGCCCCATAGCAGTACAACAAATAATGTCATACCCTGCTTTTTTAAATTCCGGTAATAATTCTGCCGCATCTTTATGAGGTTTTAGATAACCAAGCCAGGCAGATCGATTAAAGTTTTGCATTACTTTTGCAATATCTGAATGTTGATTAAACTCTGTTGGATTCATTAATCCTAACTCCGGATGATAAGTTTTTAAATATTTGTTAAAGTGTCCGGACCAGTCGAGTAGTACTCCGTCAATATCAGTCAATAAAATTTTCATGTTTTTTCCTATTTTTCTACAAAGGCTTTTTCTACTACAAAAAAACCCGGTGTTGAAGTGCTACCTTCTTTCATTCCTAATGATTTAAAATGTTCCATTAAATCTGTATTAAGTCCCATCGAACCACATACCATAAATCTATCATTTTCTACATCTAAGCTCTGTCCTGCTGTATCTGAAAACAATCTACCATTTTTTATCCATTCAGTGATTCTACCTGTACGGGGCCAATCTTGTTGTGTTAATGTATTGAAGTATCTAAATTTTCCTTGTGTTACTTCTTTCCATTCTTCATTGAACCAGTTAAGCTCTTCATGGTATGCAAGTTCTTCAGGATGTTGTACAGTATGCGTTAGTATTACTTTTTCAAATCTATCATAAGTTGCAGGATCTTTGATAATACTCATGTAAGGAGCAAGTCCTGTTCCTGTTGCTATTAGATATAAATTACGTCCCGGTAATAGATAATCAATAACTAAAGTGCCAGTTGTTTTACTATTCACTAATACTGTATCACCAACTTTTAAATTTTGTAATTTAGATGTTAGTTCACCATTTTCGACTTTAATTGATAGCCATTCTAAATGTTCTTCATGGTTAGCTGATGCAACACTGTAAGCTCTAAGTATTTTTTTACCTTCATGTTCTAATCCCATCATTGCGAATTCACCATTGTTAAATCTAAAGCCAGGATCTCTAGTAGTTTTAAAACTAAAAGTTTTATCACACCAGTGCTTGACTTCTGTTACTGTTTCTTTGTTTATAGCCATATCTCTCTTTCGTTATAACTCAAATAATTCCATTTGAGCATCATACTGATTAAACTTTTCAGTAAATGCTTGTTGGCCGTTACTAACATTTTCTGTCCAATTTTCCATTGCATTCTTATCTGCAAAGTCTGTAACATATTTGAAACATTTGAAAGGCGTGTTGTTCAATTGACAAACCTTAGCTATTCCATATGCTTCCATATCAACTATGTCAATATTAGCATATTCAAACCATGGATCATGTTCTTGTACAAAGCTATCTCCCGTTCCAAGTGTAATATTTGTTCCTGTGTTTAACATTATAGGTCCGGCAGTATTGTCTTTTTCAAATGGAGTAACACCTCTCGGTGCTTGTGGTTCTGTTATCATATCACGTTGTACGATCACATCAACTTCAACTAGTCCACTATGCTTGTTGTTTACTGTGCCTGCTGTTCCATAGTTAATTATCATATCTGGGTTAAATTCGTTTATTACTTGTAAGGTTTTCATTGTTGCATTTACTTTGCCTACATTTGTATAGAAAGTATTTGCTATCCCTTTTAGTTCTTCTGGCAAAGCCACTAATACTGCAATTTTGTTGTACACTCATTTTCCTCCTGAGTTCTGTTTCAAATTTGGTAGTCCCTAGGAGAATCGAACTCCTCTTTGCGGTATGAAAAACCGCTGTCCTAACCGATAGACGAAGGGACCACAGTTTTTATTATACACACTTTTTTAAATAAATCAATCAAAATATTTTTTATATTCTGGAACTACATCTAATATATTTTGATTTCTTAACTTATCTATCTGTCTAGTGTACTCACAAAACCAATCCCACTTTTCTGAACGATCCTCTTTCATCATAAAAGTAACTATATCATTGATTATTTTTAGACCTGATTGTACTACGTGTTCAGGCAAGTCTTCGTTGATTAACCAATCTTTAAAGTCATCATATTTTTCTTTAACTAATTGTTTCATTTCCAAAGGCATTGATTGTATACAGGCTGTTGCTGGTGAGTGTGCAACGTGTATTGTTAGAATAGGATTCTTTTTACTTGAGTTTATTTTTTTAAAGTTGCTTTCTTGTAGTTTCCATTTCATGAATTCTGGTATATGAAATACATTTAAAGTAGTAACTGTACAAGCCAACCAAGCTCTAATATTTGGTCCTAGCTCATCGATCTGTTGTAAATTTTTATTAATCATCGACCACTTCGCTGGGTATCTTTGATATTCTACAACAGGACCATAACCATCAACACTTGCACCTATTATAACTGATTTAAAATGTTTCCATAATTCTATTACCCTAGGTTGTAAAGTTGTCATGTTAGTATTATATTCGATACTCATCTTTTCTGCTTGACCCATATCAACACACTTTTGTAAAAAGTCATAATGTCTTTCAATCATAAGTGGTTCGCCGCCTGCCATATAAACGTGTTCCATGCTAGGAATATTTGATTCAATATGATCCCAAAACTTTTCACTGGTATGCCAGTCGTAATCAGTAGTGCTTAATCTACCTTTTTTATTTTTTTGTAATTTAACGTAACCGTGTGTGTCTTTAAATCCATCACCACCATACAGTTGCAACCAATCTTCATACCAACTGTGACTGTCAGTTGGACCACACATTCTACATTTTAAGTTACAAAGATTACCAAAACGTAAATCGTAATATACCAAAGGTACGTCATTAGTGTTAATCGATCCATCAGTGTTAGTAACTTTAATTGCATCTTCTAGTTTAAAGTTCCAGTGCTGTTCATATTGTCTTCTACTTGTTAGCCCTGAGTCTTCTTCACTTTTACATCTACCACATTCTTCACTCCAACGACCTTCTAACATATTCTTACGTACAACATTCATAAAATCTGCTGTTCTGGCATCTGCCATGTTATCTTTACCAGCATTGTAAGAAGTTCCATCTGGGTGTCTGACTACACCTTGGTTCTTAGTTACGTTTGCTTGACAGCATATACGAACGTCACCATTGTTTCTTACTGCTTGAAATATCCAAGGTATTGGGCAAAATGTATCTGACATATTAATTTGTTAACTCTTCTAATCCTTGACCGCACTTTTCAGCACATCTAACTATTCTTGGATTGTTTTTATCTGTTGTTTTGTTGTCAAAACTATTATGTAGGTCATCCCAATATGGATGATTTAGTATAGTTTCAAGATCGTTGTTATTAATATTGTTCCATTCAGTTCCATGCTTATCAATATAATACTGATACTGCTCGTTAGCAAAACCTGTACCACTACCATATCTACCACTTAAATGACAGCATTGCCATACCCTACCATCATATTCAATTTGCAATCTTAGTCTTTGTAACCATGGACATTCTATTTTACATTCATTTGTAAAATCTTTAAACTGTTTTAACTGCTCTTTGACTTTATCTACGTATGCTTGTTGTGTATCTGGAATACCACCATATTTTTCTTTGCTATGTTTTTTACTAGCATTACCAAATATAAATTGTTCTTCGCCAGTTGCTTTTCTTATGGCTTTTTCTCTCCATCTCGTTTTTTTAACACGAAATTTATTAAAGCCTAATTTTTTAGCAAGTTTTTCTGCCTCATCACGTTGATGATGATTATGATCGAATTCCAAAAATTTCCATGATGCTTTTCCGCCTGCGTCAATAAATGCTTTGGCATTTTCTATAATCTTATCAAACTTAACATTTCTTCTATACTTGTCATGTGTTTCATTATCAATACCATCAATACCAAACTTAATTTCAGTTTCTTCATTAAATGCTTTAGATGTTACTTCGCCGAGTTCTTTCCACCAATCAGTACTATGATAACCACCATTGGTATTAATTTCTAATTCTATTCCAGGAAAGTTTTCTGCCATGTGTTTGATGAACTCCATGCTTTGAGGGTGTATCATGCTATCACCAAAGTTTCCATCAAAATGTATTTTGCCAAGTTTAGGCAAAACTGCTGGATCAAATACTTTTTTAAATGCTTCTAGTTTCATATTACCTGCATGGCCAAATTTTAAATTTGGATTTAATTTTACTCCGTCAAGGTTTCTGCCACAGTCCAAACACATAGCATTACAATTACTTGTAATCTCAATCATAATTTCATCGATGTCTTGTGTTTTAAACATTACAAATTATATTCCTCTATTACACTTTGTGGTAACCATGCTTTCGACGGCATTAAAGGATCGTCAGGTCCTGACCATCTCGCTGACTTAATTGTTTCAAATTTTATTCCAAGCTGTTTTGATAATTGTATCGCTTCATTGACTTGATGCTCATTGAAGTTAAAAACTATAAACTGCCATTTGTTTTTACTAAATCCAAGTTCGCCACCTTTGCCCATTGCATATACAACATCATCGAATTTAATATTTTTACGATATATGTGTGCTGTGTCTTTAAGGCCATCCATTCCAAATACAACACTGTCATACTTAGGATCAAGCAATGAATATAGTTTGTCCCACCAACTGTCTTTTTTCCGAGAACCGTTCGTTGCAATCGAAACTGCGAAGTCATGTTTCTTTGCTACCTCGACAAGCTCAATAAAGTCTGGGTGATAAATGGCGTCACTCCAAGTACCACAAAAATCTACATCAGGTATATGCTTTCCTATACGGTCAGCAACTGCTCTTACTTCTTTTATAATCATTGTAAAGTGTTCAACTGAAACTTCATCTTTTAAAAGAACATGATGACCCAATTTATGTTTCTTACCAGTATAGTGATCTTTAAAGTCTTTAATAAATCTGTTGCATTTTGAACACGATAAACTACACCTATGAGTAGCATCGATTTGTATTTTATGTTTTACACTATATTCATCTTCATAGTGGTCACTTGTATCATGAAATGCTTGATACTGTTCTAGTCCTTCAATTTTTCTTTCTTTACGTGTATCGTTTGAACCACCTACAACATTAAAGCTTCTTTTAGAATTCTTACATACATCAATACATCTTTCTGGAATATTTTTACCAGTTCGCAATCTTTCAAAAAAATCTATATATTCTTCTGTTTCAAATATTTCTTTCATAGACTTTCCGGAATGTAAGTTGTGCTTATCATCATTAAGCCATCTTTCATCGCCTTCAACGGCATTGTGCCTATGTAAAAAACAACAAGGCCTTACATAACCATCATGTGTAATATACGTTGCCTTGGGTTTTGTCTTGTCCATGCACTTTGGATATATGATTCTGTCTTTCTTCATTAGTCATCTTTGTCGTGATCATGCCTGTGCTCGTGATTCTCTAGAGTATGTTTCTCAAAATTTTTATAGCCTCTTTCATCATCAACCCTAGTTGTAACAAACTTTCCAGGCGCTACTTCTTTATAATATTTGTAAAATCTAACATCATCTTCATCAATAATTTTACCTTCTTCGTTTGTATCATAATTTTCATTTGCAACAATGTCCTCAACTTTAAACATTTTGCTTTCATCAACTTCCATAGCTGAGCCTGGACCAAATCCTGATCCACCTTGTGGTGGTGTCAGTCCATGTGTTTTAGCTACATCACTATACTCGCCAGTCTTTAAATTTTGTTCGTTTCTACGCATCTTTTCAAATATACCTGTACCTAATTCTGTATGACACATCTGTTTGCACTTGGCTGGTTGTAAAGATCCGTTAGGATCATCTGATCTTTGCCAGTCTTCTTCAAGTAAATGACTGTACCATGGACTTTCTAATATTGTTTTAACTGGACTTGGATCATTTGGATCTTGTGCATACAAACTATTGAAGTCCATAGGCACACCGTTTTCAGGACCATGGTGTACCATACTAGGTATTGGCCAGTGTTGCTTGTAAGGATTTTTATCTCTTTCATAGTATTCTATACCACCTAACCAGTTGCAAGGCCAAACCTTACCATCAAAGCTAACATAAATTCTTGGTTCTGTTCTATTTTGACAAACAATTTTATGCTTTTGTGAAAAATGGTCAACACCTTTTACACCTTTGGTACCTTTAGCTCTTTGTGCCGCTAACATTTCTCTGTCAGGATGTCTGTTCTTTCTTTCTTCATCAATGTTGATTACGTGTTCAGTTACGCCACCCATTTTTTTAACCATTTTGTGTTCAGTTTCTAATTCTTCTTGTTTGTGTTTAACTCTACCAGAACTAGGATCAAGCAGATCATTTTTTTCAGCTCTTACTCTGGCTTCTTTTTCTTTGATCATTGCCATTTCCGCCTCGTCGGCCAATTGCTCTGCATGACGTTTACCTAAACGTACTGGTATAAATCTAAAACTCATCTTCTCAATAAACTCACTGAACCCAAGTTCTTTAGCCATGTCTTTAGCTTTTTGCAATTGATGTGAGTTATGATTGAATGTAATAAACTGCCATCTTGCTCTACCGCCAGCATTGATAAATGCTTCTGTATTTGCCATTAACTTATCCCATTTTGCACCAATACGATATAAATGATTAGTGTCTTCTAAGCCATCAATACTAAAAGTAACTCTACCGCCATAGTAGTTTTGAATATTATCTCTAGATCCGCCCGGTCCATTAATAATTTCAGCGGCTTCTTTCCAAAATGCAGGATCTCTAGAACTACCATTTGAACTAAATGAAACATTTTTAGTTCCGTTGTCTCTAAACCATCTAAGAATTTCTAATGCTTCTGGGTGTGCGGCTGGTTCTCCGTAGTTACCACAACTTAAAAACCATCTTAGCTGTTTACAAAACTCCGGTGGAAAGAATCTTTTAATATCTTCTAACGAAATAATTCGTTTTCCTGCCGCTTCAATCTTTGGATTGAATGTTCTACCACATCCTCCACAATATAAAAAGCAAGTGTTGTTAAATTCTAGTTCTAGTCTATCAACTCTGCCATACTCAAACATAGTGCGACCTTTTTCGTCTCTCCAAAGCTGTATATCTTTATGATTTGGTGCTCTATCGCCTTTATCTGGTACCCAATCGTATAAATCATTTGGTTGCATATTATTTGTTCCTTCTTATATATGTACTTATTTCCGGATATAATCGTTCAAACATTGCTGTTTGTTTTCTATACTCGTTTTGTTTAGTTGTTATCTCAATAAATGTGTTAAAATCATGTGATAAATCTTCACTCCACATAAACTTTAACATAGATTCCATTTTGTCTTTAAATTTTAAATAGTATTCATGTGGATCATCATCCCATAACTGTCCTTTGTTCCATTCATCAATACTAAACTGATATGATTGATTTTTCAACCTATAATTCTTGCCAGCTTTTGCTATCCAAGGTTTAAACCATTCGTTATCAAACTTTTCAAACTCTTGTTGTACGTGTTCTTTTAATTCTTTTGGTAATGCTTTAACATTTAAGTATGATGGAGAGTGTAAAAAATGCATACTAAAGAAAACACTGTTAACAGTTCTATTAAACTTAACAAAATTGTTTTCTATTTGCCACTTAACTAGATCAAATACTTGAGTTGCATTTAATATTTGCCATGTAAATGTATTAAACATATTAATATTCGGTTTGGTATTAACATCAAGCCATTCTATATTCTCTTGAATCTTTTTCCATTTTGCAGGATATCTAATAAAATCGTTAGTTTCACCAATGCCATCAATACTTCCACCAATTTGTACACTTTTGAATTCGTGCCATAGCTCAATTGCTTTTCTGGGTATGTTGGTTAGATTGATGTTATACTCTAGTTCCATATCTTTTGATATGCCGGCATCAATTAATTTTTGTAACATAGTATACATATTTTCTACTAGTGTTGGCTCTCCTCCGGAAAAGTATATTTTTTTTGTACCCGAAGCTGAACCGTCAAATTGATCAAAGAAATAAGGTATGTCATTCCATTGGTATATGTCATTTTTTAGTTTAACTTTGTTTTTGTCTTTGAACAGTTCTACTCTTGTAAAATCAGTTTTAAATCCTTGAAACATTGTGTCAAACCATTCATTGTACCACTGTGTACTTTCACTAGGATGGCACATTCTACATTTTATATTGCAAAGGTTTCCTAATCTAATATCCCATTCTAAGACAGGTGCTTTATCTATAACTAAAGTACCATCAGGCATTGTGCTTGATTCAGCTTTCCAATAATCATAGTTATATTTGTTATAGTATTCTCTAATAGCATTTCTTCTTCTCGAGGCCATCTTAGCATCATCTTCATCGTTACAACGAACACACATACTATGACGTTCACCGTCAAGCATAGACTTCCTAACATCTTTTAGTAAAGGAGCATTTCTTACATCATCAATTGAATGCGTATCTGCTCTCATAACATTGTCATTATCATCTTTCAAAATACCTTTTGTTTTTTTACAAGTTCTTGCTTGTATACAACTTCTGTATTCTCCTGAATTATGAACAGCCACTTGAGCCCAAGGTAGTGGACACCATGAATCATTCTTTTCAGAAAGATTTTGATAGTATAAATCTTCTGGTTTGTATTTGTGTCTTTCCTTAATAGTTTTCATATTCTGTTAATACCGATCTCCAATTAGTATTTCTTATCTTGTCCATGTTGTCTAAATACTTTACAGTTTGTGGCCAAAGATCACTGTTGTCTTTACTGTTCATAAAATTAACCAAGGCATCAAGTTTAGCATAACCTTCGCCGCCAATTACATCAATCCAATTTTTTAAATGTCTTATTTTTTGTTCAACTTCTTTTTTAAGTTCTTTAGGTAATACTGTTATATTTAAAAAATTAGGGCTATGTAAAAAGTGCATACCAATTAATCCATTGTTAGTTGGATAGCAGTTGATTTTGTCATATCGTTGCATTACTTTCCATCTTATCAATTCGTCAATGTGCATGACATTTAGCACACTTACAGTTGCATCAATTGTAACTTTAATATTAGCTGAAACTTTATCCCAATGATTTAATTTCTCTTTCATATCTTCCCAATTACTTGGATAACGAATCAAGTTATAATGCTCTGCTATCCCGTCTAAAGAAAGGTGGATTAAACACGTTTTAAAGCGGCTGTATAGCCCTGCAAGTTCATCTGACACCGTTAGCCCGTTCGTATTAAAACGGAGGTTTATATGGTCGCTATAGCCGGATTTGACGCACATTTCCAAGAATGATTTGAACTCTTTATTGATAGTTGGTTCTCCTCCTATTATATAAAAGTTCTTTATAGTATCCAATCTACTTTTAATATCTTCCCAAAATACACTATCTGATTTATACCAATTAAGTTTTCCATCTGTTTTGTTCCATTCTAGTACTTTCTTACTTTCATCGCTAATATCAGACTCCATTAGCTTTTTGTAATCTGGTATCCATAAACTGCTGTCACCTGGATTGCACATCAAACAGGCTAGATCACATTTGTTACCAAGTTTCATATCTACATACTTGATATCAAAAGGTGCCGTGCCATCTGATTCTACTCCTGCAAGTACTTCATCGAATGATAGCTTTTCTGCCCACTCTTCATTTTCCCATTGTCTTTTTGATCTGTAGCCTGACGCTTCTTCTTTATAACAAGCCCTACACTCTTTAGGGGCTTTGCCTTCCAAAAACTTTTTACGAATATTTTTATAGTATTCAGTATTCCAGTATTCTGATGGTTTGTCTTGATCAACATAAACTAATTCTCCTGTGTCTTTTCTATTACATCCAATCTTTCTGTAGTCAGGTCCACTGCCACTATTTGCATGACAGCACAATTGCATTGCACCATTTGTTCTAGTGCTTAAATGAATAAACGGTAATATGCAAAAATTATTTTTCATTGTAATTAAGTAGTTCGGTAAACAATGGATGCAAAGTTGTGATGTCCGTTTTCTTTGCAATATCAAATGTTTTGGTTTTTATTTTAAATCTTTCTAACTTTCTAGGCTTGTAGCTATGAAAATCATTGACATACGAAATCATGCTTGTGATATTCTTTTTTAAAAGTTCATTCGAATGATTTTTAAATTGTTGTTGCACATCTTGTAAGTCAGCAATAATTATTTCTCTAAACTTTGGTGGTATTGATTCAAATGTCATTCCATCCGGACCTGTAATTGCTAATATGCTCATATTACCCATTGGCACTTTCATTTGATCATAATACAAAGTCAACAGTTCCGGTAACCAGTCTTTGACTGTAAATGCATTAACTGGCTGGAACACACAGTTCATTCCAAATCTAAATCTCTTGTCATCTTTATATCTTTCAGAAAATTCTAATATATTCTCTTTAATTTTTTTCCAACGAGCTGGTTTTCTAATGTACTCATATGTAGGACCAGTACCATCGCAACTGGCTTGAATTTTTATAGATTTAAAATTTTCTATTGCTTGATATGTATTGTTCAAGTTAGTAAAATTGGTTGTCATTTTTAAATCTATGTTTTTTGCATAATCATTTTGTATACAGTAGTCAAATACTTGATGAACTTTTTTATTGATAGTTGGTTCCCCACCTAGCACTTTTAATAATGCTGTATCGCTATCAATCATGTTGTCTTTAAGAATCTTGTCTTGTGTTTCTTGTTGAAAGCTGTAGTCTTGTTGTTCTCCAAATACTTCAGGGTTGGCTTTGTAAATTTTTTCAATAAGATTACTGTTACTAGGCGAACACATAGTACACATTAGATTACATAAGTTATCTGGTCTGTAATCTATGTATATAGGTTTGTTTAGATCGTTGCCAGTTACGTTGTCTATATATTCAATATCTATATGATCGAAACCAGACCTATCACTATCTATATCATTATTTTCTTGCCACTCACATATTCTACATTCATATGGCCACTTGCCATCTATAAACTGTTGTCTAAAGTTTTTTGAGTAATCACTGTTCCACCATTCACGCAAATTATCTGACTTTTCTTTGTTTAGTTCAACTGTCTCTTCTTGAGCACAACAAAATCCTACTGAATTTTGTCCACCTTTATAATATATGCTAGTAAATGGTGCTTTACAAAAAACAGGATCTGGATTTCTTTTGTAAAAATCTTTAACTGCATTACGCATACCAACTTTGCTATGAACTCTGTCGGTTAGATAATATTCATATTCAGGATGTGATTTGTCTAACACTCCGATATGAATACAGTTCGTTGGCTTTATGCTTTTTATTTGACAGACGTGTTCATACACTTTATGATATTTGTTTTGAACATAGTCAGGGCTAAACTTTTGCATTTGCCATAGACCAATCTGTGCCGCACCAAGTGGCAAATGATTGTATTCATTCTGCTGTCTAATTGGTAGCTTGTCATCATAATTTGAGTATCTTATACCAGATCTGATATTTCCTAATCCTATTCCTTTAGTTAAACTAAAACATACTTCCGTGATAGCCGAATGGTTCACATCAAGATTAATATCTCTACAAGTTCCAAACCATGCACAGTCTAATAAAATAGGTACTTGTTTTTGCAAACAATCATCTTGCAACGTATCCCAATGAGGAGGTATACCACCGTTACCACAAAAAGGGTAACTTGTAATGACCCAATCGTTTTCTTCTACAGGTATGTAATTGCCTTGTTCATCATCAAGAAACTCAAAGTCATTAACAATATTTAAATTTTTCACAGAGTCTTTGTTAACTCGTTTATGATAAGCATATTCACCTCTTAAAATTCTCAATCGTTTTCTTGAATATCTATAGTATGCTTCATCAAATGCTTGAGTTGTTCCGCTAATCATATCTCTATGTTTAAAGCGATCAAGACCTTTTATTTCATTTAATTCAGTACTATGAATCCATTTGTGTATAGCTTCAAGATATTCTGTCTTGACTTCAAAGTATCCTGACTCACTTAACCATTCTTTCCATGGTGCTTTTGCTAAATGCTTTTGAAACTCATAGTCATACAAAGAACTATGTTTGTTTTGATACAGTGTTTTATCTAAAGAGTGTTCAGCCATTTTACTGTTTCCTTTTCTAATAGATTACTGTAATCTTGATTTCTAACTTTATCGATGTCAACTGTTGTTTTTATAATATCTTTGTTTGTTTCAGATGATACATCACTGTAATTGTCAATGGAGTGTTTTAAAGAATTCAAGAAACTTTCAAAGTCTCTGCTAGTATCTTGCTCTAAAAGTTTTTGTAAGGCATCATGTGTATTTTTTAATATGCTTAATGGTGCATTATAATATTGTAGCTCTGAAGTTGTAGGCCATAAATGTGTTTGTATATGATGTGATATAAAACATTTGCTTTGCCCGTCACCGTCCATGGCTCCATACTTTTTATCTAAATCAGCTATCCATTGAGTGAGTTTGTGTATGTTTTCTATATTGTAAATTTGTGGTACTGTCGAAAATCCCAATCGTATCGTATCATGCTTATTTTGATGTGCTTCAAGAAAGTCAACTATTCTTTTGCTGAACATCTTCCATGTGTAAGGATATCTGATATAGTCATATGTAGTGCCATATCCATCGCAACTTACAGTAAAGTATACCTTACGAAACTTCAAAATCTTTTTCATGATTCTATCATTGAACTTACTTGCATTAGTAGTAATATATAAGTTAATCTGATCTGTGTAACCTTTTTCAATTGCATGGTCAAGTAGTGTTAAAAATGGTTTGCTAATCATAGGTTCGCCGCCAGTCACTTTTAATATTCTTACTGTTGGCAATGCTCGTAAAACATCTTCTATAGTTAATGAGCTGAATATACCTGTTTTAGGATCAGCATATTTTTCTTGCGTAGGACTTCTTCTCCAGTGATTTGGTAATTCTACATTGCTATCTTCTAAGGCAACCATGTCTTTCAATATCTGATGAGAATTAGTATAGTCACACATTCTACAAGCAAAGTTACATTCATTGCTAAATTTTAAATCTAAAAAAGTAATCTTTGGTTCTTTTAAATGTGATTGTTTGAATGCACCATTATCTTGACTTACTTTGATTAAAGAACTATGCCTATAGCTTTTTCCTCCAGTTGCTTCTTGTTTCCAACAGACACTACACATAGGATTTTGTACACCGTTTAATAAATCTTTTCGTAGCTGTTGCATTGGTTCACTGTCAAACCAAGAAAACAATGAATGATCTTTGGTGGTATAAGGATTACCTTTGTGCGGAGGTGACTCGGCATTACAGCAAGGTTTGAACTTTCCTGCCACAGAATGATGACTGTGCATAAAAGGTAAAGGACAAAATGTTTTACTATATAGTGTCGCCATCTTCCAATTCTTTCTCAGTTTTTTGATCAACACTTTCACCAGTGATTGGCTTAACACTATAGTCTAATGATTCATCTAACATTCCAGCCATATCTGGAAAAGTTTTAGCAAAATCTGTTCCACGTTGTTTATCAAACTTTGTAATATATTCTCTAAACTCAGGCATACGTCTAGACCAATCTTCACTCATCATAAACTGAATCATGCCTTTTAATCTTTTTATACCATAACTGGCATTCATGAATTCTTCTTTGCTCGGTGCACCCGACAAGTGCCAGTTTTCTTCTAACCACGGATAAAATGCTTCATATTTTTCTTTTGTTTTGTTTTTCATCCATTGTGGCATTGCTTTAACATTTAATTGTCCTGGCCAATAAACAAAGTGATAGTTTAACATACCGGCACCAAATGGCCATATGTTTATCTTCTTAAAATTTTGTTTCCACTTCCATTTGATAAAATCAGGTATGTAGTGTATATTCAAGGCCTGTACTGCACAGGCTATTGTTACTTCTACTTTATCATCTGTATTATCTAATAAATGAAACTGCTTAACTGTGTTATCCCAATCTGCTGGGAAACGAATATAACGATTCATATCTTCAATTGAGTCTACACTATAATGAAACCTTACTCTTTTAAAATGACTCCATAGTTCAAATAATCTATCTGGCATCTCAACACCATTTGAGTTATAACGTAATTCTATCTTGTGTGCATAACCACGTTTGATAACTTCTTCCAATAGTGTGTAGTGTTCTTCAATAATAGTTGACTCACCACCTGCGAAATATAGTTGATACATATGAGGTATCTGATCATATAACTGATCCCAAAATACTTTATTGTCTTTGTGCCAGTTATAAGCGGCGCCATGTACTTTACCTTTGTTATCCCACCCCATAGTTTGTTTTAAATTTTTATTTTCAATTGTAGGATATACATCTAACCAATCTTTTACCCAAAGTGAACTATCGTGTGGCGAACACATGATACATTTTAAATTACATTTGGATCCCATACGTAAATCAATATATCTAATCTTAGGTGGAATAGATCCATCTTCTTTTGTTTCGCCTATAATTTCATCTATACTGTATCTATGTAACCAATAGTCAGTTTCCCACATACGTTTTGAGTTATGGCCTGCGTCCTCTTCTTTAAAGCATTTTAAACAAGCTGGTGGCTTTTCACCATTTAACATTTGTAAACGTACATTCTTCATGTAGTCATTATTCCACGATGACATTAAATCTGAATTGTTTAAGTTTGCAGGTACACCATCATCTTTCTTTAATACACCTACTTGTCCACCATGTTTTTTATCATTGGTTGCTCCGACACTACTTGCATTAGCTGTACAGCATACTCGCATATTGCCGTCTGGTCTTGTTGATAAGTGCATCCAAGGTAGAGCACAAAAAGTTTTTGATGGTAATTTATTAGACATTTTACTATACTTACCTTATTTTAAATCATGCAAATTGAGATGTGAACGGATCAAACCCTGTTCCACACTTCATTGCACACACTTTTAATTTACCGTTACTGCAACCATCGATGTTCCAACTTTGTTCAATTTGATCAAATATACCTGATTTAAAAACTTGTTGTAATCCATTTTGCGTTGCATCTAAATTTTGCTTACCACCTACTGAGTCAATGTAATTCCATATTTGTTCTACTTTAGGATCTTTATGCCACCACTTGTACATACGACCTGCTGTCCAACAACAAGGTAATGCTAATCCTTCTGCACTAATATACAAGCTACCTTCATCTTTTACTTTGCACCATATTGATGCCTTATCATAATACTTGTCCATTGATCCATATTTTTGTATTAGTAATTCTTGTTTTGATAATTCTTTATTTTGATATTTTTCATCTGGCTTTTTAAGTAACGTTGTTTCCTTACCTTTTCTACTAACTGCTTGGTGTTGGTCTTTCTTTTCACTACTTGCTGAAATAAATCTTCCAGTTTTTTTTGCTTGGAATTTATGTACTCCAATTGATTCTGCATATTGTTTTGCTTCTTCGACTTGATGCTGATTATGATCAAAAATTAAGTAGTCCCATCTAACTTTTCCGCCGCCTTCTATATAAGCTCTCATTGATTGATCAACTATATCCCAATTGACATTTTGTCTATATAGATGATTAGTATCTTTTAATCCATCTACACTAAAAGTAACATCGCCATTTTCACCAATTACTTTTGCTAACTGTTTCCACCAGTCAGGTTTTTTAGCACCACCGTTGGTATGCATATTCAACCATATGTTTGGATTGTGTTGCCTGAAATATTCAAATACTTCTAGTGTGTCGTCTGCAACAATAGGATCTCCTAAGTTACCACACATATACATCTTCTTCAACTGAGATACGAAACTAGGAGTAAAAATTTTTTTACAATCATCTAATTTTAATTCATTAAGATTGATATGAGGATTAATTCCTTTACCGTTCATATTACGGTCGCACATAGGACAAGCCGCTTGACACTTTTGAGTTATTTCAAGATGTATTGTTCTAATGTCTTCGTAATTGTACATTACTTTCGTCCTATGATCATGAACCTGTTGTATTCACCGCAATCAAGTTCATCAGCGAATTGTAGTTCAGACATAGGACAATCAGTTATAAATTCTTGTACATTATTGTAACAATTAACATGATCTTCAATTTTAAAAAAGTTATTACTTTGTAAAATTAAAAGTTTACCTTGAGGTATAGCATTATACCAAGAATTAAAATTTCTAATGTGTTCACAGCTAGTGTTGATAATCGTATCTGGATCTCCTGGATCCCATGTTGCTACTGGTGTGCCATTGTTTCTCATAGTAGTAAAATGTCTGTTACCTGCATATTGATTTGAATATGTTATATCATGTATATCACCTGTTGATGCTTTAAATCTCCAACCCTGATCTACATACTTCTTGTTTAGTCTTTCAGCAATTCTCCAACAAGACTCATCTATGTCAAAACTTCTAATTCTATCTACACTGATATTACTTTGAAAAAGCATATATGCTAAAGTACCATACCAACCTGCACAAAGGTATACAGTACCTAGCGGTTTATTTAAATGTTGTAGTGTGTCGACTATCCATTGTTTACTTCTTAACTGTCCTCTACTAAACGCATCTTTCCAATTGGCTTCAGGAAAAAACCTAATAGTTTTCATATAATCATTATGATACTCTGTTCCAGATAATATTGCAGATCTTTCAAAAAAATCATGAAACTCATCGTAATTAGTCAGCATTATATTTCTCCTCGAATTGAGCCTTTAACCACTCAAAATCGTTTATTAAGTTTAGTTTAGCAGAATCGTTCCTATATTTCAAGCCGAAATCTCTGCCTTCTTTTGCTCCATGAATTGCGTACTTTCCGTGTGGTTTGCTCTCTCCCTCAGTACACCAAATATTTAGTCGGGCATCTGTCTCATCATCTTTCTGTCCTTCAATGATTTTGCTTGATAGTTTAGTACATTCTCTAAATGCACTTTTCCATGTATTAAAAGGATCTGTGTTGAACCTGGTTGTGTTACTAACTGCTGGCATTGGCCTAAATTTGTTACTACCACCAACAGATGTTGTAAAATCAATGTGCCAATCTGTTGCATTTTTTAAAGGTGCTGTTGGAAATAACTTTACTCCACCATATCCATATACTAAATTATTAACTGGATTTTGACATCTCCATACATGAATTTTATCTAGATCATATATGTCTGGCTTATAAGAAAAATCAAAGTTAGAATTTAAATCAGCATCAGCGTCAACTACATAAAACATTTCTGTATATGCTTGTCTTGAACATTGCTGATGAGCATTGAAGATTCCTTTAACTCCTTTGACTCTTCTAGCCCATGGGAACTTTTGTTTTAAAGACGAGTAAGTATCATCTGCATAGGTTTCTTTGTAGCTTAAATGAAATATATCGTATGACATTACACATCACGTGAAGTTTCAATTTTATCAATTAATCCAAATTTTAATGCTTCTTCTGGATTCATGTAGTTGTCTCTTTCCATAGCATCTTCGATTGTTTTAAGATCTTTGCCACAGTGTTTAACATATAAATCGTTTAACGTTTTTTTAGTTCTTTGTATTTCTTGTGCATGAATTTGTATATCAGTTGCTTGTCCTGAGAAACCACCTGATGGTTGGTGTATCATAATTTTTGAATGAGGCAATGATATTCTTTTACCAGGTGCACCTGCCATTAATAGTAATGATCCAGCCGATGCGGCCTGCCCAACACATACTGTTGATACTTCTGGTTTAATATACTGCATTGTATCGTACATAGCTAATCCTGAGCTTACAACTCCGCCCGGTGAATTAATGTACATAAAAATTTCTTTATTTTGATCTTGTGATTCTAAAAATAGTAATTGGGCACAAACTACACTAGAAACATTATCATCTATTGGTCCTGTTACAAAAACTATTCTTTCTTTTAATAGTCTTGAATAAATGTCATAGCTTCTTTCGCCTCTAGAGGTTTGATCTACAACCATTGGTATTAAATTGCTCATAATTATTATATCCTTCTTTCCATTATTATAACAGAAAAATGTACAAAGTCAAGTTAATGTACAACTTTTCCAATTTCTAAAACATGATCTGGATTGATGTTTTCACCATCGTGTTCATACCATACTATGTTTTTTTTAGGTTTCCACTTAAATTCTTTGTCATTTAAATTAATACTATAAACAAACTGTAAGAAATCAGTTTTAGGTGATACTTTAAATAGAAAATTCTTTTCTAATTGTAGGTTTATATACCATTCAGTGTTTGTCCACTTTTTAAAAGCAGGATCAGTCATCTGTCTTTTTCTTTGATACAAAGCATTAATGGCTTTATTTGCCACATCATGTGTACAATATAATATTTGGAAGCCTTCATTTCTAGCCCATTCAATTTGACTGTCAGCCATCATCAATCCACAGTGTGTAAATCTCCATGGTTTTAAAATATGATATCGACAAACTCTTGCCGCAATATGTGAGTCGCCTGTATAGTGAGATGATTCTACAGCACTAATTGATATTAATTTATCGTCAGCGAACACCATCCAAGTTTCTAAGTCAGCATAATCAGGATCATATTTCTCATATGATAAACTCTCATTTCCTTCTTTAAAAGTTTCTAATCTAAATTCTTCAATCAAATGTTTGAATTTAGATCGTTGTCTTGCATATCTTTCTACTCTAAACTCAGTCATTAATTAGACTCCTTTGGATACAAAACAAATACTGCATGAATTCTTCTTCTTTCAATATTTGCATTAAAGGCTGAATGTTGTTGTCTTGTATCTGTAAACCAAACATTGCCTACGTCTAAATGAAATACATCATCATTAATAATCATTCTTGCACCTGGATTTGAAAAGATAGGTATATGTACTCTTGGGTACTGATCGTTATGCCATAATAAACATTTCTGTGGTCCCATCGAAATAAATCTACCTCTACATACTAAAAATTCATCTTTGAAATGTTCTGAAACTTTATCAATTACTGTTTCAATGTAGGTATTTTTAAATATATCAGCAATGTGTATAAAATCATTCTCTTGAAACATTGCCGGAGCACCGTTACTGGCTTTAAAATCAGCAACTTGTTTTTCCGGATCTTCAATACCTGTATGATGTATATGTACTTGATACTCACACTTTTTTTGTATTCCGTCAATATCTAAATCATAATATGTTCTAATTAATTTCTTATGATCTATATCAATACCATCAATCTTTTGAAAATATTTTTTTGAAAATGGATAATCATTCATAGTTAGCATCCCATCACTATATCATCACCAAGCATTTCCATTTGTTCTAATCTATTTTTTGGTTCATCGTTTGAGCTGTCTGCTATTTTTTCATATGCTGATGTAAGACATATTCTATTAATTCCATTTTCTCTTTTAAATCTGTCCCATTGTTCATCTCTTGATGTTGCTACAATATAAGAGTCGCTTGGCGTAAGATCAAATTTTTTACATACTTGCTCTTGTAATTCTTTATATTCTTTTTTCTTTGCAAATACACTGCTGGTAGAAGTTACTGCATTGAACACATCTATCATTGCATGATTAAAATAACCCACACCTTGTAGTTCTCTCTGTATTGGTTCTTCTTTTCTACTAAATCTAATTCCTGCTCTCAACAATCCTACTCCATATGGTTTAGAACAACTCCAAAACACTTCTCTTACGTTACTATGCAATATAATATTATGTTCTCCTGTTGTACCTGCGAATGCCATATCTAAATATATTGGTACATCACCTCTTTTTCCTACTTCGTCATATCTTTTATCAAAGTTACCTGTAGCACTAAAAGGATTGCTCATATACAAAGGAACACCCGGCATCACATCTTCTACAGTTGTTGCAATATTAACTGGCTTCTTAATAAAAGAAGAATATCTATACTCTCCTTTGAAAACTTGATACTCTTCTACTTTATTGCACATCCAATCAATACTTTCATGTATACCATTTGTAGGATATGAAAAGATAAACTCTTCTAAATTAACTAGTGGCTTTAAATAATTACGTACTTCTAGTTGACAATTAGCCCAATCATCTCTTCTTTTTGACGATGAAGTTTTAGAATTTTCGTTGGTGCTTTCAATATAATCACCATAAGTTTTATAAGATAACTCATTTTTAACAACAGAGTCAATCGGTGGGTGTAGTGCTTTACTCACACCAAATGTTTCATTGCTGATGTCGTCTAAATTAATTAAAGTTTTTTCCTGCATACTCTACTATCCTATCCCAGTCTAATTCTTTAAAAGGCCAGCTAACTACACATCTTTTTTCATTGCTGTTATTATGCACTGTGTGATATGCATTGGCTCTAAATAACATAGACTTATCTAATAAAACATGACTTTCGACCAATTCAAATAAACTGCTGTCTTGACAATACCATGCTTCATCTGTTTCTACTTGTTTTTCTTTCACGACTTCAATATCTTTTGGTTTATACCAACAACTAACTGCATCTTTATTCATACCAAACATAGAGCAGTTTAAATGTGCTGTCCATTTTTCTAAATGTATACTATATCCACTTCTTTTATCACTGTCTACAGGTGCTGTTGTTAACATTCTCATATAATTACTCAAATAGTCTTTATGATTTTCTGAAAACTCTGCTAGTTCTTTGAAGTTGTTTTCTTTAAAAAAACTTGTAAAAACACCATAACCAAACTCACCATAATAATTAACATTTTTAAATTCTTCATTTGAAGATTCTAAGAAGTCATATACTTCATTAAACTGTTTTGCTAAATCTAAATTTAATTCTTTAAAGTATTCCATTTATTCAACCAATCTAAATATTTTGTTTGCCAACCATTACCTGTTTTATTTGTATAAGACAAATATCGTTTGATAATTTCTGCGTCTTTTTTATAATGTTCATAATTTTCTGGCAGTAATTCTTTCCAACAATTATTAAAACATTTCGTATAAACTACATTTGCTCCTAATTTAATTAAAATTTCTTTTGTTTTTGGGAAATGTCTTGATCCACCTTCACTACCTGCAGGAGTAAAAGTTAATAATACAATATCTTTTTTACTAATTGGGTATGCTGTACCCAAATTTGAATTCATGTATCCTTTTACTACCAGCCAATCTAAAAAGTTTTTAAATGCCGCACCCATTTGTCCAGTCATTTCTGGTACAGCAAATACAAACTTATCATATTCAAATAATTTTGTAATTAATCTATCAACTTCATTTGGTACAACTCCATCAGATGCACTTGTATTAATTACAGGAATATTATAATTTGCTAAACTATCAATGCTATCAAACTCACAGTAATTGTCAATTATCTGTAATCCTTTATGATTCATACTGTCAGGTGATGCACTACAACCTAATGCTATTGTTTTCATTTAGATATCCTTACGTCAATCACTGCTCTATGTCCTAGCCACATATCTAAATCAAACTCGTAAAACTTATGATCAAAACTTCTATAATGAGATAAATCAATTGTTTCATGTTTATTATCTTCATGTATATTTGTTTGTTCAGCGAGTGTTTCTTGTATAATAACATTTTTTGGCTTATAGTAATTAACTAATCTATCAAATAGATCTGTATGATGTCCAGACTCTGCATAAAATTCTTCATGACATGGTTGACAATAAATTAATACACCACTCATTATTAGTGTATCAACATCAAAGTTTACTTTTAAAACTTCTTCATCATCCCATGTGCCAACTCTGTACTCGATGTTTTTATAATCTTTCCAATCTTTATTAGCTTGATCAATAGGTATTGGTGATGTATCAAATCCCATATAGTTATAGTCAGTATAACCTAGCTTATGTAATAATGGATTTACAATTCCCATTCTACAACCAATATCGACTATGCCTTTTGACTTGTTTTCAATTATGATTTCAGCTTGTTTATCAAAAATTGGTCTTGCAACTTTAGAATCTAGATATCCCATATCTTCAATGAAATATTCTTTTTTCATTTTAACTTTCCAAGTTACTGGCTTGCCATCGATCTTAGGCCATAGTATTTCGTTCATGATTAGTCCTTATAGATATTCTTAAAGTCCGATGCTAGTCTCCATAACAATCTGTTGTTATCTAGCACAGGTGTTCTTCTATGTAGACTTGTAAACTGATCCATCATCAATAAGTCACCTTTTTTAAATATATGGTGATACTGATATTTTGATTTAAAAATAATTGGTTTTAGTTTTTCAATCATTTCTTTATGATCAATTAATGTTTTGCCTTCCCATGCTTTTATGATGAAATGGTATGGAAAATAAAAATAGTATTCTCCTGTGTGAGGGTGTTTATCGACAAGATTCCTAATACTACCTTTGTTCTTACTCATAAATTCTAATTCTGGATCATCTTCTTCTAAGTCATAGATTGTGTTGTTTTGAAATTTCAATCTAATTTTAATTGACTTCCAGTACTCTTGTTCGTCTTTACTTAAATCATAAAATGGTTTTGATGTATGACACACACTTAACGTTGTGTTAATATCTTCAGTAATACAATATAGACTAATTAAAATTTTATCAATCAAGTGTCTAGAATTACCATTCGAATGCCATCCTAATTCAGTATCTCCAAACATTCCAATTTTCTTACCATCTACTTTTTTACCAGTAACTAGAAATAGTTCTGGATAATCTTTTGGATTCATAAACTGACCGGGTGCTTCACACTCACCAAACCGTTTTTGCATTTCAATGATTTGCGATTCATTAAATTCTTGTTCATAGAATACAGCACATCCTTCTTTGTGAATTGCTGTTGCTATTTCTTTTAACTTATCTGGTGTTGCTTCTAGTATTTGTTCTGTACTCTTTAACGGTACTATCATTTTTATTATTACTCCTCATAGGTTAGTGTTTCGATATCTTCTTGTGTTGGTAAAGAAAACATCAACGAAATTCTATCTTCATCTCCTCTGTGTTCAACTGAATGTTTTAATCCAACATTTAAAAAGTATGCTGAACCATCTGCAGGCATTTCATATTCTTCTTCTACGCCTTTACGCCAAACTTTATTATAAACACCACTTGTACCTTGTATTGGTACTATGACTCTAATTGCATATTCTGGTCCATAATCAATATGAGGTGTTAAGTATTTTCCAGCACGTATTCTTGTAAGTCTAACTCTAATTGGTGTTGCATTAAATTGATTTTCAATTGCCTCTTTTAAATATGAACCTTGGTATATTGGTAAAGGGTGATACCAGTTATGTTCATTCATAGCAGGTGGCAAATTTTCTGCTCTTGTAATTTTTGTTCTGTATTTTTGTATTCTTGTTTTTCCTAAGTCGTCACTGTTTGCTCTTACTTTACATTCTTTTTTAAGATCAGTTAAGTCTAGTACATCAGTTAAAGATTTTTCATAGTAAGTTAAATTGACTTGATCAAAATGATGATAGTTGTCATTGGCTAGTTCTTCATGTGTTGCACACAATCCTCTATTAGCTTGGAATACATTTACCCATTCACTGTTTAATCTAGATACTTCTTCTCTTAACTTATCAATATCAAATTTAATTCCAGGAATAGGTGCTACACTAGGTAACTGATATTTTCTTCTTACTGTTGTCATTTTACTATTTCTCCTGTACCAGTAGCATTGTTCTTATGTTTAAATTCATTTGTTACTTTATCTTGCGAAAGCAATTTAATAAAGAATCCTCCGGCATCAAACTCCCACCACTTTCTTTTAAAACTAGGATCATTAGGATTAGCATGGTGGTTGTTGTGCCAACCTTCACCCCACATTAATATACCCAACACAGGTATATTTGTTGAATCATCTGTTGTATCATAATTTCTATAACCAAACATATGAGTCAAAGTATTAATAAACGAGCCTGCATTCCAAAGCACCATTGCAGGAAATAGATAAGCGGCCACTAATAGCATTGGGTCGATCATTAACCAAACTCCTGCTATTAAAAGATGTAACTGAAAATACCATCTGTGCAAAAACATATGAAACTTGTCTCTTATCAAATGTATCGCATATTTTGGTTTTGGTGTTTCAAACATACTCAACCATTGTACTTTAAAAAATCCGTGATGTCTAGGCGAATGAGGATCACCTTCTTTATCTGTATGATGATGATGCTCTCTGTGTACTGCTACCCAACCAATGCTTGAGCCTGTAAGTCCATAAAACCCACATAGTGTACCAAACTTGTAAAACCATTTTGGAGCATTCCAACTTTTATGTGATAACAATCTGTGAAATGTCATTGTCATTCCAAAACAGCCTGTCATGAAATATACAAAGAATGCTATTGTCCAATGTATCCATGTGCCGTACATAATCATAGGAATTATGCTCAGATGTGCAATAACCTGCGAGAAGAATAGCATCCATTTAAAATAGTTTGTTTTTTCCATATTCATTTATTGTATTATAACTTCTTTTACTAAAAAATCAAAGTCTTCTTTTTGTATATTTAGCGGCAAAGTAAATACTGTTGCTCCTGTAATATTTTTATGTACATATATTACTTTATCACTAAACCTTACATTCTTAGTATCTGTGCTAAAAAAACACCCTAATACGTTGTCAAAGTAATGTCCATACTGTTTATTCATGTCTAATATATTAGATTGCCACTTGTTAACCTGTTTTACAGTTTCAATTGCGGCTACAACGCCCAAATAATGTCCGGACCATGTGTGTCCGTGCTGTAACTTTTCTAAGTAGTCTGTTCTTCCAAGTACTGTGCTGAACGGTATTACACCTGCTGTAATACCTTTTGACAAGCATAATAAGTCAGGTTCAATATCTAGATATTCAGTGAAGTATCTTTTTCCTGTTTTGAATCCTGTCATTACTTCATCAAAAATTAAAACAATTTCATTCTTATCACAATATTCTCGTAATTCATTATAACAATCAGATCTATCAAATTTATACTTGAGACCATGACTCCAAGTTGGTAGTGGTTCACAAATAAATGCACTAACATCTTTTTGCTGTTTTAAAAACTCTAAATCACTTGCTACCAGTTCACTTAGGTTAGTGTATGGTGGATTGTCAGGCATTGGTTTACGTACAACATTAGTTGTATACATGGACTCATAATTTTTAAAGTATCTATGATTGCCTAAACTACTAGATAATATAGTTCCGCCGTGCCATGTGGATTGTCTTGAAACAATTTTATTTTTCTTGTTAACATCAAATGCTATTCTTACTGCTGTTTCAACTGCATCACTTCCTGATGATCCTGAATAGTATACTCCATTAAGGCTTTTGTATTTTAATAGTTTTGCTAGTTCTTCATATTGATCAGCTTTATATTCTGCTGTGCTAAACATAAACAACTCTTGCTTCTTAACATTTTCCCATATGGTAGTATCATAACCAAAAATGTTACAACCGCCAGACATTCTTGCATCAAACTTTCCGTTTATCCAAGGTCCTTTTGTTTCAGTAACTGTTTGAAGATTTTCTTTAGCGTTATATCTATTGACCCATGTCATTACACATCAAAACTCACACCTTGTGCTAAAGGCAAATCGTCTCCGTAATTAATGGTAACTGTTGATCTTTTCATATATTGTTTCCATGCATCAGAACCTGATTCTCTTCCGCCACCAGTTTCTTTTTCTCCACCAAAGGCTCCGCCTATTTCTGCACCCGACGGTCCGATATTGACATTAACAATACCACAGTCTGATCCGTTAGCACCAATAAATCTTTCTGATTCTTTTAAGTTATCAGTGAATATACAACTGCTTAATCCTTGCGGCACATCATTTTGTAAAGCAATGGCTTCATCTAAATCATCATATCCCATGACATAAAGTATAGGAGCAAATGTTTCAGTTTTAACTATGTCATCTTTACTAGATAAATCCACAATTGCTGGTGCTACATATTGATTTTGTTTTTCCATGTCGTCAACAGTTTGTTCTTTGTTTTCTAAATTGAACTGCATCTTCATAATATAGTATTGTGAAGTTAGCATTGCACCACCATGTACTGTGTGTCCATTTTTTCTACATTGATCCAAAACCTGTTGCATCTTGCTAACTGATTCTGTACTAATCAGTGGACCAATTAACTTATCTGATTCAAATGGATCACCTGATGTAACTGTAGAGTAATACCTTACAAGTTTTTTAACAAAACTTTCTTTAATACTATTGTGAACAATTAGTCTTCTAAGTGTTGTACATCTTTGACCTGCTGTGCCTACTGCACTAAACAATATGCTTTTTAGTGCTAGTTTTTGATTTGCATTAGGTGTAACTATCATTGCATTGTTGCCACCTAGTTCCATTATTAGTTTACCAAATCTTTCTTGTACAATAGGACCTAGTTTTTTACCCATTGCAGAACTTCCTGTTAAGCTAACAACTCTAATGTCTTCGTTGTGGCATATATTTTCTGCTTGAACATTGCCACCCATATACATTTGAAATACATCTTTAGCCCATTCTACGTTAGCTTCCTTACAAGTTTTATCCCAAATAGCTTTAAGTAAGATTGATATAAATGGTGTTTTTGGTGATGGCTTCCAAAGTACAACATTACCACCAACACTTGCTATTGCAAAGTTCCAACTAAAAACTGCGGCTGGAAAATTAAATGCTGTTACTACTCCGACAATACCATATGGGTTCCACATCTCCTGCATTCTATGATCTTGTCTTTCGCTTGGCATTGTTAATCCATATAGCTGTCTAGATAATCCAACTGCAAAATCACAAATGTCTATTACTTCTTGTATTTCACCTAAGCTCTCTTGATATATTTTTCCATTTTCTAAAGTAATCATTGTAGACAAATCATTTTTTGCTTCTCTTATAGCATTACCAAACTGTCTAATTAAATCTCCTCTTTGTGGAGCAGGATAATTTCTCCAAGTTTTTTGAACTTCTTTTAAACTTTTAATTTTATCTGATAACTGGTCTGACTCATCTTCAATAAAACATCCTAAGAATTGGCCATTAATCGGTGTCCTTACTTCTACACCTGATTGTGAAACAGAATCTTTTATATTGTATTTCTCAATAACTGTGTTAAACTTGTTTATAAACTTCTTGCCTTCGGGCATTCTTGGTGCTGGTTTTGTGTCTGCCATTGTTATCCTTTCATAGGTTTAATATCATTCTTGCTTCTTCGCTCATCATCTCTGGACCAAATGGAGGTTCAAATGTTGTTATAATCATACACTCTTGTACTCCTTCAACTGTTTCTACTGCCATCTTTATATCGTCAATTATTTGATCAGCGGCCGGGCAAAATACTGATGTTAATGTGTGTGTTACTGTAACTTTTGGAAAAGTATCATAATCAATGTCATATATTAATCCTAAGTCATATATGTTAATAGATATTTCTGGATCATGGACTTGTCTTAAATTTGCAATAACCTTTTCTTTTATTTCTGCTAGTTCCATTATATTGCCTCAACTCTTCTTATTTCAGGAATGTAATGTTTAAGCATATTTTCTATTCCCATTTTTAATGTAGCTGTAGAGCTAGGACAACCTGAACAGGCACCATGTAATTCTAAATAAACTACTCCTTCGGTGTAACTATGAAATATAATATCTCCACCATCCATTGCAACGGCTGGTCTGACTCTTGTGTCGAGCAAATTTATAATTTGTTTTGTAACTTCATCTAAGTCATCTTTGCTTTTGTCGTTTTCTTCATTAGAAATTATTACAGTAGCATTATCATCGCTCATAAAAAAATTACTAATTGAAGATAGTATTGGTGTTTTAAGTATTGGCCATTCAATACTTGCTTTTTTACCAACGGTAATAAAATCCTGACCAAAGAATACTTCTTCAACACCTTCAACTTCAAATAAAGATTCAGCTAATGGTGAACGTTCAGCTGGATTACCTACTCCATCTTTCCTATAAAATTTAGGTTTTTCGCTACCCATAATTTCACGACCAGGTAAAAATTTTAAAGCATTTGGATTAGGAGTTGCCTCCGATTGTATAAACATTATCTATTCCTTATTATTAAGTTATTATATAATATCTATTTAACTTCTGTCAAGTTTAATTAGTATTGGAATTACTTTATTTTGCTCTCAAATTCTCTTAAACGTTTATAAACACTAGCCAATTCTATAATAGTTGGCCAGGCCTTTAATAGATACTGCATTGAACCTTCTACTCTTCCAAAAGCTCTTATTATTTGTTGCATGACACCAAGTGTAACAACACCTGCCACAATGGCTGGTGCTAGGAATACATAAGCACTCAATACATTAGCTTGTAGGTATGCCATACGTCCTATATTGAAATATAGGTAACGCACATAGCTTAAAAAATGGATAGAACGTACATCTGCAAACAGTTCATTAATTGTTTTTGGTCTTACAGTATTATCATCTTCTGCTATAACTAATATTTTTCTATAAGCGGCTTCCTTCTTTTGAAGATCATATTCAACACCAACTAACCTTAGTATCCAACCTAATCCAATTAGGAATAGTGTTCCGCCCAATGTCCAAACTAAGGCTCCTGTAATCAAACCATATTGCCAATCACCAAAAAAGAATATTGGTATACCAATTGACAATCCAAGCAGTATAGGAACAAATTGCACTAGTACCATTATTGATTCGATAAAACTTGTACCCAAGCCTTCCATGATTCTTGTAAACTTGATCGTATCTTCTTGCACCCTTTGTGATGCACCTTCTATTTTACGAGCTTTATCATATACACTGTGATACCATTCTACCATAGCTGTACGCCATCTAAACAAAAAGTGTGCTGTAAAGAAACTAATTGCAACGTAAAGAGCAATGTACATACCTGCCAGTGTAATAAATGACAGTAAACTTGCGAAGTATTCTTGCAGTGTGATTGCGTTTGGAGTAGCAAGTGCTTTTTGGATCATGTCATAAAACACACCAAACCATTCATTAATTTTTACGTCAATTTTAACTTGTACCCAAAGTGATGAGAGGATAATAAATGAACCTAACCAGGCCCATAAAAACCATTTTTTTTCTGTAAAAAATTTAAACAATGTTATTCTTTTTCTACTACAACTTGTAAAGGATGGCCGTTGCTTCTAGCCATTGTTGTTGTTTCGATTGATTTCTGCTCAGCAATTTCATGCACGTAAGTTCCAACTACTGCTTTTCCTTTATCATGAATAAGTTTAGTTAACTCATGTGCTGTATCTCTGTTGTGATAAAATATCTCAACTAGTACTTGTATTACAAAATCCATTGGAGTGTAATCGTCATTGATAAAAATAACCTGAAACCTGCTTGGTTCTTTTACTTGGTTCTTGGTCTGTGTTTGATTTTCGTGTTTTTCTTGTGACATTATTTTTCCATTATTTGTATGTCTGGCAACACATATTGTAGTGTTTCTTGATCATCAGTATTCCAATTTTTTTGTTCTTTTTTGCCTTCAACTTCTTGGAACTTAACCGGTGATGGTTGACCACTTGCCATTGACATGATTTTTTGTAGTTGTTCGTGCATTTCTTTATTATATACAAGTTCTATACTACGAGGTTTTTTGGTATTTGTCAACAAGGAAGTGAACCAATTCAAATCTTTTTCATTTTTAATTACCCAAATTGTTAATATTTCATTCTGCTCATCTGGGTAAAAACTAATTAATTTATACCTGCCTTCTGGAAATTCTGACTTGTATGGCCAACCATTTAACATGGTTAAAGAAAAGTAAGTTATCATTACTGTTATGACAACCATTGCTGTTGTAGAAACTTTAACTGCGATATGTAATTTTGATGCTATCAACACCAATATTAGTATTGTAGCAACTATTGACGCACCCAGTAATAAAAGTATTGATCCTGTTAACATTAGTTTCCTTCGTAATCTTTTGCGCCTGTTAGACGTTTCTTTAATTTATTTACTGACACTAATTTGCCATCTTCATCAATTGTGAATCTTAAGAAAGTTATCTCTTCGCCTTGGAATGTAACTTCTTCTTGACCAGTATATATCAAAGAGTAAGGATTCAACTTCTCAACTTTTATAGTAACCGGTAGTGATTTTGTAGGAACATATTCTGAACCTTGTGAATCTAATATTTTAGAAGTTTTAGAATACCAATGAGCATTCACAATATATTCACCTGGCACAATTCCTCTTATAGTAACGTGTTCTTCATTTAATGGATTTACAAACGTTACACCATTATTTGTTACAACATCATTTCTATCTCCTAGATCATCTCTATCCAAGTTCATCAATCCGACATCTTTGTTTTTAAAAAATACAATATTGCCTGCTGGATCTTGTACATACAAATCTATATCATCTTTACTTGTATGAGGCCAGCTCATTGTTATTACAAATTCTGCATTGATAATTATATCACCTTTTTTAGCAATAGGATTAATTAATAAAAATGCTATAATGAATAGCATTGTTATACCAATAGTGATATTGAATAGAAGATCGATAAATGCTATCGATGTCTTATAACGTTCTCTTTTCATTATTTCTCTCTTTTATAAATTTATCAAAGTGCATTTCAAGTCTAAAAAATTGTACCTTTAATACAACACTACATAATAAACCAACGAGAGTAGTATACAAAGCAGTACTCATACCCAAGCTCATTTTTTTTAAACTTTCTGATACACTGTTTGGGTCTGATATATTAAGATCTACAAATGCTCCTACAAGCATTAAAATAAATCCACTCACTGTTCCAATCAATCCTAATGTCAAACATATTTCAGATGTGAACCAACCGGATTCATATCTTTTATGATGATCTGAATCCAATTCATAATTTTTAATTCTTATCTGATTAAGTTTCCAAGACTCATAGCCACAAAGCAATGACATGGCTGTAAACAAAGTTAGTATAGCAAAACTAATTTTTGTTTGATCTGCTATCCAAATTATCTCGAAAATGTTAAAGGTGCCGGCTACGAATACTGCTAAAATCATAGCACAAAAGAACCACCACCACTCTAAAAAAATATTGTACTGAGAGAAAAGTTTCATACAGTTATTTAGTAAAAAAGGGAAGAGGGAGCCGTAACCCCCTCTGCCGTGGTGTTGTTAGCGGTTTAAGTACTATTTGATTTACTATTTAATTTTAATAGTACGAGGCTTCTTCGCATCTGGAATAATTCTTTCCAATGCTACTGTAAGCAAACCATCTTTCAACTCTGCACCTTTCACTTCCACATCATCTGCGATAGTAAACGATCTCACAAAGTGTCTTTTAGAAATACCTTTGTGGATAACTCCGTCTTTTTCTTCTTTTTCTTCTTTCTTTACAGACTTAATAGTAAGTTGGTTTTCAGCATATTCAACATTAATGTCATCTTTACCGAACCCTGCAAGTGCAAGTTCAACGTCATAAGTGTTGTCACCAGTCTTTACTATGTTGTATGGTGGATAGTTTACAGATGGAACATTCAATACATCTCCGTCAAACATTCTTTCGAAGTTGTCGAACACATCATCGAATCCTACTGTAAAAGGTCTTAGTTGATTAAAAATAGATAGATTTCTTGTCATAATAACTCCTCCTTTAAGCAAGTTAATTGTTTTAATGTAAGTCCTATCTAAAGCAACCTACATTGTTATTTATACAGTTTTTTACTGTATACATATAATATAAGCATTATTTTTAAAAAGTCAAGAGCAGTTGGAAAAAAAGAACGACAATAAATACATTAAAATAATAAGGAGTATATATTAGAATGGCTTTTAATCCAGAAAAACATACCATCGAAGAATGGAAAGAAGATCTATATAAAGAATTAACTGAAGATGTAGCTTGTATACACGAGTTACAAAAACTTGAGTATGACACAGACAAGCTACTTGAAATATGGAGAATGTCTAGTAGTAATGCTATGGATCTTAATGTTTTTTACAGACACGACTTGGACGAAGAAGCATGGAATAAAGATGCACATGGACAACATAATATATGGCCTGAAATCAAGCTAACTAGGATGAAACATTTAATCGATAATGATAATTACATTCCAAACAAAATGGTTAAACAATTTCATCCAGATACAAGACCTTATTATTGGGACTTTGCTCAACACGATGCCGGATGGGCTATGCATAAACACTATGATTGGAGAATTACTGGACTAGTGATTCCATTAATAGGCGGCTGTCCTGTTATTAGATACTTTAGTAATATTAACTCAAAAAGGTTTAATGACGATGGAACTAAAATGAAAGAAGAATGGGTTGAAGTATTAAATCACCAGTATTCGGGTCCTTGTTTGTTGAATGGAAAAGAGTTTCATTCAGCTGATGCATTACCTGAAAGAAGATTGATAATGCATTTCATGTTTGATCAAACTGTAGAAGAAATTAGAGAAAAGAATCCACATCTTTGGGATAAAGATATTGTTCCTAATAAATCTCTTGAAGTTAAAGAAGAACAGGTAAAGAATTTGATGCCTGAGAATTATGGCATCTCCTACTAAGAAGATTGCCAAGAAAAAAAATAAACGTAAAACTATCTATTCTAAAAAAGAACCATATGGCTATCAACCAAACAATCCTTTAACGATATATTACAAAAAATATATTGAAAAACAAGATTAGAATAAAAAGTAGTAAATTAGGAATAATATTACCAGAATAGCTGGAACTTGTTGAATCAATAACCATTCAACTATTTTTTTAATTTTATAACTTAATGGGTCTTTCATTAATTTAGTTAGGATAAACTATCTTTATATCTTTAGCTTGTTCTGTTTCACTTGGTAAACAGTTATATTGTTCAATAAATTCTTCCAACACACTTGTATAAAACAAAGTGCTGTCATGATTTACTTTTTGATTTATCTTACTCAAAGATAGGTTATCAGCTGATTGCAGTATTTGTAAAGCAATACTAGATTCAATTTGTAGTTGTCTTAAAGTTAAATCACTTAATTTCAACTTCAGCACCTTCACAAGCTTCAACAATTTTCTTTTTAAGTTCGTCAGCTTCTTCTTTTGTAAGTCCACCTTTAACTTCTTTAGGGGCCGCTTCTACAAAATCTTTTGCTTCTTTTAAACCTAAATCACATTCTGCTCTTATAATTTTAATGGCCGGAATCTTTTTATTGTCCGGATATGATTTTAAAATTACCGAGTAGTCTGTTTTTTCTTCTGCCGCTTCGGCAGGTGCTGTTGCTGTTGCCATGGCCGCTTGTGCCGATACTCCCCATGCATCTTCAAGTTTTTTAGCAAGGTCGGCCGCTTCCATAACGGTCAAAGTTGAAAGCTCATCTACAATTTTTTGTAGTTTTGAGTTCTCGTTGCTTTTTGTTTCTTCTGTCATTTATTCTCCAAATTTATTTCTTATTTTTTTTAAACATTCAATCAAATAATCAATTTCTTGTTTACTATTATACACACCTGTAGATATTCTGCAAGAGCCTGTCCAACCAATTTGTCTATGTAACATCTGTGTACAATGGTGTCCTGGCCTTGTGGCAATACCATACGCATCAAGTAATTCTGCTAGATCTGTGTGATGTATATTTTTTATATTAAATGATATTACTGCTTTTCTATTACTAGTACCTATAAACTCTATACCACTAATTTTTTTCATTTCATTATAAGCATAATTTATAACTTCTTCTTCATGGTCAAGCATTTCTTCAAAACCATTATCGTTATAAAATTTTATTGCTTCATGTAAACCAACAATTTCTGTAACTGCTAATGTGCCTGCTTCCCATTTTTTAGAACCTTCAGCATAACTTACATTGTCATGATCAACTGTTGTTATCATTCCGCCACCGCCTAATGCTGGATCTAATTCATCTATCCATTTACGTTTGGCATACATTATACCAATTCCACTTGGTCCATACATTTTGTGACCGCTCATACAATAAAAATCACAATCTAAATCTTGTACATCAACTTTCATGTGTGGTGCACCTTGTGTACCGTCAACTGCAACTGCAATATTATGTTTGTGTGCAATATCACAAACACGTTTAATATCTATAACTTGTCCTGTTGTATTTGACAAATGCGTAATGGCAATAATTTTTGTACGTTCTGTTATAAGTGATTCTAGTTCATCAATATTAATTTGATGTTGTTCATCTAGCTTTAAAAATTTAATCTTAAAATCATTAAACTTTCTTTCTAGATGCCAAGGTATATAATTTGAATGATGTTCTACTTCTGTTGTGATAATTTCATCACCTGGTTGCATTGTTCTACCGAAAGATTTGGCTACCATATTAATTGATTCTGTAGCTGATTTAGTAAAAACTATTTCGTCTGATTCTTTAGCATTAATAAAATTTGCAACTGCTGTTCTGCTATCTTCAACAAGCATGGTTGCATGATTTGATAGTTCATGTATACTTCTTCCAATACTTGAATACTCTTCAGCCATAAATTTACTCATTCTATCAATTACACGTTGTGGTTTTTGTGTAGAATTTGCACTATCGAGATATACTAAATTATTACCACTGGATAGCTTCTTGCTGAGTATTGGAAATTGTTTTCTAATTTTTAACATAATACGTATTTACTCTATATATGGTGGAGCGTATCGGGATCGAACCGATGACCTCTTCACTGCCAGCGAAGCACTCTCCCAGCTGAGCTAACGCCCCATATTTTCTGGCGGAGCATACGGGAATCGAACCCGTGGTCTTCGCCGTGACAGGGCGACGTGTTAACCGCTACACTAATGCTCCGTGGTGGGCGATACTGGACTCGAACCAATGACCCCCTCGGTGTAAACGAGATGCTCTACCAACTGAGCTAATCGCCCGAATCATTTACTGTATAATCTTGATCTTGAATTTCATAGCCAATCATATTTACTATGTTGTTTGCCATATCAGGCCATTTCTGTACTAAAGTTTTTGCAAACTCTTCTCTACTTTCTTCTGATTGGCGAGCTAATTGTTCTACTAATTCTTTTCCAGTTAATTTAAGCATTGTACCCTCTTCTGTTTAAATTATCTACGACCGGTTGGCTTCTTTTTTCTTCTAGTATTGTTTTTTGTAGGATCGTAATCCTTCCAAGTCATACCGTATCTGTCACAAACTTTTTGCATACGTTTCTTTTCGTTGATCTTTTGCGTTTTAAGTCTTTCTTGACGTTTTTCACTTGGCTTCATGAAATATCTTCTATCACGCAATTCACCCATAAGGTTTTCATTTGTAACTTTCCGCTTTAGAATTCTCCATGCTTTCATTACATCGTCATCGTATACATTCACTGCCATTCCTTTTGGCTGTGGTCTTTTAACAAACTTTTTCTTATCTGAAAAACCTGACTTTGTATCAAAGTTTTTTGGATTATATTTTGTTCTTGGTTTTGTATTTTTTTCCATCATAGTACCTATAGTATAGCAGATTTCTTTAAAATAGCAAGAACTTTATTTCCCTGCCATTTTGGTGGTGTTTCATATGAAAAATTTTCCACTTTTCCAACAAATTCTTCGAACTTGCCATTGCAGAATTCTTTCATTCCAATTTCTCTTCCTCTCATTTTCATTACCAATTTCACTTTATCTCCTCCATCAATAGTTTCTTGGATTTTCTTAACTTTAACCATTATATCACCTATGCCAATAGATGGTCTAAATTGTATTTCTTTAACTTCAATTGCGTTAGCTTTTTGTCTTTTATCATTTTCTTTTTGTTTCTTTTTTTGCTCGTATAAAAATTTACCAAAATCCATTATTTTACAAATTGGGGGATTAGGCTTACTGTTAATACAAACTAAATCTAGTTCTTCTCTTTTAGCTATTGCAATTGCTTGTTGTGTTGACAATATATCTGATCCATTATCTGTAATTAATCTAACTTCTTTTGCTTTTATATTATAATTGACTAGTGCTTTCTTTTTGGCAATTTCCTGTGGCGTTTGTCTTTGTTTCATTAACTAGTTGATTGCTCTTTCTCGTATGTTAAGAATGGTTCTTTAGTTTCTAATGACTGCTTGTTAAGTGTTATTTTTGTTACACCTTGTGTCCTATATGCAGGTAATTCATACTGAATATCTAATAGTTGCTTTTCTAAAATAGTTTTTATACCTCTTGCACCTAGTTTCTTTTTATAAGCATTGTCAACTACCCAATCAATTACATCTTCTGTTATTTCTAATTCAATATTTTCCATTAAAAATAATCTTTTAGTTTGATCTATAATACTGTTCTTTGTTTCTGTCATTATCTTTTTTAAGTCATCTTTAGATAATTCATGACAGCCTACTAGCACAGGAAGTCTACCAACTATTTCTGGTATCAGTCCAAACTTGATTAAATCATCTGGCTCAACATCATCAAAGTTAGTTTTTATTTCATCAATATTTCTACCAAAGCCCATGTATGAAGAATTACTTCTTTGCTTCATCATTTTTTCAATACCAACAAATGCTCCACCACATATAAACAAAATGTTATCAGTATTAACTTCAATCATTTCAGCACCTGGGTGTTTTCTACCACCTTGTGGAGGAACTCTGACAGTTGTTCCTTCAATTATTTTTAATAATGCTTGTTGTACACCTTCTCCTGAAACGTCTCTGGTAATGGAAGTGTTTTCTGATTTACGTGATTTTTTATCTATCTCATCTATATAGATAATGCCTCGTTCAGCACGTTCAACGTCAAAATCTGCATTGGAAAGTAATCTTGTAATAACATTTTCTACATCATCACCTACATATCCGCTTTCAGTTAATGTAGTTGCGTCTGCAATAGCAAAAGGAACATCTACATACTTTGCAACTTTTTTAGCAAGTAATGTTTTACCAACACCAGACGGACCTAACATTAACACATTAGACTTGTCTATTTCGTCATTGCCTTCTTTAAAATTGTTTGATATTCTTTTATAATGATTATATACAGCAACACTAATTGTTTTCTTAGCTGATGCTTGTCCAATAATATGTTCATCCAAGTAAGATTTTAATTCTTTTGGATTTGGAATACTAATTTTTGATGAATCTGAATCTGGTAGTTTATTTTGTTTTAGTATATTATGACATAAATCGACACACTCATCGCAAATAAATGTTTCGTTTGGTCCAGCAATTAATTTATCAGCATCAGATCTGGTCTTATCGCAGAAAGAACACTTCATGTCTATTTTATTACCCATCTTTGTTATTTTTTGTTAACCAATTTTTGAACCAATCTTTATTTTTTTGATGTGTATTTGTAAAATTTACACCATGTTCTAAAGTTATTTTAGTTGCTTTGTGTATGCCTTCCATGTTTATACTCTTTTGTACTTCACTTAATTTTATATTAACATCTTCCTGGATGTCAAGTTTTCTTTTATCTTTACCAATACCTTCACTAATTTTTTCAGGACTTATTCGGTCTTTTTTTTTACTTCATCATCGGATAAATCATTTACTTGAATATCTTCGACTTTGGTCGGATCGTCTAATATGGGCTGATCTTCTTTGACTTTTTCTTCAACTTCTTTTAAATCTTTTTCTAATTCCATATCATGTACTACTTCTTCTTGCCAATCATTATCTTCTTCTCTAGCTTTTTTGGCATAATCTTCAAGTGCTTTCTTTTCATCAATTTCTCTTTGTTTGAAAACATCTATTTGTTTTTGTAAATCTCTAATATGTGAATTACCACTTTCAAAATCTTTAATATCATCTATAGGGCTAGATTCATCGTATTTTTTATTAAACTCTTCATAACCTTCAACTTCAGCAGGATCAAAACCATCTACTATAGGATTAGAATCTGGTTGTTCATCTTCTGTTTCTTTGTATTTGTTAAATCTATCAAGCTGATCTTTCATGTCTTGATATCTTTCTTTCCAATACTCGTCTGGTTCAACTCCTGTGTTGTCATTTGCTTTAGCAAACTTATGTTCTGCTAAATCTTCAATACTTTTACCAAATCTTTTTGTTATACTATAGTTGGCCGCAATTAAAAGTAATACAGCTAATGGATCAAATACAAATATAATAATAATGATCACCCATCTTACTGCATCTTCTAATACATTAACAGTTGGGTCACTACCATATATAAATTCTGCAATATACTTTATTGGTCCTACTTCTACTTCAATTGCTTTTATTTCGCCTTTTAATGTAAATTTTTCTTCATTTAAACTATCAATAATAGTATATGAAGATGCTATTTTGCTTTCAATCTCGTTAATTTTAGTATCTATCTCACCTGTTGTAGCTTCAGCTTGACTTGTAAAATTAGATATATTAGTAGTAAGAGCATCTATACTAGGTTGATATTTGTCTTTGATTGCTTGTATATCAATGTTTAATTTTTCTTGTATTGATAGTATTTCTTTTTGTGCCGCGGCGGCTACTGCCACTTCATTTTTTCTAATTTGGTCAATTTCTTTATCAAACTTAGACTTACCAAAAGCACCTTTCATTCTTTCTTGTACTTGTTTAATATCTCTATCAGCACGTTCTTTGGCTTGTAAAATTCTTTGTTTTTGCGTTTCTATACTTGTATTAGCAATTGCTGTGATGTCAGCAATTTCTTTATCAATTCTTTCATATATTGAATTTAATTTTTCTTGTTCTGTGTCTACTAAAGTGTCAACTCTTACATTTGTTCCTGTGTTTAGTCTTTCTAACTCAACAGTAAATCTCTCAACTTTAGCATTTTCACGCAACAATCTATCATCAATTTGTTCTATTTTTTGTTCTATTAAACTAGACGGTGCTGTTTGCTCAACGTGTGCTTTAGATAAAAATCCAAAGATACCCATCGAAGTAATAAACATTAAAACTAGTACTGCTATTGATAGATAGTATTTTAAAAAGCGAGGTGCGTTTTTCCAGTTCTGATATAACCATGATGCTGTTACAAGTTTACCAACTTCTAACACAGATCCCATAATCATTATAGGTATAGCCGCACCGGCAAAAATTGCCGCCAAGCCAGCAATTGAGTAATAAATTGCTACAGCACTAATTGATAATGCTGATAGCAATGTTAAGATAGCCATCATCATGCTATTATTTACCGGGAATAAATTGCACTATTGGCGCCATGCTCCATGCATTCGACACTTACAACATAACAACGATTGTTTGTTGCTTCTCTTATAAGTCCATCTGCGTATTCAAAGGCGTGTTGGGCAAACTTCTCTGCACCGACGCCATCAAATTCTCTTATTTCACATAAGTCTTTATCTTGTAAGTCATAAAAATCTTGTTTATGTGGATCGTTTATATCAATGCAAGTTTTGTGATCAAACTGATCTTCAAGCCATTTCTTCAAAGGTTTAAGTCCTCCAAAATCTACTGCCCAGTTTTTGTTATCTAAACCTTCACAACCAAACGTGAATTTAAATGCTAAACTATATCCGTGTAATAAATGACAATGTGAATGGTCTGCATTTGGTTGTCTAAAGACTGCACTCAACCCAATGTTGTGACCGTATGTTTTTGTACTGTAAAATTTATGTTTTGTAATATCATTCATGTACTCATTATATGATAACTTGTACAAGATGTCAATAACTAAAGCTCTTTTTTTCCAAACTTTTTTGAGTGGCGGATTCCCATGTAATGTTTACTTGGTTCGTAGTCCCATTTCTTTCCATGGTGTCCACGAATATCTGCGTAAAACATACGTAATCTGACTAATGCTCTGGCCACTGGATTATGCGTGACTTTCATAGTAAAACCTTTGTTAAATTGTTGTAAAAATTGTATTGAGAATGTTATTTCCGCTTACAAAGGATATTTACCATACGGGCCTTAAAACACCGGTTTTGAGTGAAATTTAGATATAAAATTTATTGTATAAATTTTTAAAGTCACCGCCAGAAAATTGTTTTCTCTGAAGTTCACGCTGACGTCTCTCTAAGTCTTGATGATCAGCTGATTGTGAAAGGTATTTTTCTTCAGCTGATATATGAGGTCCAAAAATTAGTTTTATTAGTTTCTTAAGCATTTGGGTTCTTTCCTTGTTTTATCTGGTTATAGGCGTAAACGGCATCTTTACTATATTCAGTAACTGCCAATTGCCAAAGTGGATCACTTTTATCTATTTCGACTCTTTGTGATACAGGGGTTATATCAGTCAGAGCTCTTATTAATTCTATTATTGCTTTCATATTTCTTTCCTATGGTATTCTGTCACTACTAATTTATGACAGATTTACCGACATTTGTATTGCTAAAATTGTATGTTAGATGTGCAATATTAACACAATCTTATTTATTATCGAGAAGGTTTTTTGTGGCTTGAACAATCTCTTCTGTGGTATAGCTTCCGCCATACTTTCTTTCAATGTCATCTTCTATACATTTACTTCCATACTGTACTTCTAAAATATGGCAGTCTTTGTTTGTTTCATTGATAGCTTGATGCCAGACTTCTGCATCAATTGAATAAGTTTGATTGCTTGATAACTTCACTTTTTGTACACCGGCTACTCCTTCTGTACGCAACGCACAGTGCCCTTTAAGAACGTACCAGTGTTCTGCCCTATAAAAATGTCTCTGCATACTAAGGCTTGAATTTGGTGCTATAACAAGCTCTTTAACTTTGTATCCTATGTTATCATCTAGCACTCTGTACCAGCCCCATACTCTTCTTGTTTTAGGTGCTTTCCAATCTTCTAATATCCAACTGCTACTGTTCTTTTTATTTGTGCCACCGACGCCATAAACAAATTGTGCTTTGTCACCATATATAGATTCTTCAGGTACATTGCCTTGTTGTCTGTCGCCGCCATTAGCAAATATTAGTGTATTGTAAGTACGTGTGGCCATTGTTTTGTATATGGCACCACAGGATGTATCATCAGCATCATCAAAAGCAATAATATCATCTACCATACTCAGCTCTTTTATTATTGCGGCTCTTTCTTTAAATGGCATAAATGGTCTACCTTTTTTACGAGTAAGCCATTCATCGCTATTCAACCCAACAATTAATTTGTCACCAAGTTGCTTGGCACTTTTGAAATAATCTATATGTCCTGAATGTAATGGATCAAACCCACCTGTGACTAAAACTAACTTATCTATTCTTTCCAAAGCTCTCTCCTATTCTTGTAAAAGTAAATCTCGTAAGCACCATTGTGAAAGTGTGGTTGTATGTCTCTGATGAAGTCCATATTATCGCACCATCTAGGAAGTTCTTTGTGTATTTTTCCTTGTCCTGTGACTACTGTGACTGATTTAATACTTTTGTCTTTTTGTGCATCATGCACCCAAACTGTGAATCTCTTCCAAGCATCGTATACAGTGAATCCATGTAAGTCTAATCTGGACATCTAAGGAAGCCTTTGTTATACTTTGCCTTCTCTTAATAACTTTTCTCTGTTGGCCATGTGCTTCATTTGAATCTCTTCTTTTGAACCACCAAAGTATGCCACTGCATAACCTTCTGCTATCATTGTGTCCGTTAAACGTTTGTCGTCAATAATGAAGTCGCCTAGCACTCTACCAAACTTACCTTTTTTGTCTTTGCCTGATTTATCAATTTCTGTTTTTAACACTTGCATTGATCCAATTGGCATTTTAGTTTTAACAAATTCTTTACTTGCCAAACCAAATCGTTTTTCTTCTGTATCTCTGGTTCTAGACTCTGGCGTATCAATACCCATTATTCTTACACGTTCTTTGTGCATCCATACTCCAAATCCTAAATCAATGTCAACATCAACAGTATCTCCGTCAACAACTTTTAGTATTTTACAATTATATTCGTACATTATTCATTCCAGTTATCTATTTGCTCTTTTATTTTTAACTTTTCTTTTTTCAAGTCAATTAATTTTGATTTGTGTTCAAACGTCCTTTTATAAGATCTTTGATTCTCAAGATCCATTACCTTTCTTGACAGATTTTTGTGTCGCGTGATTAAACTCGATAGGTTCATAATCTCCTCCTTTGAAAAGTTTATTGCTGAACTTTCTAATAACTACTGCTCTTGACAGCATTTTGCTATCTTGCTCGTAATACATTATACTCAGTCCTATGTCTTTTTTGATAGTTCTTTGTGGTCTATCAATCTTATACCATTTGTATACTGCGTATAGTTCTTGGTATTCGTATTTCAGGTCTTTAGTATTATCTTTAAGATATTCTAACGACTTAACAATATCGTCTGGATATTGTTTGAAAATTTTTGTTTCTGCAAACTCGCATAAAGATTCCATAACATTGTGCAATAGGATATCACTCATTACAACTTTCCTTTCATCTTGTATCCTATATAGATGATATAATCAACTATTAAAAAATTAAGAAAGAATCCAAGTGGTGTAAACATCATACCGAATAATGCTGGAATAAACCAGAAAACAAATATAAGTTTAAAAAAATAATCTGGCAACATACCAGTAGGTACTGACCAAGTTGGCCAATTTTTATTCTGATCTATCTGATTCACTTTCAATCACTTGTTCGTTTGGTGTTGGTGGTAATGCACCTTTGTTAATATCTTGTTGTACTTTGTCAGCTTCTTCTTTAGATGCTTGTCCGCCATAATGAAACTGATTTGCAATGTTGCCTTTGAATACGTATGCTCCTTGATGATCTAAATCAATCGAAGGATCCATCCAAATTGTACCGCCTAGCTCTTGGTATCTTCTACAGAAAGTATAATCTTCCGATAGGTATCTCCTAGTTGCAGGATCAATTATTGTATCGAATAGTGCATACATATATGGATCATGTTTTGGATCTGTGTTTAAATCATTTTTGTAATGTAACTCTGGCCATTTGTCAAACATCCTTTGTATTACTTTTCTGCTGAACATCATAAATCCTGTTCCGCCATCATACACAGGTAGTAAACCATTCTTTAAAGGAATACGTCCTTGACCATCTGATCTAACATTAAGAACATATGATGCTTGATGTTTTAATACTTCTTGTTCTGTTGCTTTATCACCTAAATCTTTTACTGCATTAATAATACCAGACCAGTTAATTGATTTTTTAGGATATGCTCCAACGACAACTTCAACATCGTCTCCGCCATCAATTAGTTTATCCCACATTTTAATAATTGATTCAGCTTCAAAATGTATATCGGCATCAATAAACATCATCTCAGTATACTCTGGATTACTCATAAACATTGCTGTCAGTGTGTTTCTACCTCTTGTAATCAAACTTTCATTTGCTATCGTGGCCAATGTAAAGTTTAAGTTATGAGTTTTAAATAAAATTCCAACTCTTACCATTGCTTTAAGATATGATTCACCAACCATTCCTCCGTATGCCGGAGTGGCTATAAACAAGTGTCTTCCTTTAAACTTCTCTAAATTAATTCTAACTTGTCCGCTCATTGCGTTTTGTAAATTATCGCCAGGCTTCATTTCTTTTTGCTCTGGTGCAGGTTTTCCTTGCTTCTCAGCTTTTGCGGCTCTTTTAGCTTCGCGTTCTTCTTTCCATTTATCACTGAATTTTTTGTTCATTTTTTTCCTTATCTTAAAGAGTATGTTCCCAATGATTTCTCACTTCGCCTTTATACCAACAGGCTACTCTTAAAAGTTCTCTTGGCTTGTTTGGTTGTATTGGTGGTCTTTTATGTAACGTGGTTAACTGGTCTTTTAAAAATATTGTGCCTTCTTTCCAGTTACATTTGTAAGTGTACTTGCCACTTTCTACCCAATCGTTCCATAAAGTATCAAACAATTCTTTACTGTGTTCATATACTGTACCGTCTTCATATACAAAGTCTACAATTTCCCATGGCTGAAAAAATATTCCTTTAATTCCCAAAGGATGATTTGGTACCATTTTAAACTTGCCATACTTTCCTCTTGCTGGTACTACTTTGTCTTTATATTTTTCTTCTAAATTTGTTGCAAATTTTATTTCACTTATATCTCTATTTTTTTTAATATCATCGTTAACTTTATCGCTTGTCCATCCTTGTGGCATCCAGTGTGGCATCATTGGTTTTTTATCTGTGCCATCTATTGTAAGGATATAAAGTTTTTCAAATAATTCTTTATCAGCGTCAGTTAATGTTTTCCAATAAGGTATACTTGAGCATACCCAAGTCGATGTATCATACGTAATTGTTTTACCCATTACTCCAACTATTTCTTGTGCATCAATATTAGGAATTAAATTACAGTGCCATCCAATTTCATCGCAGTCACCAAACAGTCCTGGATTTTCGCCATCAACTTTATCGTTTGAAACTCTCCAAAAATATTCACTGTGTTCTTTATCAGTACACCAGATATCAGGGCTTACATGATATCCATACTCTAAAGACCATTCCGCAAACTCTTTTGGTGTGGCTCCACTATCTTCAATTACAATATATCCGTGTTCGGCAGTAAGTTTACTTGCTTCAATAGGATCAATTTGACTTAACTTTTTACCTTGAAAAATCATTATTCGTCTCCTTTACCTGGTGCTTCAGACAATAACGGTAGTTTGTCTTCTTTATAATTTTCTGGTTTATATTCTTCGGCTGTATCTAATGCTTCAATCATTGATGTAAGTACTGGCCACGGTCCTGTGGAAAACTTTTTATTAACTTCTAACATTTCAGCTTTGTCTGGATCATCAGCACTATCAGGTCTAATTGCATCTACCGGACATTCAGGTTCACAAACTCCGCAGTCAATACATTCATCTGGGTTGATTGCTAAAAAGTTTTCACCTTCGTAGAAACAATCTACTGGGCATACCTCTACACAGTCAGTATGCTTACACATTATACATTCTTTTCCTACGTAATATGTCACTTTTTCTCTCCTACCAATGTCATAGCTAATCGATAATGATTATATGCTTCTTGAACTGCTGGATATTTTTCTCTCAACTTTCGTTCTTTTTTATTCCGTTCTTCAAGCACATTCAATCTTCTTTTCATTGTGCCAATATCATTCTTCTGCGAATTTTTAATTATTGTTCTTCTAGTTCTAACTGCTTCTTGTTTGACAAATTCTTTTAACGATTCAATATCTTTTCGAGTAATATCTTTATCCATACTTAAACATTAACATAAATTTTGTAAAAAATCAAGTATTTTTAGTTTCAAAATTTAATGTAAGTCTCCTTGTTTTAAACTCTGCATTCCATGGCATAGAAATATAATATTTTTTCATATCCCATAAATTTAGTGTACCTGGATTACCAAACGGTAATACTTTTTCCAATGATAAACCATAAAATTGTTGTTTGTCAAAACTGTGCCAATCGCATTCGGTTATCCAATTTTCGTTGATGTTTACCCAATCATATTCACTGAATTCTTTTCCAGTATGTTTTCTAATTGTTTCATTAAATTTTTCTGGACTATCCTCTTTTAAGAAAGTCATGTCTACTCTCTTTTTCCAAGGTGTGTTTTCAGAAGTGTAATTAGGCATATAGTAAGTACTCCAAGGAAACCATTGATCAAAAATTACACTGCTATACTTGTCATTGTCTAACTCCAAAGAAACTGTTCCTTGAAATGCTTGAATATGCTTTTCTGGTTTAGCTAATATTTTTTCAATCTTCTTTGGTGGATTTCCTTTACATTGTGTAACATGATTATATTCATTTAAATTTTGTAAAGATATTTTTGTGAATTTAAAATTGTCATATCCGTTGCTTTTTAAATTATTTTTAATTACATCTTCTATCTCCTCAATAAAAGATTTGTCAATTGAGTTAAAACCCAGTGGCATTGAATTTATAAAATTAGTATAAAGTTCGCTACCTGATTCTAAATCTATATATTCACCTAGTCCACAAGCTTCGTTGGAATCAAAAGTTATGTATTCTAATGCTTCTGGTGGATAGTCGGGAGCAAAAGTGAGCTCTGGTATTCTAACTTTTTTACCAGTTAGATCAGATAACGACTGTGTTGCAGTATCATAAAAAATAATCAGCTTTTTAATGTGCTCGTCAGATAAAAAGTTTTCTACTGTATTTGTTTCTACTGTATTCGTCGAGTAAGGTAATACTGTGTCACTCATATTTTTCCTTTTTGTTTTTTAATATTTATGGCGGAGAGAGTGAGATTCGAACTCACGAAAGACTTGCGCCTTTGCCGGTTTTCAAGACCGGTGCATTCAACCACTCTGCCATCTCTCCGTATTAGGCTTGTAATATAGCCTTTTTAATAATTATCTCTATTAAGTTACCTAGCCCGTTTCTTCTTTGCTGAGTAAGTAATTGTACAAATCCTAATGCGTGAAAGTCTTCATTTTTAATATTTTTAACATCATCAATAGTACTTTCGTTAAAACAATCAGCAATGACGTGTGCTATTCCTTTTGTTATCATTGCATCACTATCGTACTTTACAAACACTGTATCATCAACAACATCAACATCAACCCATATCTTACTAATACATCCTGGAATTAGTTTTTCATCGGCTCTTTCTGATGTCATTGTTGTTGGTTTTTTGGCTAGGTCCATTAAATATTCTAACCTATCATGTCCTTCAAGCAGTGTGGTTGTTTCTGCCCATTCTGATATTTTTTCTTTAATCACTAAATTGTCCAGCTTTTTAATTGTTCTTTTGTTGGTACCATAGGATCTAACTTTTCAATCTTGCCACCTTTTTCTAAAAACTTTTTCATCTTCTCATCAAGTTTTCTTTGTAGTTCTTCTGGTGACGGCTTTGTATAATCTTTTGGTTTATCTTTATCTTTCATAGTTCTATTTCTGTTAAATTTTTCTCTCTGTCTAAATATTTGTATTCTATTTTGACAGGATCAAATTGTTTAATTTCTTCAAAGATAATATTTTCTTCAAAGGGTCCGCAAGTGTAAACATCTAATTGTAAAAGTCCTGGATCTTCTTCGTCCCAACAATGTAAAGCTATATGAGATGTTTCAATAACTACTACACCAGTTAGTCCTCTGTTACCTTCATCGTTTACGTAAGCAGTTATTGGTCCTTGACATACAACCATACCAATTTTTTCAACTAGCTGTGTTAACCATTTATGAGCCCATTGAGTACTTTTTGGAGTATTGTTTACCTCTGCTCTAATTATTAGATGTTTGTGTACAAGTGCCATGTTATAAAAATAATCTCCACATAGCAATTGTGTTCATTATTGTAAACCACATGGTTAGTACTAATATCCATGAACTCATTCTGTAGTAAGCACCTACCATTCCTGTAATGCTACCAATCCAATAAAATGGTATAAAGATATCTGGTCTTGGTGCAAGTACTGTGTAAGTCAAAATAGCACTACCGATGATTACTGTGATAGCACTTATCATCTCATAATAAAATGCAATGACATTGGTATTGTAGCTTTCTATCCAGAATTTTTTAATACGTTCAATCATGTTCATCCATATTTAGTGCAACGATTCTGTTGCAAGGTTCGTTGCCAACCCCGGTGACCTATTAGGCCGCCATAGCTAGATTTTCATCTGCATTTATAGTTTTGTTGCGTTAACCGAGCTTCCGCCGGACAACTCCGTTTTTCTTTACATTCTGGTCGATCCTAGTTCACCCCCATCATAAGCACACTACTATAAAATGCTTAATGTGTTTATGGTGGAGGTGCTCGGTACTGCCCCGAGGTCCCTAAAACTTATTCCAAAAACATCAACATTGTGTAATCATTATACACGAAATTTTTGTAAATGCAAGAGAGAAAAGTTCTATAAGCCTAATGTTTTTATTGTGCTGTAAGTGGCTATACCCGCTGTTAGCAAGTAAGCTAAACAAGGATCTTTAAGAAGACCTTCTAATAGACCAGCAAGTGCGGCCTGTTTTAATAGTTCTAAAAAGTTACCTAGATATTTTAAATCACCTTTAATAATATCAATTAACATTTTTATTAAACCAACTATACCCATTGCCAAAGCTACAAGTCCTACAACTTGTAATATTTTTGCTAGTATTTCATTTAGTATCGATCCAGCTTTCATGATACTACCTAAAGCATCTTCAATAAAAGCACATGGACCTGTTGACACACTTGGTAGATTGTTTAATGTTGTTGATAATTGATTTACTGTACTCAATATACTCATATACCCTGGTAAACCAGGAACAACAATACCACCAGGTGAACTTGGAGAAGTTGGTATACCAAAATCAACACCATATGTTGATGTATTACCAAGAGCCGACCATGGTGATGTTCCAGCTGGTAATTCACTTATACACATACCACTTTGTCTATTTGAAAGATAGGTAACATCTTTTAATACATCTTCAGTTAATTTAATTTGTCTTATTTCATCGTCAGTAAGTTTTCTTGATGGTTGTCCTGGACCAATTACATTTCCTGGAACTACAGCTCTCAAAGAAAGTGTAGCATTATCCCAATCATCTGGTAATGCAGTTTTTTGTTCTTGTAGCTTTTCGTTGATTTGTCTAATTGTGCTGTCATGTGGATTTTGAAATCCTGCATAGGCTTTACAAGTTCTTCCAAAAGGATCAACGTGGTCTACTATGTTAAGAGCACCAGTAGAAAATAATGCTTTCTGTGTATCACTTATCTGACTTGTAAGTGGAATAATACTATCTGGAAAATTTAAACTATCTGGATATGCACCACTAATTCTTTTACCTGCCATATTAACCTCCTGCGAAAACGTTTCCGGAACCTGAAGATACCGAACTGCCACAAGCAACCGGATCACCTATTCTTCCTAACTGTAAATTATTTGCAAACACTGTACCAGATCCTGCAGACAATGTACTGCCATGACATACACCACAACAATGCACACTCCATGAGTCACTTTGTCTGTGTACTGAGATAGAATTCGCAAAGACATCTTGGCTTCCGCCATTACTCGGCCTTGACGGAAAACATCCGTGTCCTGTACAACTATCACCTAATCTAGTTACTGCTGGCATAATAGTATTTATGTACTATTATTATGAGGTAATTATAGACTGTTTTTCTTCAGGTGTTGGTACTTTGATGCTTGAAACTGTTTGAGTGTACTGACTAGAAGCTACTGAATTTGCTTTTGTAATTGCAATTACTTTATCTGTTGATATTACAATTACATCTTCAACGTCTTGCATCATCATAAATTGACTCATTGCCAAACCTTTTGGTGTATGAACCAACATCATAGGTTTTGACAATCTGATATTATCCATATCACCTTCAACTAATTTAGCAATGACTTCATCGCCTGTTACTAATTTAATTGCAACTACTTCACCGTTTTCGTGTTTCTTATTATAGATCATAATTTAAAGTCCTTGAATGTATCTTTTGTTACATCCTGTTTAACTCCACCAACAATATAACTTTCTACTTCAGTTTCCTGCGGTGCAACTTGTAAACCTGCAGATGATAACCAATGCTGAGTCCATGGTAGTGGATTTTGATTAACTGGTTGATCAAAGATTGGCTCTAGTCCAATAGCTTTCAACCTTTTATTAGCAATAAACTCAACATACTGTCCTAATAATAATTCATTAAGACCAATTATTGAACCATCTTTCATAAGATGTTTAGCCCAGGCTTTCTCTTCTTCTACACAAAGTTTATACATATTGTAAACAGTATCTTTATTTTCGTTTACAATTTTTGTCATTTCTGGGTCGTCACCTTGTTGCCAATTTTTTATTATATGTGTACTCAATGCTAGATGCTGTGATTCATCTCTAGCAATCAAAGAAATAATCTTTGCAGATCCTTCCATAAGTTTGAGTTCACCAAATGCAAATGTACAAGCAAATGAAACATAAAATCTTAAACCTTCTAAGATGTTTACATTTACCATTGCAAGATATAATTGTTTTTTAAGTTCTTTAATATCACCAACACCTTTCACAAAATAGTCTTGTGCTAGTTCAGAAAATTTATCATAATTTTCTGTTACTGATATTGCTCTTTTAATAATTTCTTTATCATCTAAAATTGTATCAAACACTTCACTTGGGTCAGCATATACATTTTTCATAATATGTGTGTAGCTACGTGAGTGAATTGTTTCAAAGAAGTCCCATGTAATAATGCAACCTTCTAATTCTGGATTTGATACGTAAGGTAAAAAAGCTAAACTTGGACCTCTACCCTGTACACTATCTAATAGTGTTTGATATTTTAAATTGCTTGTAAAAATATGTTTTTGTTCTGGTCTAAATGTTGTAAAGTCGGATCTATCTTTTTGTAAACTTACTTCTTCAGGCCTCCAAAAGTAACCTAACATTGTTTGATTTAATTTGTCAAACTGAGGGTACTTGAATACATCGTATCTTTGTACGTTTTGATCTTCTCCAAAAAACATTGGCTCTTTGGTAAAATCTATTTCATTTCTATTGAATACTGTCTTTGCCATTGGTACCTATTTATCTATATTGCACACGCATCACAATCTTCAGCAGAATCATTGTCAGCAGTAATAGTCTCTGTGCTTTCTTCTGCGTTGATTTGTGCAAAATCCTCAGCCGCGTTTTGGACAGGTGCGACGTCAACCTCAACTGATGCGTCAGTTTTAAAGTCATACGTATTTTGATAGTAACTAGTTTTCCATCCTAGCTTATACGTTGTTAGTAAGTCTTTAAACATTACACTCATTGGTACTTCGTTGTTTTCAAAATGTGTAGGATTGTATGACCAGTTGCCTGATATAGCTTGATCAAAAAACTTCTGCATAACAGATATAATGTTAATATAACCTTCATTGCTTGGCATATCCCATAACAAAGTATAATAATCTTTTAAAGATTTATACTGAGGTACTATCTGTTTTAATGGACCTTTTTTAGATTTTTTAACTGACAAATAACCTCTTGGTGGTTCAACACCATTTGTTGCATTGCCAACTACACTAGATGATTCTGATGGCATCTGTGCAGACAATGTTGAATTTCTTAATCCGTTTTGTTTTACAAGCTCACGAAGTTTTTCCCAATTCAACTTCAATGTTGTAGAACATATTTCATCTAATTCTTTTTTATAATGATCAATTGGTAATTCACCATTTGCATATTTTGTTCTATCATAATATTCACATTTACCTTTTTCACTTGCTAAATTTGCCGATGCTTGTATTAGATAATATTGAAATGCTTCTGATAGTTCATGTACTCTTGTAAGTGCTTTTTTATCACTATATAGTACTTGATTTTTAGCAAGGTAATGTGCTAGGCCAATATATCCTACGCCTAAACTACGTCTTGCTTTTGTGCTTATCTCTGCCGCTTTAACAGGATATTGTTGATAGTCGATAATTTCATCTAATGCTCTTACTGCCAAATCACATAAATTTTCTAGCTCAGATAAATCTTTAATTACTCCAACATTGATTGCACTTAAAATACAAAGAGCAATTTCTCCTTCACCATCAATGTGCTGTACTGGTACTGTTGGTAAAGTAATCTCCTGACACAAATTACTCATGTTAACTTTGTCAGTAAACGAAGAATGAGAGTTACAGTGATCAATATTCATAATATAGATACGTCCTGTTTCAGCTCTTTCTTTTAATAGCTCAGCAAATAACTGTTGAGCAGGAATTTTCTTTTTTGAGATTTTTGTTGAACGTTCATACTTCATGTACATTTCATCAAATTCTTCTGTACCAAATGCATCATACAAGCCTGGTACTTCATGTGGAGAAAATAATGTTATGTCTTCGCTCTTTAAAAATCTTTCGTAAAATATTTTTGACAATTGTATTGAATAGTCAAGTTTACGAACTCTGTTGTCTTCTGTACCTTTGTTATTTTTTAGTACAAGTATATCTTCAATCTCTTGATGCCAAATAGGGAAATGGACAGTAGCACTACCGCCACGTACTCCATTCTGTGTACAACAACGTACAGTTGATTCAAACTTTTTAAGGAACGGAACTACACCTGTGTGTGCAACTTCACCTCCTCTAATCTTACTGTTGATACCTCTGATACGACCAGCGTTAATACCAATGCCGGCTCTTTGTGCAATGTATCTACCAATTGCCATATCACTAGAAAAAATTGATGGAAGTGTGTCGTCGACTTCGACTAGAACACAAGAAGCAAATTGTTTCATTGGTGTTCTAACACCTGCCATTACTGGTGTAGGTATATTAATTTTAAAAGTAGAAACTGCATTATAATATTTTTTAATGTATTGAAGTCTAGTTGTCTGAGGATAGTTTGCAAACAAAGTACAGGCAATCATCATGTACATATACTGTGGTGTTTCATAAACATTACCTGAGCTTCTATCTTGCACAAGATACTTGTCAACTACTTGTCTAAGTCCTGCGTAAGTAAAATCCCAATCTCTATCGTGCTTGATATAATCATTTAACTTATTCCATTCATCATCACTAAATTTATCTAAAATCTTTTTGTCATAAACACCACGTTCGATATTTCTTGCAACAAGATATCTTAAAGGTATATGGTTATCTGAAGGTAACCATTTTCCAAATACGTGTTTTTGAAGTGAGAAAAGAAGTAGCCTAGACGCTACGTATTGGTAGTTTGGGTTTTCTAAAGTAATTAAATCATTTGCAGATCTAATTAATACGTCTTGTATATCTTGTGTAGACATACCATCAGTAAATTGTAACCCTGAGTTCATTTCTACTTGTGATGATGACACACCTGCTAATCCTTCACAGGCGGCGTTAGTCATCTTGTGTATTTTTTCTAAGTTAAGTTGCTCTTTACGACCATCACGTTTGACAATCTCTATCGAATCCGTTTGTTTGTTCATTGTTATCTCTTTAATTCTATATGTTGTTTTATTGTATAGTCAGAAGACCTAAAGTGTCAACAAAATTCTGTAAAAATTAATGATTTTTTGTGGACAAGTGTAATTATTTAAGAATTTAGGCAGTTAACCAATGTTTTAAAACATAACTTATAGTTGCATTTGTACTTCCACTACTATTATTATATCTTAATCTTAGTGTTGAGCCACTTAAATCTGCACTAAAAACAACTGGGCTTGTGGTTGCTGTTTCAGTTCTGTCATCAAGTAATTCAGCACTTGTACCGTCAGTGATGATTCGCATTGTGCCAACCGCTAGTGCTGATCCAAACTTAAGACTATAGTCAATAAAAAAGCTATTTGACTTTGTAGTATCAAAAGTTGTTATGTTAGCAGTAGTTCCACCTTTTGTTAATGTTGCTTTCAGTAAAGAAAGAGGTTTAACAAAAATGTTATTTTCAAAAACTGGTCTAGAATCTTGAGTATAAATTTGTATGTTGTTTGCCACTGTGGCATAGTTTGATCCTGTTGCTCTATTTAAAAATGTAGCTAGGTTTAATGCCTGTGTTGGTGAATCAGATTCAATTAAAAAATTTCCATCACAAACAATTTTGCCTGCACCATATGGTAGATTTGAAACTGCTCCTCTAATATTGTTATCTGCATTTTTAAATGCACTAGATATCATACTTAATCCAGCTAAAGTAGATGCTGTTGTTGTTTGATTTCCAGACGCACCAACGTCTACAAAACCCGTTCCTGTTGATGTATCAATATATAACTGATTTGTTGTACTTGTTTGTGTTACATCTAAGCCAGGTAATGCTGTTCCTATTGCGGCAACAATTTCAGCCACTGTCCATTTTGAAACAACTACTACTGTGTTATTTTCAGCAATGGCATTTGCAACAAAAGTAACATTTAAATTACTGCCTGATGTACTTACAGTATAATTATTGCTTGGTACTACTTCAGGTATTTGATTAATATTGAATTTTGTAATTTCAAAACTTTCAGGATTATAAGGTGATGCTTTAGTACCTGGTAATACCATTTGTGTATTTGAATTTAATACTGATAAGTTTGCTTCAGTACCATTACCTACAACGTTTTGTGTTTCAGCTAGTTTAAAAAATACTAGTCTGTTATCAATTCTGCTCTGTGTATCTGCTTGTGCATTAAGGTAGTTACTAACTTGCACCATACGATTTTTTGCATCTTGATTTCCACCACCAATATACAATTCTCTAGTGTCAAGTGCTAGACCTATTTCACCTTCAGCTAAAGGTGTTGGAAGATCTACCTTGTTTCCTCGTCTGTTTTTTAATCTAACGTAATTTGTACTCATTTGTATTTCCTAATATTACTATTTATTAGTTAGTTTATAAAACTCTTCTACTTTATCAAGCCACTTGTTAATATATGTGTCAAATTCTTTGTCTTTTACCATGAATTGCTGGTATTCTCCGCTGTGTGATACTATAAAGATAAGCCCTGCTTGTATATTTGTGCCATATACTTCATTATGTGCTAGGGCATAGGCGGCACATTGTATGAAATAATCTTCGATCCACTCTTTCTTTTTAACTTTACGACTAGTTTTAAAATCACCAATAGCAGGTATTCCTTCATATTCACAAATCATGTCGGCCGTTCCAGCATACAAGTTTGGAAAACATAAATGTTGCTCAATTGCCCAAACTTCGTTAACTTTTTTCATGCCTTGTTCAATAATGATATCACTAAGATGTTTAGCTTGTTGATGTACTAGATTCGTACCTTTAGGTCTTTCAGTTCCTAATACATAATGCTCTAAATGATTGTGTGTGGCTGTTCCTAAATTTGCTGATTCTGTTACAATTCGTTGAGCTTCAGATTGTCCTACTCTTTTTTTCCATTGGTTGAGTGCTGTCATATCTTTAGTAGCACTTAGAATTGTCGTGACACTAGGAACTGGATTGCCATCTTCGCCAACATAATGACGTTTGCCATTTATTGTTGTTCTTTTTAAATTTTTATATTGAAATTTTTCTTTTAGTAATGACACTAGGTAATATCTCTATCAATGGTTTTCTTTGCCATTTTGGCAACTGTTTTATTATTATCCATTGTAGCATCTTTACTGTACTGTGTCAAATTATAATTTTGATTAAGGGTAACTTTTTCAGGATTAATACTTCTAACTAATTTCATATTTTTAACAAGATCACCTAGGCTGTTTGGTGTAACAGAATGACCCATTTTTTTTAATTCATCAACTAGATCGTTAGTACTAATTTCATATTTTCCTTGTCCAACAAGACTCAACAAAAGATTTTGAGTATCTGCTGTTAAATGGGAAAAATAGTTTTCTGTGATTTCTTGAAGTCTCATTAGTCTTTTTTAGCTCTACCAAGTGGCTCGTCTTCTGGACCACTTGAAGCTTCGTCCCCGTCAGTTGCAACATCACTGTCTGCTGGGTCGATTTCTAAAGACTCTACATCATCTAAATCATTTTCAACTTCGTCTTCTACATCGTCGTCTGCATTAGACATATCAGTTGCAGGTTGTTCACCTTGTAATTTTAATACTTCGTTTTGTGTATTTTCTTTGGCTTCTCTTGCCATTTCTAAAATTTGGTCAATTGTTGCCATCATTGAATTGTTAAACTGTGCGGCAACATCCGCTCCAAATTCATAAGTCATTTTATCTACTAAAGCACCTAGTGTTTCATTTTGCATTTTGCCTAAGTCTTCAACTATGCCTTGAAACTCGTCAACTAATTGCTGACTTGCTAAAACTGTTTCAGCTTTTTCTAAGTCTTGTTCTTCTTTAACAACTTCTTCTGTGCTTTCTCCCATTTCTTCGTCTCCTGAAATAGGTGAGTTTTCACCTGAAGTGTTGTCTGGTGCAACTTTATCATCAGCAACTTGTCCTATCATTAAGACAATCGCTTCGCTTAATAAAATATTTTTCGCATACTCTGGGTGAGCATGGTAAGAATTGAACGGTAAACTTGATTTTAACTGTTCACGTTGTAAGTCTAGTTCAGTTTTAACTTGATATAATTTTTGAAGTTCAACTTGATCGTAAACTTTAAAGCCGTAAGTCTCTTCTAACCAACGGTTGATCCTAGAAATTTTAGTTTCGTAGTTACTTTGTAAATCATTTAATTTCATAACAAAATTATTTATGCTTTCAGGCTATTATTTTTATGTACATACTGAGCTGATATCAGCTGATCGAGGATATTCAACTGGTTTTTCAGGCCATTAATGATGGTTTCAGTGGTACTTTTCTCTTTTTTAGTGGTTAGTAATTCTAGTTTTTTTGTATTTTCATCCAGGGATTCGAGTAAATGTGAGTACTGATTGTTGTTATCAAGCAGTTGTTTTACTTCAATATGCTGTCTATTTTTACCTTCAATAACGGTAATAGTTAACAAATATGCTAGTTTATACTGGTTTATATCGTAAAATAACTTATTATTTGTTTTAGTATCAATTATATCATATCTATCACTTTCATTCTTAGATATTAGTAAATGATCTATTGCAGTACCATTATTAGTACGTCTTGTGTTTATTGCTATTTCAAAATCTTTTTTATGTATGTTTGTTTTAACTACTTTGTCCAATAACACATCAAGTTTGGATACATTAGTTTTATTGATTAGCTTTTTCTTTTCGTTGCCTTCAATTTTTAAGGCTTCAAATCTACTAATCTCACTCTTGATATGCTCAACATATGACGTAGGTATTTTAGTATGCCTATGTAGTATAGTGGCAAATCTAAAATGTTCTAAACATTCTTTTGCAGTTGAATAATGAGGGTAATCCGGATTGTTTTTCATATCTCTAATTTTCTCTTGTATTCTCATTTATGTAACTACTATATTACATTTTTACCAAAAGAGCAAGAAGTTTTTATCGTTTTAATGCTTTATTTAAAGCCGCTACTCTACGTGATGCTGGGTTAAACTTCTTAGCAAACTTAATTTTTCTCTGTAATCTTGAACCCATCTTTGCTTTCATTTTCTTCATAGTAAAACGTTTTTTAATATCTAAAGGAGCACTACAAACACTAGGGTTTGATACAATTCTTCCTTTTTTTCTACCAAAACTACAACGGTATTTTTTTACAACTTTTTTACCACTACGGCCAAAAATCATTTTAGTTTCATTTACTGGTATAAGATCACTAATGAACATTATTTTTTACCTATTTTAATTTTTGCTGGTGCTCGTCTGGCTTTAATTTGTTTATTAAACTTTTTAACGTTTTTACTAACTGGATTATATCTTTTAGTTAAGGACTGTTTTTGGGATTGGGCAGTGCTAGTTCTTCTTCTAGTAGCCTTCATTTGCTGAGATTTTCTTACATTCATCGGTGCTGTACAAGTGGAAGGATCTGCTACCAATCTTCCTTTTCGCGGACCAGCAACACATCTAAACTTACGTTTGATGCTACTTTTCTGCTTTCCGTATGCAATCTTAGGTCCAACTACTTCTACAATTTTCATGTTACTTTATAATCCCGCCAAATACTACTGTGAACAAAATAGTCAACATTGTGAAAAACATGGTACCAGCTGTCCACATAATAACTTTTTCTAACTTTGAAAATCCTGCTTCCATTTTAGTTTCAACTTTTTCAATATGTGCTTCTACACGATCAAAGCGATTTCCAATTTCTTCGTGTCTTTCTCTACTTAATGCAACATGAGTTTCTAAACTAGAATACTCTACTTGCTCTGGTACTTGCTGTGGCTGTCTAGCCAAATCTGGTTTGTTGTCCATCGATTTTGCTCCTAAAACTTTTTTATCCATGTATTTGTATTTACTCCAGAACAGTTTATTCTTCCGCCAAAAAGCACAATGTCCTGCAAACGAGCTGTTAAAACCCCTACAGGATCATTATGCAATTGAAAAAGATTTGGTTGCTCCACTCCAAATACGAATTCATAGCTATTTAATTTAAAATTTGGTTCAGTAAAAAACAATATTTTACCGTATATTGATATCATTTGCTTAATATGATCAAAGTCTTTATCACTATCTTCACCTACTAGTTCGCTATATGTCAATGGTATTTCTGTCGTCAGTCTGTATATTTCTGTAGATTTTCCTACCTGGAGATAGGTATTTTTGACTGTATTTAAACTATACATTACCGTGATCCTTTAGCAATGTTTTTTGGTACTAGTTTTTGATCTGTAAATTTATTACCAATTAGTTTTCTTTGTTTAGTCATATCAAACAAAGTGCTATATAATTCGCTTTTTGGTAAAGTTGATCTTACATACTGTAATAGTAATGTTACTGCTGTGACTCTTTCTTTATGTTTTAATATTTCATAATCGGTTAATAATCTTCTTGCTTTTTTAAGTGCAGAATTTTTAATACCTAATTCTCTTTCAATTTTTACAAATAGTCTTTCTAAACCTGATGCATCTTCTGTTTTAAGATTATTAATAAACTGTGTAACTGTCACTGTATTTTTTTGTAGCTTGTCTATGTACAAATCAGATTTTTTATCATTTACAAATTGTACAATACTACCAGTTCCTAAAATGCTGTGAATCATTAGATATAAATCTGTACCATTTGTTCTGAAAAAATTATAGTTAGTGTAGCTACTAGTTCTAGATGCATACTGTTTTGATATTCTTCTATACTTGTATTCTCTATGCATGGCTGTTAAAGAAAGAAGATATGCATAAACTATTTCTCCAATCTTTGTTGCCTCATAGTCACCAATTTCTTGTCTAGATCTAAAAGCTCTACTTTCAGTTAAACCTGTTACTAAATCCAATTGCAAAGATTCTTTAGCAAAGTTTTTTCTAGAAAAATCTAATCTGTCTACTACCTTAATAGCTTTACCTACATGATCAACTGCAACAAAGCCTTCTTGATCACTAACTGTATATGTGTCGCCATCTTGAGTGAATGCATCTATGGCTTTAATATTTTTTAGCTTCTGATACAAAGTATTTTTGATACTGGATAATTTTAACCATAAGCTATACCAAGATTCAATATTACTCTTATTGGCAAAATATGAATTCTTCCATTGTTCTAGTGCTAATAACTTTCTTTGTCCAGCTGGTCCTTCTCTACCAGTTTTTAAACCTGCAATTTCTTTTTCAATTCTTGCTTCATAGTCTTTTGCAAAATTATTAAAAAATGCTGTTGGGTCTTGTTCTATTGCTCCTGCTCTAACCATATTATTATGATTTGCATGAATGTATTCTTTTAACTTTTTTCCTAATTCAGATAATTCTAAAAATGAAAAAATGTTCCCGGCTGATTGCATATATTTTTCTGCATCATTGATTGCTTTCATAACTGCTTTATGTTCGCCTGCTGTTAAGTTAACAACACCAGTATAATCTTTAATGTAAGCATCATCATACCATACATCATCTGTTTTGTTTAATGACGATAAGTTTACATCAAAACTTGCTGTCATATCTTCTAGTGTATTACCAGAATATGCTGTATGAAATACTATTCCTATATCTGCTTTTTGTATTTTTTGTGCAAGTTCTGAATTTACTGGAACTGCATAGGTAAGTGTATTTGGTTTAAATGCAATGTATGATTTACCTTCATACTGAATATTTTTTAAACTGCCTTTAGTAAACAACAAATCTCCTTGTAGTACATTTGTTATTCCTAATTTAGATAAACCTATAAATGCTTTTTTTAATTTATCTCGTAATCCAGCTTTATCACCATCTTCTTTAACATCTGGATGATTACTTGATATATCGTCTAGGCTTTTATTAAGTTTAGGATCTTTGTTGAAAACACCTTTTGTACCTACAAAGAACTTGCCATCGCTAGGATCTGTTCCACAAAAAATTGCTGGTGATCCGTCCCATTTAATTGTAACATTAAACTTTTTTGGACTTGATGTTTTGGCCAAATCTGCTAGGCTCTTTAAAAAAGAAAGAGCTCGTTCGGCGCCTTGCTTTCCTTGAAATAAGGCTAAATCTTCTAAATGTGTAAGATGAAGATTTGTGTTTTCAGTAAATAGGTCATTAGCTTTCATTTGATTCGTTTAGCTTTTTTATTCCACGTTCGAATTTTTTAGGATCTTGTGTTTTAATACTGTTTATGAATCTTTTCACTAGATCGTCTGCTGTTGCTTCATCGTATGATTCGTAAATCATTTTACTAACATTGATTGCTGAACTAATTACATGGTTAGCTCTAATTTCAACCACATTATTCATGTCTGTAGACGGTACTACACTGCTAATTTCTTGTAATATTGAACGTGTCTGTTTCTTCATAATGTTGCCTCAGTAATATTTATGTTAGAAAAGTGTTAAAACAACCACGTATATTACTCTACTCGTCAAAACTACCCATTTCTCTTTGTCTTTTTAATAGATCTCTAAGATTTTTTGTATTTTCAGTCTTCTCTGCAACCACTGTTGTTTCAGGTTTTTCATTTACTGTGCTGGTTCTAGTCTTAATTGAATTCAATAAACTACTTCCAGACTCAGTAGGTAAACTTACTTCTTCGTCATCATCTAGATCTGAAATTCGTAATTTGTCAATATCAAATGCTAAATCTATTTTAGATCCAACACCACCACTGCTTCTTGTTTTAATTAATTGTATTTGATATCTACCACGTTCACGCATAGCTCTACTTGTAAAGATACCTATTAAATTATCTGCTGTATTAATTTTACTAATACCACCTGCAATATGACTTTGATCATATTCTACTTCTTCAATTGCACCTCTATTAAGTTGCGAAGCTGTTACTAGTACCATTTGCTGTTCTACTGCAAAGTTTCTTAGTTCTTCAGACACAAACTTATCTTTAATAAACATATCTGCAGGAGATATTTTTTTATTAGTTGGAAACATTAAATCCAAGTAATCAACCAATACTACATCGGGTGCAACACCTTTATTAATAGTATATTCCTTAATATAACTTCTCAGATCGTTTGTTGTCGATCCGGATGCCATGTACTTGATTTGAAACGTTCCACCGGATTTAGTTTTTTGCATACGAACTGCTAGATCAACATCATCAATTTTCTTGAATATTTCATTTGTTGGTACACCTGTCGTCATAGAATCAACCCTCATTGCACTTAATTCTTCACTTAATTCAAATGTAAAATAAACTACATTCATTCCTTGTTCTAACCAATTCATTGCAAGATTTTGTAAAAATAAACTTTTACCTGCTCCTGAACTACCTGCAAAAATGTTTAGTTCACCTTTGTTAAATCCACCATATAATCTATCATCAAGTCTTTTCCAGCCTGTTTTAATAGTTCCATTGTTTTCTTTTAGTCTTAATAATCTTGCTTTAGGATCTTCGAAATAATCAATACCTAAATCTTTTGTTAATCCAATACGAACTGCTTGTTTAATTTTTTCTTCTACTGGTCCATATTCTGACTTTTCTAAAAGATCAGCACTTTCAATAATTGCTTTTTCAAGTGCCTTGTGTCTACAAAAAGTTTCAAACTCATCTAAGAACCAAGTTTTTTGACTTTCATCTAAGTCAGGAACCAAGTTAATATCTAAATCAGTTTTTGCTTTAATTTGATCTGGTGTTGGTAATGAATTATATTCTTCAGCATACTCTATTAGTAGCTCGACCACTTCAAAGTATTTTTTACTAAAGTATTGTGGACTTATGATATTTCTAACACGAACAAACAGATCTTTTTCTGTTATCATAAATTCTAGAAATAATTTTTGTAAATCATCTGAATAAACTGTTGGCATATCTTTATTATACTCTATTTTGTTTCATTTCGCAAGTATTTCCAACTCACTGGAAAACTTTCTTGGGTTAATTTATCAATTAAATCTGCTATTACTCTAGTTTCTTCTTGGGTATCACTAGCACATCTTAAATTACATACTCTAGCAAAAGCATACAGAGTTCCACTCCAATACCATTCAGTCATCATGCTTTGTGGCAAAACCATTCTTGCCATCTCGGGTGCTACTCCTTGGTTTAATAGAGTTTCATAATATACATTTAACTGAGACATCATGTTATCATATTTGCTATTATCAACTGCTACTTCTCCATCTGAACCCTGCTTTGAATTTTGTGGCCTACCTCTCCAAGTATCTGGAGTATAAAATTCTGGTTCATAGTCAACATAACGTCTACTAACTTCATTCCAAGTCAAACCAACTTGATGTTTTACTAACTGTCTAGCTACAAAAATAGGAGCCTTTATTCTGAATTGTAAACTAGCATGAGCAAAAGGTGACCAATGTTCGTGTTTAGCTAGGAATGAAATTAACTTTTCATCATTGTCTTCAAATTTATCTTTAGTCTTTGCGTACGAAACTCTAGCGGCATTTACAACCGTTAGGTCCGAACCCATCTTGTCAACTAACTGTACGTTCAATTTATTCTCCTAATATGTTGATACAATCTTATCTGCAATACCATACTTGACTGCTTCCTTGGCACTCAACCATCTATCTTCTGGTGGTAATAAAATATCTCTAACTTTCTTTTCACTCAATCCAGTACACTTTTTATAGTGATCAATCATTCTTGCTGTACTCAATTCAAACTCTCTTACTCTTGCAAATAGTTCGTGTTCTTTACCACCCGATCCCCAACTATATTGATGTGAAAGAATACTAGTGTTTGGCGTTATAACTCTACGACCTTTTGTACCACTCATAAAAGTTAATAGTCCACATGATGCAATCATACCAAGTCCTACTGTTTTTACAGGAATAGCTGATCCTTTCATTGTGTCAATTAGTGCAAATGCTGAATGTACTTGTCCACCAGGAGAGTTAATTATTAATGTTAATTCTTTTGGTCTTTGTGAATTTGGTAATAAGTTTTTTTCAATGATTGTATTAATTACCGGCTTTGTTGTTGTGCTATCAAACCCATCACTAAAATATATAATACCTGATTCGTACATTAACATACCAGGTTGCAACGGTTGTTGTGGTGGTGGTTTTTGTTGTTGTCGTTTTTTGTTTGCTGTTGTTTGTTCGCTTGTCATTCTGTAACTCCTATTTTTTTAAATATCTGTATCTTCGCCATATTGTTTGTGGCACTTTCTATTATTGATTCTAGTGTATGCAATCTTCCATATAATTTTACGGCATCTGCACAATCTTTAATTGTTGATTTCCAATCTGGAAAACTTACATACCAATTGTTTTCAGTAGCTACATCAATTAATGAACTACCTGACTTATCTCTATCAGGACATACAATAACTGTTTTACCAGCTGAGTTAATAACATCTATCTGTCCTTGTGTTAGCTTATTGCCTAAAGAACTAACAGCATTAATACCTAATGCATCTAAGACACCTTCTGTTATTATAACATACTTTCTATCATTATGCAATTGATCAAAGTTATAAAGATAACCTGGTTGAACATCGCTGTAGTATTTTGGCACGTTTTCTTCTTCTGTAATTATTCTAGAAGTATAACCAACAATTTTGTTGTTAGCATAAAAAGGAACAATTACTCTTTTATTCATTTTCATAAAAGGATCCGGACTCCAATAAAACTTTTTATAAAAGTCTAATCCTCTATCCATTAGATATTTGTATACAAAGACTGCATCCGATGGTGGATTGTATGATCCATGTATAACTTCATCTATAAGTTTTGCATTCGATGGCAATCTTTTTTCAGAAAAATCTGTTACAGTTTGATATTTTTTAACTACTTCAGGTTCTTCATCTTTTATTCTCATTGCTTCAAATTGAAGTTCTTTTATTTTTTGATCTGGAACTCCAATATTTCCTAAAAGGCTTTGCATTTTTTTACCCAATAATCTGCCTGGAGAAAATGATGCTTTGTATCCACAGTTAAAACAATGATAACTTGTAACATCACTGAACTTAAATCCACCTCTATGCCTAGAGTCATTTCTTGAATGTCCTTGTGTTGTACACATTGGACAGTTAATTGTATGCCAGCCAGATGGTGTCTTTTTCATTTTAACAGCATGGGCCATAATTGTAGATTGCAAGTTCATTAGCTTATTATAAGAGATTTTTTACTAAATGTCAATTAGCTTTTAGGAAATTATGCTAGATAACTCATAGTTCCAACGTCATATTCAGAAAGTTGAAACCTGGTTTGGTTTTTAGGATCTAATATACTGTTGAATATTTCACTAGCTACCATAACATAGTTTACTCTACTGTTCAAAGTAAAGTTCCAAATAGAAGTGTTTAAATGAGAAACAAGATTTTGTGTTAACACAAAACTTTCTTCAAGCTCACGTTTAGCTGTTGCTATTCCTTGGGCTATAAGAGAGTTTCCAATAGTAGAAATAAAAGGTGGAACTATTTGTATGTTTTTTTCTATTAATTCATATATTGGATTATTGCTTGGTGTAAGATTATCCTCAAAAGAAAAACCTATGTCATTACACATTATAATAACTTTTGGATTGAACTGTATTAACTGTTTGCTGTATTCTGGTGTAATAATTTTATCTGTTAGTAGAATATCTGCATCAGATGGGCCAAACTGTTTATGAGGTACATAGTTAAATTGTTGTTTAGCAAGATCCAAAAATCCTTGAGTGAAGGCTCCGTTGTTTTCAAAATCACCAGTAATTTTGTAATCAGGATACTTTTCAATAATACTCATAATAGTACCAAAGGTAGAAGTGAAGTCGGCTTCAACTATTTCTATACCTTGATCCCATGCCATTCCTCTCCTAACTGATTTTAATAAATTAAAATTAAGACTGTTTGATGGGTAAACTTTAATGTTAAAAATATTGTTTAGTCGTTTACCAATCATAGATGCTAGGTGTTTTTCAATAACATCACCGTGACCTTTAAACTTGTTAGCAATTACCCAAACACCAGGGTTCCAATTTTTTCCAGATAGCAATGATTTATGTTTTTCATTTTCTAATATTAGTTTTGCTCTATGTTTAAAATCATCAGCATCGATATATTCAGTTGTACATACTCTATGAATAGTTGTTTTATATCCTAAATCCGTAGAGTCCAATATAAAACAATTTTTTTCCTGCGGGGTATCTTGTATTATTGGTGTGGTCATAATAAGATTTTAGTTTCTTAAAAGTACTTTGTCAACCGATCCGGCTGATAATGTATATCTTATTCTTAAATGTGGTGCAGATGTTTCAAAGAAAAATGGATTTACACCAGTTTCAGTACTAAATGCAATAGCATTGGTTCCTTGTCCTTGCACTGCTACATTAAACCAATCATTGTTGTTTGTACTTGGTGTGGTATCTAAATTACCTTGTACTTCAAAATTTCCTGTGTAGCCTGTTGTGTAAACTGCTATAGTATGATTTCGTGCTGTCAAGTTTCTTTCACTGCTACCTTTTAAATTTGGTGAATAGTAAAATGATCCAGCTTGTGTAAAAGTACTTGCTGTTTGTGTTGGTCTTGCTGATGGCAAACCTGAATCTCTTACTTCTAATGTACCACGCATATCACCTGCTCTATCTGTATATGCTAGTGTCTGTACCTGACTAGAATTTTGCAAATACGCATTGAAATCATAAAAGCCTGGTGCTATGTTGTATAGTTCAGCTGATGTAATCTCTACAAATGCTTTGCCTCTAGTAGCATTGCTTACTGTCATTGTTTTAGCAACAACAGTTTCACCATTCTCAATATCTGTTACATTAAAGTAGACTGTCAAGTTAGTTAAATCTTGTGGTACATTATTATCTGTAACAAAATTAAAATTTGTCTTGTTATCTACTCCAGAATGTAGTATTATGTTTTTATCATACAAAGGCATACTGTTATTTAACACCGATGAGGTTGACAACGTATAAGTATTGTTATAAACATATAAAGTAAATGAACTGGACATACTAATATTTATGGATTACGCAGAATTACAAGAGAAATTTCCTTTTTTGTCGTGCTTAAGGTACGCAAATAACGAATACGTAGGCATATTACAGAATCAAGACCAGTTTGTAACGTCAATATACGTATATGAAGACCTCAAAACCAAGAGTGATAAACAAAATTTCTTAGATTTTGGTGATATATGGTGGTGGGAATCTAATAGAACCATACCAATTAATATATTTTTAAACAGAGAATTCGACCAATTTAAGCGAATATTAAAAACATTTAACACAAAAGACGTAGAAATGCTGTTTGGTCCTGCTACTAGTCTTAATAATGTTTTGAAAAAAAGAATAATTCGTAGAAATATTAGCTTACTAAAAAAAGAGTAGTATACTAGATTACTTGTTCCATCTTATTTTTAATATCTTGATAAAATGCTTCAATTAGTATTTCAATAGCTTCTGGCTCTGCTATACCTCTACTTCTAAGATAAAATACTTGTTCCTGGTCTAATGGACCTGTCGTAGCACCATGAGAACAAATAGTGTCATCGTTTTTGATATCTAATTCAGGTTTTGAAAATGCAGTAGAATCGTCATCTAACAATAAGTTTTTATTCAACATATGACTTTCACAACCTGTTACATTTTTTGGAATGGTGATTTTTCCTTCAAAAGAACTTTCACAATCTTTATTAACAAATCTAAAATCCTGATCACACTTTGACTTTTTACCTTTATGTGTTACTGTTGTAATTACTTTTGGATCTCTTCCTTCATTATGAAATAAACCATATATTTCACATGATGCATTTTCATCTAGACTTATATTAATTTTTACGTCAACTCCAACACGATCGTGGAAAAACAATCTAGCTGTTGAGTTTGGTTTTAAGTTATAGTTTAGTTCAGAGTCCTTGTGTAGATTTACAGTTTCTTTATGCTTATCTGTTATCTCCATTATCCAACAGAACCTTCCATACTAACTTCTAATAACTTATTGGCTTCAACAGCAAATTCCATTGGTAGCTTTTGAAACACTTCTTTACAGAATCCTGATACTAACAAGTTTGTTGCATCTTCTTCATTTAGTCCTCGTTGTCTCAAATAAAATAATTGATCTTCGTCTATCTTAGATGTTGTGGCTTCGTGATTGCAAATACTTTTTTTAGTTTTGCTATCTATATAAGGAATAGTTATAGCAGAACATTCACTGCCCATCATTAATGAATCACAAGCTGTAAAGTTTTTAGCACCTGTGGCACGTTTGGCAACTTGTACTAAACCTCTGTAAGTGTTAGTAGATTTACCTGCTGATATTCCTTTTGATATTATAGTGCTTTTAGTATTCTTTCCTAGGTGTATCATTTTAGTACCAGTGTCAGCTTGTTGATATCCATTTGTCAATGCTACTGAATAAAACTCTCCTATAGAATTATCACCTTTTAAAATACAGCTTGGATATTTCCATGTCAGTCTACTTCCTGTTTCAAATTGTGTCCATGTGATTCTAGAGTTTTCACCTTTGCATAATCCTCTCTTAGTCACAAAGTTATAGATACCTCCCTTGCCAGTTTCTGGATCTCCTGGGTACCAATTCTGTATTGTCGAATATTTTATCTCTGCGTCTTTCATAGCAACTAGTTCTACATTAGCGGCGTGTAACTGGTTTTCGTCACGCATAGGTGCTGTACAACCTTCTAAATAACTTACACTGCTACCTTCATCTGCAACAATTAAAGTTCTTTCAAACTGTCCTGTGTTGGCGGCATTGATTCTAAAGTATGTTGATAGTTCCATTGGACATTTTGTATTTTTTGGAATATACACAAATGTACCATCTGAAAAAACTGCTGAATTAAGTGTGGCAAAATAATTGTCTGAACGTGGAATAACTGATCCTAAATATTTTTTAACAAGTTCAGGATAGTCTTTCACTGCTTCTGAGAAAGAACAAAATATAATTCCTTTTGATAATAATTCTTTATGATAAGTTGTAGCTACAGAAACAGAATCAAATACTGCATCAACGGCCACGCCTGCTAGTTTGGCTCTTTCTGCCAACGGTATTCCTAGCTTTTCAAAATCCTTTTTTATCTCTGGATCAACATCATCATAACTGTCTGGTCCTTTTTTAGGAGCAGAATAATAACTGATTGACTGATAATCTATAGGATCAATTTCAAGTGTTGACCAATCTGGTTGTTCCATTTCCAACCAACGTCTGTATGATTTTAGTCTATAATCTAGCAACCATTCAGGTTCATTTTTTATTTTTGAAAGTCTAGTTACAATTTCTTCGTTGATACCTGGTGGAAAAGTTTCACTTTCCACGTTGGTAACAAATCCTGCACTATACTCTTTGGAGAGAGTATCTTCAATCTTTTTTCTATCTTTAACTTCTGGCATACGTATATTTACTCAGTTTTAAGGGCAGTGTTTCCACTGCCCAATACAAGGAGAACTATTGTATTACTGCTAACCTTTTTCCTTTTGCAAGGGTTTGTTCTAAGTTTTTATTAGCTTCTTCTTCTTTTCTCATAGCTTTTAGATGATGATCACTTTTTATAGAATCAACTGCTTCAGTATCAAATAGTGCTTTAAGATTCAAAGAAGCTGGTTCAACTTCATTCTTAAACTTATCATGTTCTAGAAGCTCTCTGTCTCTTTGAGATTTTGCTATTAAAATCTTGACTGCAAGATTAATTCCTAAGTGATTCACAGCAAGGTCTCTATAATTGCTTTCATATTTGTCAGGAAAATTCACCTGATTCAGTACACGATTAACTGCACCATGTATTGGATTAACAAATATCACAGGTTTTCCTTTTTCACCTAGTTCTTCAAAAACTGCAAAGTTGTCAGAACCAGTCTTCATTGGATTGACAATGATTTGTGGAACTATTGGTGCACTACTTCCTCTAGGAAGCCTAGGTGCAGGAGATGGAGATGGATTTGGTCTTGGTGGTCTTGGCCTTGGATTTGTATTGGGTGGGTATACTTTTCCATTACCAGACTTTGTTTTTGGTCCACCGCTATGTTCAAGATCATCGTAGTAACCATCTAGTTTTTCTAAGATAGCTTTTTGTAAATCTAATACTTCTATCTTATTTTTGTGTTCTTCTACCATTCTACTCCATCGAACTGCTTTTGATTTATTTAGAACAGCACCGTCGATAAAATCTTCATATCTTGATATCTTACCGTCACCACCATACTCATTTCTTAGTTTTATTCCTTCTCTGTTTCCATATGGTTTATACTGTTCTTTAGGTAATTCAATATCAACTCTAAAAAATTTTTCATCATCTTTGGAATAGATACCAAATCTCGACGATATGCCTTTCCACTTACCAGTGACAAACTGTACGTCATATCTTTCACGTTCACCTTGAGGTCCGTGTATCAAGCTCATGAAGTTTAGATTACCCATGTTCTGTGATCTACTAGTAGATGCTGGTTTTTTGTTCTTGTCTGGAGCATCGTAGATATAATGATACTTCACTCCAGTTAGTTCATCTTCAACTATTTCATCAAAACAATCAGGATGTGCTTTCTTTACACTTTCCCAAATCTGTGAACCTGTTTTAAAAGGCATACGTTCACCAGGATTTCTACCAGCATTGTGTGGTGTCATATCTTTTCTTGTTTTGTGTGTTACAAAAACTAAATTTATTTGATCGTTTGGAAAATCATACAATCTTTGAAATAAATTTTTTACAAGATGACCAACTTCTCTGTCACCGGTTGGCGAGTGAGGATGTGTCACTGTATTTTGATGTTTGTAATTTTCAAATTGATCTTTTGGCGAACCCAA